>Ga0209668_10000738_pt1 | contig 13612 bp, 9 predicted proteins | sample FrelakmetPLP11PL_FD_187150 | JGI IMG/M metagenome (GOLD analysis project Ga0209668, IMG submission 187150) | Freshwater lake sediment microbial communities from the University of Notre Dame, USA, for methane emissions studies - PLP11 PL (SPAdes)... | ecosystem: Environmental > Aquatic >... | reverse complement strand
GAAAGAATCAATCAGCTTCAAGGTGCTCATGTCGTAGACAAATATCTCCACTGGCACTGCCATCGTGTAGATGTCAATCTTGAAGTTTGACAAGTAGAAGTTCAGGAAGCTTGATGTGTTCGGGTCTATTGTTACTCTGATGCCTGTATACTTTCCTGCACCAACTGCAAGGTCCACGTTAGCAGCGTTGGTTACCACTTGTCCAATGCGCTTAGACTCGACAACAGTGTCCGCTTTCATCATCGGACTCAAGCGGCTTAAGATATCGGTTGACATCTTGCGCCAAGCAAATGCTCGCTTAGCTTCGAACAAGTCAACTCCGCTGTTGTATTGGTCTGTGATTAGCTGCCCGAGTAAAGTCTGATTAATGCCAAGGTCGTCAATGTAAAGCCCTGTTGTTGGCTCTGGTCTATCGCAACCTTGCAAGCCGAGTAAAGATTCGTAGCACATTGGCCTTTGATTTTTTTACAAAGATAAATAAAAAAGGAGAGGCTTGCACCTCTCCCTTAATTCATTGTGTCAGCAAATTATCGCTGCCCTCGCTCAACAGATCATCCGAGCCTTCGCTCAGTAGATTCTGTGAGCTCGTTATGGGTTTACGATTGATACGCAATTAACATAGTTAACACCTGCATACTTATCTCCTGCCTCGTAGATATCAGTCGGCAATGTTGCGATGATACCAGTTGTAGTCAATACAATTGATAAGTTACCGCAATCATCCTTCATCGTCAAGTCAACTGGAACTCCTGCCGGTGTGAACACCAACGTCTTAGAGTAGTTGCTTCCTGCTGTTGGAGTGATGCCTGTGTTCCAATCTGCAAGGTTGAATGACAACCACTGGATTGCTCCTGCTGTTGTAACCAATGCCTTAGACTGAGACGATTGCGCAGCTGCCAAACGAGCATCATAAGCAAAGCCGAAACCGTTCTGCTGAGTGATTGCAAGTAAGTCAATGCCGTACTGAGTGCAGCATCCTGCTGCCATCGCGTTAGCATAACGCTGCATTGCTGCTCCACCGAATGCAATTGGTGCACTTGGGTAGTTAGCCATGCGTGTTGCTTGCTGAATATCAGCGATAGCGAAAGCGTTCGGCTCGTTAGTGCCTGCCATTGTTTCAACCTCTAAGCAGTCACCTGTTACCGTATAGAATCCTTCTACTTCAGTTCCCCAGTTACCGATTGCATTAACAGCTTGAACGGCTGCGGCAGATGCAACCTTGCGGTCTAACACATCCATCAAACGCATGATTGACTCAAGCACATAACGGCTGTTCTCTTGGCAATGACGAGCGATGTCCGCTGCATTAATCAATTGAGATGCTGTGTAAGTGTCAGTTGTTTCAACCGTGTAAGTTGTTGTGCTGTCGCCGTAAGTGTTAGCAGAAGTACAAGTAAGGATGTCGCCACCTTCTTCAACTTCCGTCTCAGGTAAACGCTGAATCCAACGTGCTTGAACCGTCTTAAGTTTCCCGTTGCCTGGAGCAACCTCTGTGCGGATCATCTTCGCGTTCTCTGGAGACAATAAGAATTCAAGGAATGGAAGCTGCTCGCGTTGACCAACCTCTAAAAATAATTCGCCCAGTGACATTTGCACGTTAGGGCATTCAGAAAGTATTCTTGAAATAGACATGATAGTCGTTTTTTTATTGTAGAATTTTTGCAACTTATTCTGAAGGCTGTTGCATTGATGCCTACTTTTTTGCAGCTGAAAGTCCTGCCGACTACCATAGAGAAAGACAAAGGTAAATAAAAAAAGCCGCACTCATAACAAGCGCGGCTCTAAAAACATTAATACCCTATGCAAAGATACTTATTTTTGGTAGAACCTCGGATTAATTCCTTTTAATTTTTTCTCTGATGCCGCCTCGAGTTGAGGTATCAATGGATTGCGTGCAGGGAACTTGCTGCCTGCATGTGGATTCTTTTGGATGATGCCTGCCTCTGTTGCCTCACGGATTAGCACATCCGACATCGTTAGGAATGAGCCTGCTTTCTCCTTGCTCTTCAGCCGCTCGCCTGTTGCCTTATCCTTCACGACAAATGCGCCGTCTTCCTCAAGGTCGATTGCATATTTATCTGTGACCGCTGACTTAAAGCCGCGAATGGTGTACTCGTTTACACTTGGGTCAAGCTTTAGTGCGCTGAGCTCCTTCTCGAATGAGCTGTTGATCTTGCTCGTCTTGATGTCGGTTGCAACTTGCACCTTGTAAGACTCAAACTGAGTCATCACATCTTGACGAGCAGAGTCGAGCTCACTGGTCTTGCGCTCAAGTGACTTGTACTTTTTCTCCCACTCTTGGAGCAGTGCCTCTGAGCCGTTGCCAGATGCACGCTTCTCCCAATCTTCGCGCTGCTTCTCGTATTCGCTCTTTGCTCTTTCCGATGCGTTGCGAATTACCTCTTCCACCTTCTGCCCTTTAAAGTCTTCGTCAGTGAGCACGATGCCAAACGGCTCAAATGCTTTGCGAGTTACATTGGCGATTGTGCCTGTAAGCTTACCAATCTTGCCGCTTACTTCCTCCTGCTTAATCCAATTTTCTTGGAACTTTTCTTTTGCCGCTTCGAGGTCGGCTGCTTCGTCGAGGTTTAGGAACTTCATCAGCTCCAGTGCTTCCTCCTGTTTGATTGCCATAGTCTATTGTTATTGGTGTTAGTTTCAATTCTCTTGCTCCTCGCTTGATAAGTTCTTTCGCGAGTACATCGGAGGCTTGCTTGATGCTGCCATCGCTCATGATGTAGTAAGTCATGAAGCAAAGATATAAAAGTTTTGATTATGTATAACCTTCTGACTTCGCTCTTGCAATAACACTCGGCGGAACTTTCTGCTTGATCACTGGCACAAGAAAGTGGCGGCAGTTCCAACCACCAACAAAGGTGAAGATGCTTCTTGAATCGGTGCCATCAATGCGCCCTGCCCATGTGCCGTTACTTATGTCATTGATGCCTGCGCTGTTCTTGCCATCGCCCCATGCTTCAATCTCCTTACGATGGAAGATGGCTCCTTCGCGATGTTCGCAGAACGGCCTTGTTGTAGGTATCTCGCCGCCTAGGTATTGGAAGTACTCAATGCCAAGCTCCTCATTGACCGCCGCTGAATAGCTTCTGTCGGCAATGGCTTGAGCGGTGTTGGCTGTGGTGCGCACGTTGGCAAGCAGCCTGCCGTCTGTTGTATCTGTTCCCTCAATCACTCCTTGCAATGCTTTCACTGCTTGGTTGAGTGGAGCACGAGCGGCTACGTTTGCTGTTAGCTGCTCAAGGAATGGAACGGTTACATTGTCGCGAAGCCCCGAGCCAAAGAAGGCATTGATTGCATTTTGCTTGGAGATGGCAAGGAGTTGCTTCTGAACATTGTCGGGCTCAAAGCTGCTGTTGATTTTTTTTGCGATGTCATCGGTCAGCTGAACACCTTCATCGATGGAGCTCAAGAAGGATTGCACAGCGTCTTTATATTCGCCGCCTGCAAGTACCTTGTTGAGCTCCTCTGTTATTAGTCCAATTCTTCGAATGTTATCCTCGGTCTGTCGGATGTTGCCTGTTGCATCAACATCCATCTCTGCGAGTAGCGGACTGAGTTTGCGCCAAGCATCTCGCTGTGCCTTCTCTGCCGCCGTGATAATAGTCTCCGGAACAGTCTCGAGCAGCTTAATCTTTCGCGCAACAAGTTCATCAAATGATGCCATTTAGTAGAGTCTGTTGTGCTTGTGCAATTGGGTCGAGTGTCACTGCAATCTTCTCCGCTGCCTTCGCTCTGAGTGCTGCAATCTGTTGGCTCATCGGTAGGTCAAAGAATGCTGGTGCTTCATCTGTTGCGATGTAGTCGCGCATCAGCTCCATCACCAGTTGAGGTGCTGAGTTATGGAGAACATCTTGCCACTTCTCAACCGTGCCACTTGCCAGTCGAGCAAGCACATCTGCGTTGCTCATAAGTAGCAACTCGTCAGCGTTCACTATCAGCTCGAATAGAGCACTGCTTTCCTCGTCAGTGTAGTTGATTGCTCGGATGTAGTTGTACACGTTGCTGTATGTCACCGCAGGCGGCACTCCTGCCTTCACACCTTCGCTGATGATAGCAAGGTAATCGCTTGGAGTTGAGATGTCGAAACTTGTCGGATAGACTAAGTTCACACCGCCAAATAAATCGCCATAACGCATGCGCCCCATTGTCACCAAACAGAATTCATATATCGTAAATAGCTGATCACTGATAGGCTTCACGAATGCGTACAATGCGCGAAGCTTATTTAAGCTTCCTGTTGCAGTCGATGCCTCGCCAACAGTTCCACTTTCATCGCTCGATGGTAAGTGCAGTATACGTCTTGCTTTGGCCATCTGCTGCTCAATCTCTGAGCGCAGGAAGTTTAGCGTGTCCATCGGAGGACTTACGAACTTAAGGTACTCGCCGCTAAGTCCGCTGTCGCCTTCGCTTAGTGATGTCTTTGGCTTGATTAGAAGCATACCCGTTGGACTGAATCTGCTCTTTACTCCACTGCCAGAGCAGGAAGAGCAAGTGCGGTATCCCCCGTTTATCGGGTCGAATATCTGGCCATCATTACACTTGTTGCCTTCGCGGTCAATGAACTCGCATATCTCACCAAGTGCCACCATAAATGGGAATGCACTTGTTGCCTTGCTCATCTGCAAGTAAGACTCATCAAGAACTACTTGATCAAGCAATGGCACAGCTGTAATGAATGGAGATTGGAATGCAATCTCGTCTTGTATCAGTTGAGGTGAGCCCATCAGCTTAATGCATGGCACATAGCCAAGGTTGTGCTGAAAGTAACGCACAGGCTCACCGAAAGTCATGTCTCCCTTCTTGCCTGTCTGCTCAATCTTGTAGATGGCATCTTGATCGTAGAGGTATAGAACGATGCCGCTCTCTTCCATCTTAGTACCCACCTTCACATCGCTATGGTCGTCACTGATCACCAAGTAATACTCACCGAACTTCTGCCCTACAATGTTCTTGCAGTTGTAGTAAGTTGGCATTGGGCGAAGCAGCTCGTTGCCCATCACAGGCTCTTCAAACTCTTCGTCATCCAAATACTCAATGTCATCTGGGTAGATGGCGATGATACCATTGGCATCGACAAGCTTCAGCGTTGGAAGCATATTCTTGACGAACATCTCCAAGCTTCCGAACTTCTCAATCTCAGTGTTCACATACCGCTGAAAAGTCTCTTCGCCAAATCGCGGGTCTATCTCAGCTGAGTATCTGATGCTCCAGTTCTGATCTGCGAATGCTCTGCTGATCGTTGCTCTGAAGTCCTCAAACACACTCAAGGTTGTTGCCTTGTAGTTCGCCTTGATATACAATGCCTGCGCATCCGTTTGATTGGGAGCACGCACCGAAAGCAAGTGCTCAGGATAAACATCGGAGCGGCTATGCGGCAAGATGCTATCATACATCTTGGCGGCAAAGTTGTAACCGCTCCAATATTCTGGATACATCCCACCTGCTCGCTGCTTGGTGATAGGGTTGAGCGGCGATGATTGACTCATCTGCTCCCATCCCTTTCGCTTAGCGGCAAAGCGGTTTACTATCTTGCTAATGTCCTCAGAGCTTAGTGCCATTGGGTCTCTCCATTATGTTAGATCCGCATGATTTTGATCGGCAGTAGTTTGGTTTCATCTGTGTAGTATTGAGAGCCCTCTACCTTCAGTGGTGTTGAGCGTGATTGTGTTATACTTATAGTGCGCTGCGTATTCGACAAGCTTGCGAGGGCCTTCTAAGTGGATGGTGTCATGGTAAGCAATCACACCGCCACGGCTCACCAACTTCTCCACAAGCTTGAACTCTTGTAGCACATGGCCAAAGCTATGGTCACCGTCTACAAAGATAAGGTCGAAATGATTCTTAGGCAACTTTTCCAACTCAGATAATGAATTGCCCAAGATGAAGTCAATCGACTTGCCACCCTCTGCCATCAATGCCGTTGTCTTGTCGGTACGATAGTCATTGATGTCGATGCCGATGTACTGCCCACCTTGTGGAAGCGCATTGATAAGGTGCTGCGTTGTCTCGCCCTCGAACACTCCAATCTCGAGCACCGTCATGTACTTGCTCATCTTAATTAGTGATGCTAAGAAAGCACCGCACTCATCCTCTGAGTTCCAGTCATGTCGAGCCACCTCGGTGAATGTCTCGGTTGTTACAATTGCCTTAGCCTTGCGGCCTCGTTTCTTTGGTTCAGCGTTTTCCATCTGCATATTTATTTTGTGCAATCCTGCTTATTAGGTAGATATGTCTTTGACCAATTGCCTTGAAGTCCGCATTGAGCATCCTGTCAAGCCAGTTGATATAAAATATCGGAGTGAAGCCTGCGCCGCCGTAGTAGCTTTGCAAATAATAGTTTTCGGTAATCTCTTCAAAAGTCAAACCGCGCTGCATCGAGAAGTGAATCACTCCACCTTCGCTGCCCTTGATTTGCTCGTACTTCTTAAGCGCAGGGTCAATGCCATGAATCGCAAGTGCAACATTCATGTACAACTCGTCTGGCTGCCCACCGCCCCACTTCATGCGGAGCTTCTTGATCTCGATTGGGTTGTTGGTGTAAAGGTCAAGCGCAGTGCGATAGATGGCTTCAGTCTGTGAGCCTTTCACAATCCACTGAATCGAGCTGTTGATGGCAGGCATCACGTAGCTTGATAGCAAATTGAAGTGCTCCCATATTGTGTCCGCCCATGCCCACTGCATCTGCTTAAAGTCGCGCCCCTTGTCTATGGTGTGGTAGCCAACTGTATGGCTTATGTAATCTTTGCCCGACTGACTTAGTTCGTCAATCATAGGCTGAATGTCTTTGAGCGCAAGAGCATCTACATCAAGGTAGAGGTTGCGGTCATAAGGCAGGTACTTGTACAGATTCATCTTGACCTTGCCTGGGTCAAGCTTCTTGTTGGTGTAGATATCATCAGCATCGATGTCGCCAATGCCATTGATGTACTTCATGAACTCTGGGCAGTGTGATAGACCCTTGAGCTTGTCATCAAACAGCACCGTGATATTCACATTCGGGCTGTGCTTCCTGATACTGAAAGCAAGGTTGTAAGCAGCCCAATAATATTGCGGCTTACCGAATGCAAGAAGCACCACCCCTGTGGAAGGAGTGATGCTCTGAGTAGTAGCTGTTAATTCTTCCGTCATTATGCGAATACTCCAGCAGGAGCGTCGTATTGTTCAGGGATGTTTTTGTTTCTCCAAGAGAATGTCACCTCATAACGCTGAAGCTCGTTGTTCTGCTCAGGCAAGATGAAGTTTGCAGATGTCGTGATGCCAACAGGAGCAGTGATGTAAATCACCTTTCCGCTGTCACACATGTACGCAAGTATCCAAGAGATGCGGCGGTTGTTAACATCGTTCCAGAATGTGTTGTTGCCATCAGTTACGTTAGCATCATACAAAGTCGCTGTGCGATCTTCGTTGATACGGATTGATGTACCACAGCCGATTGGTGAATCGACAGTGATAGGAGAACCAGCAGGAAGTGCGAAGCGGATGTCGCTAATCAATCTTGCTTCACCAGATACAAGTAAGGCATCAACCTCAACTGCATCGGAAGGATCAATAAGTTCTGTTCCGCAAGCTCCTACAATGATAGCGGATACACCGCCAAGCTTATATTCGTTGCAGATCACTAAGTCGTGCTCGAGCAAGGATGTGTCGCAATATGATACACAGGCCATTTGTAAAAAGAGTTTGTATTGTTGTTTCGCTGTTGGATAGGTCGCGGCAATACACCTACTTGGTCTCTATGTAATTACAAAGTTACAAAATATATTCTTGATATAAGTTAACAGAATCTTCAGTTGTCAATCTTTGCTCATCCTGCGCCAACAAGAATGGCTCATCGTTGTTGTCCAATATCGATGGCAAGCAGTCAGCATCCGTGTTGCTGCAAATGGTCTTGCGCACCTTAGATGACTTAAGTGCAAGGTCGATGTTCAATGCTCCGAGTTCATCAGCATCGTTGTACTCCACATCTGGGAACTCGCCATCGATGGCATAGTAAAGGTCGCCATTCACATAGCAGTTGTCGTAGTAGAAGATGGTCGACAAGAAGTCAAGGACGTACTCAGGCAAACGGCCAAAGGCGAATGTCCACTTCTTCTCGCGGTCAACGTATGTCGTCTGATATCTACCAGAGGCAAAGCGGAAGTTGTTCACCTCGGTGACATACTGCGCTCTGAACTTGCGCCCCTCCAATCGGATGGCAGGCAAGAAGGAGCTGCCACCGAATGCAAGGTTGAACTGATCCTCTGCGTTGCAGCCTTCAATCTTAAAGTACTTGCACTCGTCATTGTAGTCGCCAATGTTGATGATGTCGCTGTACTGATCCCACTGGATGGAATCATTCTCTATGCTTATCTCCACAAGGTTGATGATGGCAGAGGCAGGAGCACCTCCAAACTCCGCAACAAGTATCTCAAGTGGGTTGTTGCCATCCGCAGTGATGAGCACTGTCTGATATCCTGTTCCAGCAAACTGCTCTTGGTTTGCTCCAACCTTTGCAAATATTTTAACATTGCTGCGGCTTTCAATAAACACGCTAACATAATATTGCAACCCATCACATAGGTTGTTGCTTTGATTTTGTGTGATACTACCTTGGTCGCCTGCAATTGGAAGATTAAATTCGGCTTGCCCTTCGGTTAATGTCACAAAGGCATTGCTTGCCGTCCATCCTGCCACTCCTAAAGCATCTCTGAACTCCCCGTTAAAGATGTAGTTCTGTCCGCAAGTGTTGGTGCAGAAGTCAGTCATCGCAAGTCTGTAGCATCCTGCTCCGAGCTCGACATCCGTCAAGTCAAAGGCCACAGTAATCTTGTTATCCTTAAGCGTATAAAGCGGAGCAATCAAGTCAACCGTCTCCAATGTCACCGCATCGACTATGCCCACCTTCATCTGATTCGCTGATGCAAGGCCGTAGACTCTGATGTTGCCTGTGCTCAAGCAGCCAATGAAACTATCACTGCCAAAGCATAGAGTCACGCTGTTGCCTGTAATAGTTGGATTTGCAAAGAACAGCGTATAAGTGCCAGGTAAGGTCAGAACATAAGTGCTTGACCCATTTAATGTCACGCTTAAGCTTCCTTGATCTAATGTCAAGATTGTGAACTCAACTTGGTAAAGCTGATAAATATAATTTGTAGTAAGCAATTGGCAGTATAACCCACCCACATTCAATTCAGTTGAGCACGCTTGGCCATCCACAGGAACGCCCCAACTTGCTTCGACAGTATCGTAATTATACAGCACCGAAAGCTCGCATGGTGTCGTCTCCACTTGGAAGAACACTTGGTCATTGAAGTCGAGCAGCTGCTTGTAGTCGCCGCCGCAGTCTGGGCAATCGACAACAGTGTTGCTTGTAAAGATGATAGGCTGATTCGGTATGGAAGTGAAGCTCATCGAAGTATCTTGTTTGATTTTAATTGTATGGAAGCATCCTGCTTGATGATGCTCTTGATGTCTACCTTGTTGATGTATCCCTCAATCACTCGCAGTGGGTCATCGTAGTTGCCGAACTTGATAGGCCGTGAGGTGTTGTCGAGTATCGCCTCAATCTCCTCCATGCGCAGTGGGCGGTCGAAGGAGTAGATGTAAGCTCGCACATCATCGATGTTCACTGGCTCAAGTTCCTCCGCAGGGTTGTTTGGATTGATTGGCACTGCAAATCCTGACATCTCGGTGTATTGTCCTGCGCCAATTGGTAGCGAGTTGCCAATTCTTTGTGGCCCAAAGTTCGCGAAGTTTGCTCTACACCAAACATCACCTCTTAAGATGTCTCCTTGATTCGCAACAAATGTTGCTGTAACATCAATCAAGAAGCCATTAGGTGATGGCTGAATAAACGCAGCTCCATTGTACGATGTTATCAATGTGCCACTACTTGAAAAGTGCAATAGGTTTGCGTAGCCCTCATGCTCTCCAGATGAGCCTGGTCCCAATCCTGCAAGTATAACACCAAGCCTTACGGTGTATATTCCTGCAAATGGTACAATATAACTATCCCCCGAGAAGTAGTTGTATGGATCAAGTATCTCGTTTGGGAATGTTATGTAGTTGCCTGTCTGCTGAAAGTAGGAATTGAATATTGTGAACTGAATTGGGAATGATGGCAATGCCGCTATATCATAAGCAGAGCGAACACTGAAGTCAGGACTATTAGGAAACACTCCGCTTTCAAGAAAGCTGTATAAGCTGTTAGGGTATCCACTTATCCAATTGTTTGAAACGTAGATATTGCGAAGGTCACCATTGTAAACTGTTTGGCCTGTGCCGTATGGGTCGAATTTAGTTGCTCTATACTCTGGGCCACTTGCAAACCAATAGCATTGCACTATAAACGGATCAAGCTTTCTGTCCTCTGCATCAAAGCGATAAACATCCTCAATCACATTGGTGTCGAAAACAATCTTATCAGTTTTTAAATCAAGGATGTTGCTTGTATTGCATTCTCCTGTAAAGCCAAATGTCTCATCTCTGAATCCTCTGAATGGTGTCTGACTAAATGTACAAACTCCACCTGTGCATTCCTCTTTTTCAAGTACTGGAGACGACCCAAATTGCACAGCCGAATAAAGTCTTTCTCTGTCGAATGCAAGGCTTATGTTTGGCTGATCGTATAGGTTGACCGTTGCACCTTGCTGAGTGAAGTAGCTTGCTTGCTCAATGCGGAGAAGTGGTCTTCCATTGCTCTGCTTCTCGAATACCATACCAAGGTTAAACTTCTTGTGCATTGACAAGTATAGGTCTTCAAATGTCACAACTGTCTCTCTTATGCTTCTTAATCTTATTGCATCACCATTAGTGATAAGCAGAAAGTCTCCGCTTGTTGCTAAGTCAAATTGAAAGAAGCTACTTGCAAAGTCAATCTGCCCATCACTCATACAAGTGATAAGATGATTGAAAGCATCATAGACTAAGTTGCCAAAGATATCATCACCATACGAGCCGTCTGGAGGATTGAAGAACTTACCTCTAAGCAATGGCGGTGGAACAACGGGCAGCAAGTTCTTGGTAATGGTGCAGCTCAGTGAAAATGGAATCCCTTTGTTGTTATTAATCTTAGTGCTAAAGCTTTCATCATAAAGCTTTGTCTTCACTTGGCACTTATCGAGTAAGAAGTTGCACTCGCTTAATATGATGTACCCATTGGTCAACCGCTTCCAAACTCCTGCGCACTGGTATTGAACCTCAACAACTATCAAGTTGCAGAAGCCGCTTTGATCTAACTTGCTGAATAGGTAATCGTATACACCACCAACAAAGGTCAGGGAATTGTCGAAGGATACAATCCTTGCGTTAATCTTATTATCCTCGGAAACATTAACACTGAAATTTTCTGCATCAATGGGCTGCCCTCTGTCAGCTCCATCGATTAGGAACTTGATATCTACTGCCATTGGTATCTTGAATCTTGTTGGTTAATGTTTACCACCACGTTGCGACTCTTCAAGTCCTTGCGCATCCCTCTCATCTCCTTCTCCATGCTCTTGCTGTTTAGCGATGCGTTGACCGTGATGCCGTCCTTGCCTCTTCTTCCTGCGGAGTAACTCATCAGCGCAGGGCGCACGTACTTCTCGTCAATCATCTTGCGGAAGGCTTCCGTTGAGGTGTTCATCGCATCAAGCTCGCGGCGATGCTTTGCGCTCTGCCTTCTGTTCACCATGTACTCGCCTTGCTCCGCTTCAATCAGCGTTCCGCCTTGGCTGTGCAATCTTCCTCCAATCAGTCCACCTTTCTCGAACTTAGGTATTGGTTTGGCTGCAACTACTGCCGCTTCACTTAAACCTGCGGCTGCAATAAATGCGGCAAGTATTGGATTTGGCGGTGTTAATGAAAGTGCTGATATGACACCCTTTGCTGTGTTTATACCAATCTCAAACAATGCAAGTGCTTTGTCTTGTCTTGCTTGCTTTGTCTTTTCTTCTGAAATTCTTTGAGCTGTTCTCTTTGCCAGTGCATCTCTTTGTCTTACCTTATCTCGTTCAAGGTCGGAGCTTGCATTGATGGCTTCAAGTTCAGATGCACTTGCTGCTTCAATGTCTGCAATTCTTTTTTCAGATTGCGCTTGGCTGATTTCATTTAACGAGCCTAAGATATTAGATACCTCTGCTGCATATTGATTAAGCAATGCTATTTGCTTATTAGTCTCATCGCTTCTGGCCTGAGTTATAGCCTTATCCGCATCAGCATTAATCTTCTCTCGAGTCTTTGCATCTTTTGCTGTTGTACCAAGTGCATCAGATTCAGCCTTTGCCTTTGCCTTAATAGTATCAATTGTGTTCTGCAAGCTTTCGCCATTGACTGCTTTCTCTGCTTCTAATGTAGCAACTCGCAAAGCATTCTGCTCATTTAGCTGGTCACGATATGCAGTTGTTACTGTTGTATTTAACTTGAGCTCTTCTTCCTTAAGTTTTATTTTACCCTTAAACGCAATTGACTCAAGATTTTCAAGCTTGACAATTTCAGCTCTTTTGTTTTGAATTCTTATTACTGCAATAGCATTCTGTCGATCAAGAATTTCAGCATCAATTGCTCTTCCAGTATCTCTTACTTCTTTCCTTCCTTCAATGTCAAGCTTTATCAATTCATCTGTCCCGTCCTTAATTGCTTGTCTTTGACGTTTAAGACTTGCAATTTGTATTTGCTCTTTTTCAATCTCAAGTGCTGCTGTGTCTTTATTTTCGGCTTTTAAAATATTTATTCTTCTATCAATTGCAGCCACTTGAAATTCAGTCTTTCTTTTTTCAGCACCAATTAAATTATCTAAAGCAGCTTTACTTTTAGCACCACCATCATCAATGCCAAAGAATTCTTTTGTTTTATCAATTACTTTTCCAACTCCTTTAGCAATATCATCAAAGCCTGGAACTGCATTTTCAATTGCTTTTTTTACTTTATCAAAATTCTCAACAAGAGCTATAAGTCCAAATACAAGAAGACCAACTCCTGTTGCTGCCAATGCAATTCTCAAAAGTCTTAATGCTCCAGTTGACTTTCCTACTGCAAGTCCATAAGCTGTTTCAGCAACTGTAAGCACTCCAGTCTTAAGTGAATTTTCTTCTTTTACTAATGCGGCAAGTTGATTAACTCCATTTGCAACGGCTGTTGCAGCTGTCACCTTTGCAATCGCTTTCTGTAAGTCTTCGCTTTCTCCTCCAAACAAAGCAGCTGCTCCTTGAGCAACCTCGAAGCCTGATGCCAATGCCTGTGTTGCACCTACTGCCGCATCAAACTTGAATGTGTCCGATGCAAGTATCTTTACTCGCGCCCTTGTATCGCCTATCTGATCCTCAAGCTTTGCCGCTGCAATTAGTAGCTGATTGAATGCAGCTGTGCCATCCTGTCCTGCAATCTCCAACTTCGCAAGCTCCTGCTTCAATCCTCGGAGCTGACCAGTCAAGGTCTTGCCGCTTCCTGCCAGTTTGTTGATGGCCTTCTCTTGGTTGCCCAATGCCTTCTCAACCTCCTTGCCTCCGAATGCCGCCGCGAATGATCCTGCTATGCTGCCAAAGAATCCTTTTACTTTCTTTGCTGAGTCCTGCGCTCCCTCTACTACCTTGTCATTGATTTTGTTAATCTCTTCAACGGTTGCCTTAAGACTGGA
>Ga0209668_10000737_pt1 | contig 13621 bp, 6 predicted proteins | sample FrelakmetPLP11PL_FD_187150 | JGI IMG/M metagenome (GOLD analysis project Ga0209668, IMG submission 187150) | Freshwater lake sediment microbial communities from the University of Notre Dame, USA, for methane emissions studies - PLP11 PL (SPAdes)... | ecosystem: Environmental > Aquatic >... | reverse complement strand
CATCTGTAGTTCTGATATAGAATTGAGGTTTGTATCCCTTAAAGAATGGAGTATGTCTTCCACCTTCTTCTTTTGTTAGGATATAAACTTCAGCTTCAAACTTAGTGTGTGGTTTAATTGTCCCCGGTTTTGCAAGTACCTGTCCTCGTTCGATTTCTTCACGTTCAATACCTCGAAGAAGAAGACCTACGTTATCACCGGCGCGTCCTTCATCAAGAAGTTTCTTAAACATCTCAACTCCGGTAACAATAACTTTTCTTGTATCCTTAATTCCAACGATTTCAATTTCTTCATTTACCTTAACGATACCTTGGTCGATACGTCCTGTTGCAACAGTTCCTCTTCCTTTAATAGAGAATACGTCTTCTACCGGCATCAAGAAAGGTTTATCAATTTCTCTCTTTGGATCCGGAATGTATTCATCAAGAGTCTTAAGAAGTTCAAGAATAGGTTCTGCATCCGGCCCTGTTGGATTTTCAAGAGCTTTAAGAGCAGATCCTTTAATAATAGGGATTGTGTCTCCAGGATATTCATATTTTGTAAGAAGGTCTCGTACTTCCATTTCGGCAAGTTCCGCAACATCAGGATCAGCGACGTCCATCTTGTTTAAGAATACGATAATGTAAGGTACGTTTACCTGATGAGCAAGAAGGATGTGCTCACGAGTTTGTGGCATAGGTCCGTCTGCTGCAGATACAACCAAGATAGCGGCGTCCATTTGAGCGGCACCAGTAATCATGTTTTTTACGTAGTCGGCATGTCCAGGACAGTCAACGTGCGCATAGTGTCTCTTTTCAGTTGTGTACTCTTGGTGAGATGTTGCGATTGTAATTCCTCTTTCTCTTTCTTCAGGGGCATTATCAATTTGGTCGAATGCGACCGCCTTGTTACTTCCAGGATATTTTGCCGCCGCAACAGCTGTGATTGCAGCAGTCAAAGTAGTTTTACCATGGTCCACGTGTCCGATGGTTCCCACATTAACGTGAGGCCTTGAACGATCAAACTTTTCTTGTTCAGCCATGAGAGTTGGTTATTAAGTATAATTTTTGATTGCTGTTTAGGGTTCCCCCAAACGCTAAGAGATATTAGCTAAACCGGCTTCCAAATGCAAGCTATTTTTCTTCTATTAGGCTCTTCTTATAACTCCTCCGCGTTCGGCAACAACTTTTTCTTCAACGTTTTTTGGAACCTTGGAATAGTGTCCAAATTCCATTGTAGAAGTTGCTCGACCTTGCGTCATAGAACGAAGATCTGTTGTGTATCCGAACATTTCACTTAAAGGTACTTCACCTTTAATGAATTTTACATTTCCTCTGTCGCCACTTTCAACTATTTGTCCTCTTCGTGAGCTTAAGTTGCCCATAACGTCTCCAAAGTATTCTTCTGGAGTTACAACTTCAACTTTCATTATCGGCTCAAGAAGTACTGGACTTGCTTTTTTTGCGGCATTTTGGAAACAAATGGATCCGGCGATTTTGAACGCCATTTCAGATGAATCCACGTCGTGGTAAGAACCATCATAAAGTTCCGCTTTTATATCCACCATTGGATATCCGGCTATAACACCACGTGTCATTGCTTCCTCAACACCCTTATTAACCGGCTGAATATATTCTCTAGGGATTTTTCCTCCAACCACTTTGTCCACGAATTCATAACCTTTACCAGGTTCTTGCGGATAAAAGCGCATAAGTACATGTCCGTATTGACCGCGTCCACCTGATTGTTTTGCGTATTTTTCTTCCATCTGAACTTCGTTTTGAATTGTTTCCCTGTAGGCAACCTGCGGTTTACCAACATTGGCTTCAACTTTAAATTCTCTTCTTAAACGGTCAACAATAATTTCAAGATGAAGCTCTCCCATTCCGGAAATAATCGTCTGTGCAGTTTCTTCGTCCGTATATGTTATAAATGTTGGATCTTCTTCTGTAAGTTTTTGAAGAGCAATACCCATCTTTTCTTGATCGGCCTTGGTTTTTGGTTCAATTGCGATTGAAATAACCGGAACGGGAAATTCAATTGATTCCAGAATCACAGGGTGGCTTTCGTCACACAAAGTGTTTCCGGTCATTGTATTTTTTAAACCTACCGTAGCGGCAATATCTCCGGCTTTAACTTCTTTGATTTCTTCTCGGCTGTTTGCGTGCATCTGCAAGATTCGTCCGATACGTTCTTTTTGATCGGTAGTGGTATTGTATACATAACTTCCGGCGGTAAGTTTTCCGCTATAAACTCTAAAGAAGCAAAGTTTTCCAACATAAGGATCGGTAGCGATTTTGAAAGCAAGTGCGGAGAAAGGTTTTTCTTCATTAGCTTCTCTTACTTCTTCGGCGCCTGTTTTTGGATTTGTTCCTTTAATCGGCGGGATATCCATTGGAGAAGGAAGATAGTCTCGAACAGCATCAAGCATTAGCTGTACACCTTTGTTTTGAAGAGCGGTTCCGCAAAGTACAGGATAGATTGTGTTTGAAACTGTTCCTTTTCTTATTCCTTTTTTGATTTCTTCGTTTGTAAATTCTTTTCCTTCTATGTACTTTTCCATCATTGAGTCATCACATTCCGAAACTTTTTCAATCATTACGTTTCTAAATTCTTCAACTTTTCCTTTCATGTCTTCAGGCATAGGAAATTCAACAATGTTTTCGCCAAAACTTCCTTCAAAGTGATATGCTTTTTGTTCTATTAAATCGACAACACCTTCAAAAGTGCCTTCAGATCCAATAGGAAGCTGGATTGCCACGGCATTTTTATTAAGTCGTTGGTGAATTGAGTCCAAACTCATGTAAAAGTCTGCACCTGTTTTATCCATTTTGTTGACGAAGGCTATTCTTGGAACTTCGTATTTGTCGGCCTGTCTCCAAACTGTTTCGGACTGCGGTTCAACGCCTTGTGATCCGTCAAATACAACACATCCTCCATCAAGTACACGAAGAGATCGTTCAACTTCGGCAGTGAAGTCAACGTGTCCCGGAGTGTCGATAAGATTGATCTTAATGTCTTTCCAGAAGCAGGTTGTTGCTGCAGATGTAATTGTAATTCCTCTTTCTTTTTCCTGTTCCATCCAGTCCATGTCAGCCTCTCCTTCGTGAGTCTCTCCAATTTTATGTTTCTTCCCGGTGTAAAAAAGTACGCGCTCACTTACAGTTGTTTTTCCGGCGTCAATATGAGCGATAATACCGATATTACGGATTTTTTTCAGGTCTTCAGACATGTGTATTTAGTTAAATTAACAGTAAAAATCAGCGAATCGTGTCTAAACGATAGCCACGGGTATTATAGAAATTTACTATGGAAAGTCAATGGATATACGTCAACTCCCTTTTGTAATTTCAAGTTACTGTTATACTTGTAAAAGATTGAAAATTATTTAACCTCTTTGATATGGTTATCAAACGAGCTGGGGCTGTTATTGCGCTGATAGCGCTTACAATGACAAGCTTCATGCAAGCGTCTATTGCAGGTGCGCAGAGCGCAAATGCTTTTAATGACGTTCCAACCACGTATGATTATTACAGCGCGGTTGGTTATTTAAAAGACCTTCAGGTTGTTGAAGGTTACGATGACGGGACTTTTAAACCTGAGAACACGATTAATCGTGCAGAGTTTACAAAAATAGCACTTCTTGCTGCCGGTTATGAGCCTGAAGGCGGAAACTGTTTTCCTGACGTAACCGATCAATGGTTTGCTCCTTATATTTGTAAGGCAAAAGACCTTGGCCTTCTTGATGGTTATCCGGATGGGAATTTTAAGCCGGAACGTCCGATAAATTTTGTCGAGGCCGGTAAAATCGTTTCAAACGGAATGAAACTTGGTTTGGACGAATCTTATAACAATGAGTGGTTTCACAAGTATGTGAAAGCGCTTGAAGAGAGCCTGGCAATTCCGGCTTCAGTTGATACTTTTGATCAATACATCAACAGGGGAGAGATGGCCGAGATGATGTGGAGAATAAAAACTCAGCAAAAGGAGGAAACAAATTCTTACGAAGACCTGAGCATGATAACAGAATCTCAGCAGATGCATACAATAAGTTCGTGCTCTGTGCTTCAGGATAAGTTTGCGAATGCGTTGGCATATAATGGTTATTATTACCGCGATGTAATGCTTGCCGAAGATGCTGGAATTGATACGACTGCGTCTGCTCCAACCGTTGAAAAGAGCGCTGAAAACGAAGCTGTTCTTACCGGCGGTGGCAGTGACGATGGAAATTACTCAACAACTAATGTCCAGGTTGAAGGTGTTGATGAAGCTGACATTGTAAAGACAGACGGCGAATATATATACATTGTTAAAGGAAGCACTGTAAGAGTGGTAAGAGCTTATCCTGCAGCAGGTATGGTTGAAATGGATGCCATAGAATTTGATGATGATGGATTCTCTCCTTCGGACATGTATGTTGACGGTAATAAATTGATAGTTCTTGGACAGTCTTATTACTCCTATCCGTATCCTGCTTTAAGAACAGACGCAAAGATAATGCCTTACCCTTACTACGGAGGGTCAATTTCAAAGGTGTTTGTTTTTGACATTACGGATAAATCAAATATTAAGGAGTTTAGAACTCTTGAGTTTGAAGGATCATATACTCAGTCAAGAAAGGTTGATGATATGGTTTACATGGTTTTGAGTCGTCCGGGATTTTATGCTTACAACACAATAGAGAATGTAGATGAAATTCTGCCAAGGTATAAAGATACAGGCGACGACACTGCAAAACCTCTTGTCGGATGTACCGACGTTAAGTATGTTCCCGCTTTTGAGTCTGCGGATTATTTGATCGTCGCCGGAATTCCTGTAAACGAAGCGAGCGGTGAAATTTCCAAGGAAGTTGTACTTGGCTCTGCCGGAAATATTTATTCTTCACGCGAGAATATGTACGTGGCAGCGAGCGAGTGGAACTGGGATTACGAAACTTCAAGCGAAAGCACAAACGTTTATAAATTTGCTCTTGATAAAGAGAACGTTGAGTTTCAAGGTAAAGGAAAAGTTCCGGGAACAATCTTGAATCAGTTCTCAATGGATGAGAATGATAACCACTTTAGAATTGCGACCACAAAGGGTAATTCATGGGACGGAACTTCAACAAACAATGTATATGTTCTTGATGAGAACATGGACATGACAGGAAAGCTTGAAGGCATTGCTCCCGGAGAATCAATCTATTCAACAAGGTTCATCGGTGATCGTCTTTACATGGTTACATTTAAAAAGATTGATCCGTTCTTTGTTATAGATATGTCAGATCCAAAAGGTCCAAGTGTTCTTGGGAAATTAAAAATTCCTGGTTACAGCGATTATCTTCACCCATATGATGAAAATCATATAATCGGTTTTGGAAAAGATACTGTTACTCCTACAGAGCAGGAAGAGATCGATTGGAATCAAAATTTTGAATGGTATCAGGGAATTAAAATTGCGATGTTTGATGTTACAGATGTTGAGAATCCAAAGCAGATGTTTACCGAAATAATCGGAGACAGGGGAACGGACAGCCCTCTTTTGTATGATCACAAAGCTTTGCTTTTTGACAAAGAAAAGAACTTGTTTGCCTTCCCTGTAACCGTTGCTGAGATTTCGGAAGAAATAAAGAATGATCCAAAGGCTTCCGGAAGTGAGTACGGAGATCCTGTTTTCCAGGGAGCATATGTTTACGGAATAGACCTTGTAAACGGATTTGATCTAAAGGCAAAGATTACTCATTACGATGAAACTGAAATTGCCGAAAAAGCAGGTTATTACTGGTATGGAAACAAAGATATAGAAAGAGTTCTTTATATCGGAAAATTCCTTTATACGGTTTCAAAAGGAATGGTAATGGCAAACGATACGGCCAATGACTTTAAAGAAGTAAACTCCGTTGAGGTTGGTGGTACGGAAGATAATTACTACTACATCATGGAGTAGTAATGCGAACTTTGATTTTGTTAAAGCCCCGGGCGAACAACCCGGGGCTTTTTTCTTCACGCAAAAAAAGACACCCTTTTTGAGGATGTCTTTTTAATTGATTCTTTGGTAACCGGCCTATAACTCGGATTCTCTTAGTATCTTCCGTAGTGTGCGAATGCCTTATTCGCAGCTGCCATTCTGTGCGTGTCATCTTTCTTCTTTATTGCGGATCCTTGCCCCTCAGATGCCTGTAAAAGTTCCGTTCCAAGCTTATGTGCCATCTCGGCACCTTTAGCAGATCTTGCGCCTGATATGATCCATCTAAAAGCTAAAGTGATTTGTCTATTTGCTGTAACTTCTCTTGGGATCTGATATACGGCGCCACCAATTCTTTTAGGTTTAACCTCCATTTGAGGTTTAACGTTGTCTAAAGCTTTATTGAAAGTTTTAGTCGGATCTTCTTTTGTCTTTTCTCCGACAAACTTCATTGTGTCGCTGAATATTTTTCTGGCAATTGTTTTCTTGCCATCAAGCATCAAATAATTGATGAACTTTTCGTAGAGAGGATTTGAATCTTTAGGTGTGAAATGAGCCTTTTTTTGCATTATAGTTTATGATTAAAGTCTATTATTTAGGTTTTTTTGCTCCATATTTACTTCGGCTTTTCTTCCTGTCTTGTACACCCTGTGTATCAAGTGATCCGCGAATAATATGGTAGCGCACACCCGGTAGATCCTTAACTCTTCCTCCGCGAATTGTAACTACAGAGTGTTCCTGTAAATTGTGTCCTTCTCCGGGTATATATGCATTTACTTCAATTCCATTCGTTAAACGTACACGAGCCACTTTTCGAAGAGCCGAGTTCGGTTTCTTTGGTGTCATTGTAAATACTTTTACGCAAACTCCTCTTTTTTGTGGACACTTAACAGCAACGTCTCTGTTTTTTAGAGTGTTGAAGGTAAGTCCCATCGCAGGGGACTTGGTTTTATTTACAACTTTTCTTCGTGAACTTCTGACTAATTGGTTTATTGTAGGCATATGTCTGATTAAATTTAAGGGTTTCGCTCGCAGGGAGATTCACTATGCATCATCTCTAGCGATGTGTAATTTAACGAAAAATTATTTAGAATGCAAGTTTTTCTTACTCTTCAATTATGACTTCTTCCTCTTCTCTTCCCTCGGAAATTCCTTCAGGGATATACTTGCGCATCTCTTTTACAAGATCCGGATTTCTCTTCCTGTATATTTCTCCGGCAGGAATTAATTTTCCGATGATTACATTCTCCTTAAGGCCTGCCAGTTTATCAATTCTCTTGGTTGTTGAGGCCTCAACAAGTACTCTTATTGTTTCTTGGAACGAAGCTGCGGATAGCCAACTATCGGTATAAAGAGCTATACGTGTTAGTCCAAGAAGCAGACGTTCCGGGTGAGCAGGTTGTTTTTTGTTCTTTTTAAGATCCTCATTAACTTTTCCAAGTTCAATGAAGTCAACCATTTCTCCGGGTAAAAATTTACTGTCTCCGGCGTCAAGGATTCGTGATTTTGAAAGCATTTGTCTTGCTATAATTTCAACGTGCTTGTCATTTATGGTCTGTCCTTGTGACGCGTAGATACTTTGAACTTCCTGCATGATGTAGTTCTGAAGAGTGTACATGTCGGTAAGTTGCATCAACTCTCTTAGGTTGTAGTGTCCTGAAGTTAAAGCTTCACCCTTCTTAATTTCATGTCCGTTTTTTACCAATATCATTTTGCCGTATGGAATTGTGTAAGCTCTTTCAACCACATCGTCAGAAATGATTTCGATTCTGTCTCTTTCTATAGACAAAACTTTTCCGGCAGTATCTGCCTTTATCATATTCTTCTGCTTCTTTGATTTGGCTATAACTTGTTTTTCTTTAATACTGTCACCTTTTTTTACCGTAACTTCCATTAAAGGATCAATGTGATATTCGGTAATTATAGGTTCAGGTGACGTAATTATAACCGTAGAGACTTTGCCTTTTTGGCTTATCTTTATCTTTCCGTCAATTTCCGCAAGTATCGCAGGAGATTTAGGTGTTCTTGCTTCAAACAATTCTTCAACACGTGTAAGACCCTGTGTAATATCTTTTCCTTCGGCTACACCACCCATGTGGAACGTACGCATGGTAAGCTGTGTTCCGGGTTCTCCGATACTTTGAGCGGCAATAATACCAACTGCCGTACCAAGGTTTACAGTCTTGTTTGTGCCAAGATCTTTACCATAACATTTTACGCAGATACCGTTTGGTGTTTGGCAGGTCATTACTGAGCGTACACCTACTTCTTCAACCGTGGCTTCTTCAATAAACTTTAGTTCATCTTTTCCGATTTCGGTATCTTTTTTGATGATAATCTCACCTGTTTTTTTATCTATGACATCTTTTGCCACAACGCGTCCGTAAATTCTCTTTTCAAATTCTTCACCAATTCTTTTACTTTCCGCCCTGGTGATGTTGTGTACGGTTTTTGTTCCGCAGTCATATTCTTTGATGATAATATCCTGAACCGCATCAACAAGACGTCTTGTAAGGTATCCGGCTTCAGCTGTTTTAAGAGCCGTATCAGATTTACCTTTTCGTCCTCCGTGAGTGGCAATGAAGTACTCAAGAATCGTAAATCCTTCTTTTAAATTGGATTTAATTGGAAGCTCGATTGTTTTGCCGGCCGGATTGGCAACCAGACCCTTAATACCGCAGAGCTGCGTGATTTGTCCCCAGTTACCGCGGGCTCCGGAATTAATCATGTAATGAATATGATTTTCATCATGGATACTTGCAATCATGGCCGTGGTTATCTCCGATTTAGCTTTAGACCAAACTTTAATCGAGTGGTTGTATCTTTCATCATCGGTCATAAGTCCAAGTTTGTATTGGTTCGTTATCTGTTTAATAACCTCTGAAGCATCATCGACAATCTTTGTTTTTTCTTTAGGTACAATCATGTCATCAGCTCCAATAGAAAGTCCGGATTTTGTGGCAAATTTAAATCCTACTCTTTTAACTTCGTCCGCAAATTTTGCGGTAATATCGTTTCCGAGTTTGTTGTAAGAGTCGCTTACAAGTGAGCTAAGTTTTCCTTTCGTCATTGTGTCGTTCTGATACCCAAGCTCTTTTGGAATAAACGTATTGAAGATTAATCTGCCAACCGTAGTTTCAATTATTTCTCCGTTAATGCGTGCTTTTACAGGTGCTTGAAGATGTACATATCCAAGACGATAAGCCATTAAAGCTTCACTTATATTTGCGTAAATAGCTCCTTCTCCTTGTTTTCCGGGAGTCATCTTTGTTAAGAAGTAACATCCAAGAACCATGTCCTGCGTAGGAGTTACTATCGGATCTCCGTGTGAAGGTTTAAGAAGGTTTTTATCTGACGCTATAAGTGTTTTTGCTTCTCTTTGAGCCTGTTTTGATAAAGGCACATGTACGGCCATTTGATCTCCATCGAAGTCGGCGTTGAACGCCACACATACAAGCGGATGAATTTGAATGGCTTTACCTTCAACAAGTACAGGTTGGAAAGCCTGAATACCAAGTCTGTGAAGTGTAGGTGCTCGGTTCAAAAGTACATAATGGTCGTGCGTTACTTCTTCAAGGATATCCCACACTTCACGTTTGCCGGCTTGTATAAGTTTCTCGGCATTTTTAATATTGTGAGCGTATCCGTCTCTAATAAGTCTTCCGATTACAAACGGTTTAAATAATTCCATTGCCATAAGCTTTGGAATACCGCACTGGTTCAATTTTAGTTGAGGTCCAACCACGATTACGGAACGTCCGGAGTAATCCACACGTTTTCCAAGAAGGTTCTGTCTAAATCGTCCCTGCTTACCTTTAAGCATGTCTGATAGAGATCTTAGTTTTCTCTTGTCTCCGGAGTTGAATACTGTTTTACCCTGACGCGCGCTGTTGTTAAGAAGTGTATCAACAGCTTCCTGAAGCATACGTTTTTCATTTCTTGAAATAACTTCCGGCGCTCCAATCGCGATAAGTCTTTTTAAACGATTGTTTCTGTTAATTACTCTTCTGTAAAGATCGTTAAGATCAGATGCCGCAAAACGTCCTCCGTCCAACTGAACCATAGGTCTTAGATCCGGCGGGATAACAGGAAGGACAGTTAAAACCATCCATTCAGGCTTGATTTCAGCTTTAAGTAAACTTCCGCAAAGTTTAATTCTTTTGATGAGTTTCTTCTGTTTTTGTCCGGAAGATCTTATAAGTTCCACTTCAAGAATTTCTATTAATTTTGCAAGATTTATATTTGAGATTATTTCTCTTATGCCTTCAGCTCCGGTTCCGGCTTTAAAGACGTGTCCAAACTTCATTGAAAGATTTCTGTATTCAAGTTCGGAATAAATGCTGCAAATTTTTAGTCCGGCAAGTTCATCCTTTGCCGTTGAATGCTGTTCATCAAGTTCCTGCACTTTTCGCGCAAGTTCTTTTTCGTCAGCCTTCTTTGACTTTGCTTCTTCCTGAATAGTGCCTCTATGCTTCTTGTATTCTTCAGCAAGTTGCTTCTTTGCTTCTTCTTTTGCTTCCTCGTCGACTGAAATTATTACGTATGCCGCAAAATAAACAACCTGTTCGATTGTTTTTATAGGCAAATCCAACAAGAGTCCTATTCTGCTTGGAGTAGATCTTAAGAACCAAATATGTGTTACCGGTACGGCAAGTTTAATGTGGCCCATTCTTTCTCTTCTAACAGAACTTCTTGTTACTTCCACGCCGCACTTTTCACAAATAACACCCTTGTATCTTATTCTTTTGTATTTACCGCAGTAACACTCCCAGTTTTTTGTAGGTCCGAATATTTTTTCACAAAAGAGACCTTCACGCTCCGGTTTTTGAGTGCGGTAGTTTATGGTTTCAGGTTTTTTAACTTCACCGTGAGACCATGCCAGAATTTCTTCCGGAGATGCAACCGCAACCGATATCGAATCGAAGGTATCGAGAGTATTTGTATTACCCTGTTTTTGCTGTGACATAATTTAAGAAAGTTAGTAACAAATATTTAAGCAATTGCTGTTTATAGCCCCAAATCTCCCGAAATATCCAAAGTGGTTTTTTTCTCCTCTTCTTTCTTTTCAGTTTTTTCCGGCTCTTTAGCTGGAGTTTCTTCTTTAACCGGAACCTGAGCTTCTTCTACCGGCATTTCTTCATGGTCATGCATTTCAGTGTGGCCATTATTCATCATATCTTCTTCAGGGATATAATCTTCATCGTCTCCACCGGGTCTTTTTTCAAGCATAATCATGTCTTGAGCAACAACCTCTGTTCGGAATTTTTTAACGCCTTCGGTTGTGTCCCAGCTTCGTGTTTTTAGGTATCCTTCAACATAAACAAGTTTACCTTTCTTTAAATATTTACTGCATATTTCCGCAAGTCTTGCCCACGCAACTATATCGTGATATTCAGCCAAGCTGTGTTTGTTGGAATCTTTTGTTATCCATTCTCTATTTGTTGCAATGCAAAATGTTGTAACCATTTGTCCATTTGCTGTCTGTCTCATTTCCGGATCCCGAGTTAGGTTTCCGATTAGAATTACTTTATTCACGCTTCTCATGGTTCTTTTTTGGTTAGTAAATATTAATTATTATTTGTTGTTTGCAATGTCCGCTTCGGTTTCCGCTTCAGCAAGTTCTACGGCTGCCGTTTCAGTCAAATTAACTTTTCCCTTACTGCCCTTCTTATCAAAATTATCAACGATTTGTTCGCTCATTTTTTTGACTACTTCAGGGTCAACTTCTTTTCGTGTCTCAACGTCTTCATCCAGAACAGGGGTTTCTTCAAGCTCTTTTTCCATAAGAGAATATGTCCCTTCTTCTGAAATTGCCGCTTCGGGAGCTATACTTGCAAGGTCAACACTTAAGCATAAACTTTGAAGCTCTTTAACGAGTACATTGAAACTTTCAGGAGTTCGAGGTTTTCTAATAGCTTCTCCTTTAACGATCGATTCGTATGCTTTTGCTCTTCCGTAAACGTCATCCGATTTAATCGTAAGCATTTCCTGAAGAGTGTGAGATGCTCCATAGGCCTCAAGCGCCCAAACCTCCATTTCTCCGAAACGCTGACCTCCGTGCTGCGCTTTGCCTCCAAGAGGTTGCTGCGTAACAAGAGAGTATGGCCCAACGCTTCTTGCGTGAATCTTATCTTCAATTAAGTGACTAAGCTTCATTATGTATGTAATACCAACTGTTGTTTTATGATCAAAAGGTTCACCGGTTCTTCCATCATAAAGTTGAATTTTTCCATCTGAAGGAAGGTCAGCTTTTTTAAGTGTCTCTGTGATTTGTTGTGTTGTAATACCGTTTAACGCAGGTGTAGCTACCTTAATGCCAAGCTTTGAAGCCGCCCAACCAAGATGTGTTTCAAGAATTTGTCCGATATTCATACGGCTTGATACACCAAGTGGATTTAAGATTATATCAACAGGAGTTCCGTCCGGAAGGAATGGCATGTCTTCTTGTGGAACGATTTTTGAAACCACACCCTTATTTCCGTGTCGTCCGGCAACTTTATCTCCAACGGAAATTTTTCTTGTCTGAGCAACACTTACTCTAATTTGTTTGTTAACTCCGGTTTGAAGTTCGTCGCCGTTTTTTCTTGTAAATAGCTGAACTCCTACCACTTTTCCACCTTCGCCTCCTGGTAAACGAAGGGACGTATCTTTAACATCACGAGCCTTATCTCCAAAGATAGCTCTTAAAAGTCTTTCTTCGGCTGTAAGTTCGGTTTCACCTTTTGGTGTGATTTTACCAATCAATATATCTCCTTCTCTAACATGCGCTCCTATTCTCACTACACCATCAGCGTCCAAATCTTTAAGTCTGTTTTCGCCAACGTTAGGGATATCACGCGTAATTATTTCAGGTCCAAGTTTTGTGTCCCGTACATCCACGGTAAATGTTTCAATGTGGATTGAGTCGTAAACACCATCTCTTACCAATCTTTCAGATAGGATAACGGCATCCTCAAAGTTGTAACCTTGCCATGCCATATATGCAACAAGCAGGTTTCTACCAAGGGCAAGTTCTCCTCCTTCGGTAGAAGCTCCATCTGCAAGTACGGCTCCGGTTTTAACGTTATCTCCTTGGTTCACAACAGCTCTCTGATGTAAAGAAGTGGCTTGGTTTGATCTCTGGTATATGTTCAAATTGTATGTCGATTTTTTACCGTTTTTGTAGATTACGGTTATTTCATTTGCATCAACGTAAGATACGGTTCCGTCGTCTTCGGCCATGATTACCTGACCTGAACTCTTTGCCGCCATTTCTTCCATACCGGTTCCAACTATTGGGGCTTTAGGACAAACCAACGATACAGCTTGACGTTGCATGTTTGATCCCATGGATGCACGCGTGTTATCGTCGTGTTCAAGGAACGGAATCAAAGATGTGGTAACGGAAATGATCTGTTTTGGAGATACGTCTATGTGAGTTATTTCCTCTTCTGTGGCAAGAACCGGTTCGCTATTTTGTCTTGCGGCATTTCTTGTGTTTATGATTTCATTTGTCTTTTCATCAAGAGCGGTGTTTGCCTGAGCGATTGTAAAATGTCTCTCTTCGTCAGCGTCGATGTAAGAAATTTTATTTGTTACATAAGCTCTTACCGGAATTTCTTTTTCACTTAAACTTGCAATTTCTTTTGCAGTTTTTTCCGTAATTTTTTCTCCGGCCTTTACGATTAATTTTTTCTTAGGCGTTAAAATATCTTCGGAA
>Ga0209668_10000736_pt1 | contig 13635 bp, 12 predicted proteins | sample FrelakmetPLP11PL_FD_187150 | JGI IMG/M metagenome (GOLD analysis project Ga0209668, IMG submission 187150) | Freshwater lake sediment microbial communities from the University of Notre Dame, USA, for methane emissions studies - PLP11 PL (SPAdes)... | ecosystem: Environmental > Aquatic >... | reverse complement strand
CGGACGGCGGAAATATTTTTAGCTGAATATCCACAAAAAGCCGATTATGCTTGTCGCTTTGATGTGGCACTTGTTCATTATCAATTACAAAGTAAAAAGACTATTGGCAAAGAATCTTTAAAGCGTTTATTTATATCTGGATATGAATTTAAGCTGCTACAATATATTGAGGCAGCTTTTGAACAGTAATAATCATGATTGCAAAATTATTTTTACTTTGCGATACTTAATTGAGAATTGTTTAAGCAAGTGTTTCTGGACAGTAGCCTAAACCGCGAACAAATTGTTGTCTAAATGCTTCAATTTCTTCTCTTTCCGGGCTACCATGAGAAACAACTGCTACTTGGTAACGACGCATTACGTCTATGGGTGTTTGTCCAGATTCTAAACTCCAAAATGCCATTTGGACTCTCATTGGTGGCTGATAGCTAATTCCCAATTCACTCAAGAAAGCTCGAAAATCACCATCTTGTTGATCTGAGACTGTTTCTTTGAGTTTAATTCTGACTACCCAACCATCAATTTGATGAATCACGCTCACAAAGGACACGGGAAGTTGCGGTCTACCATGTAAGTATTGAACGATTCTCAGAGTGAGGGTGGCATTGCCTAGATAGTATAAGTATTCCATCATCATGTTATGGGATTAAATTTAGTTCTACATATCTATCTTCGTTAATGGGGTGGGGTTCTGGGTAGGGTAAAAGCACCCGTTGTTCTATGGGGAGATTTACCCAATCTGGGCAGGGGGCAGGGAGAAATAATTTTCCCAATTACCAATTACTTGATGAATATGAAGCGACAAATAATACAAGATAAAGCGAAAACACAAAATGTTAATTTAGATTGTTCGTTGTCTAGTTATGACTACGAACTTCCACCAGAACTAATCGCCCAAAACCCTGCTGTTCCTAGAGATAGTTCTAAGTTATTGGTGGTAAATTCTCCCGAAACTGCTAAAACTATACCACCTCTACATCACATTTTCCGTGATTTGTCGGAATTGCTGAAAGCGGGTGATTTATTGATTATGAATAATACAAAGGTAATTCCCGCTCGGCTATATGGCTGTAAGGATACAGGTGCGGGGGTGGAGGTGTTGCTGTTGGAGGAACGAGGGCATAATTGCTGGTTGGCTTTGGTGAAGCCTGGAAAGCGCTTTAAGATGGGTAGTGAGATTATTTTTACAGCGGGAGGAGATGGGAATAAACAGGAATTGAGGGCGACAGTTGTTGAGTCAGATCTAGAAACTGGGGGGCGATTATTACAGTTTGATTTGCCCCCAGCAGTGCCTTTAGTGCAGGTGTTAGGGAAGTTTGGACAGATTCCCCTACCTCCTTATATTACGGCTTCTACTGCGGCTGATGAACAGTATCAGACGGTGTATGCGGCTGAACAGGGAGCGATCGCTGCCCCAACGGCAGGATTACATTTTACACCGGAATTACTAGAAAAACTGCGTAGTTGTGGGATTAATCAAGCCTTTATTACTCTCCATGTTGGTATCGGTACTTTCCGCCCAGTGGAAGTAGAAGATGTCACTACCCACGCCATGCACGAAGAATGGATTGAAGTTCCCGCTGATACCGTTGAGCAAATTCGGGCTACTCAGGCTGCTGGGGGACGAATTATTGCGGTAGGGACAACGGCGGTAAGAGCTTTGGAAGGTGCGGCACAATCTGGGGATTTACAGCCTTTTGTCGGGAAGACAAATTTGTTTATTTATCCGGGGTATAAATGGCAGGTTGTGGAGGGGTTAATCACCAATTTTCATTTACCCCGTTCTAGTTTATTGATGCTGGTTAGTGCTTTAATTGGTAGAGAAAGATTATTGGATCTTTACCAGCAAGCAATTAGTTCTGAATACCGCTTCTACTCTTTCGGTGATGCTATGTTGATCTTACCAGAAGGGAAAAGTATTCAATTATGAATTTTTAATGAAGTGATGGATAATCTAATTTAGATTAGATTCAGTATAACTAAAGGGTAGTAAGTTATGTATCAAAAATACCATAAGTATCCGTCTTTTAACATAGCTAAGGCTACATACAAGCAAGTGTTAATGAGTATCCTTTCTACTTCTTCTGCATTCTTAATCTTGACTTTACCTGCAATTATTAATTCTCCCAACAGTCAGGTATCAGCAGCAGAAGTTGTTTCCCAAGATTTAGAAGCAGCGATATCTTTTCAACAGGGAGTAACATTTTATGGTCGTCAAGATTTTCAAGGTTCAGAAATGGCTTTTCGTAAAGCCTTAGAACGAGATCCTAACATTGGTGCAGCGCGAAATTATTTAGGGAATATTCTTTTACAACAAAATCGCTTAGATCTAGCTATCCAAGAATTTGGAGAAGCCATTAGATTAAATCCCAATTTGGGATCAGCTTATTATAATTTGGGTGTAGCTTTACAAAAACAGGGACAAAAAGAAGCCGCTATTACAGCTTATCGTCAAGCTTTAGTGGTAACTCCCACATTAGCTGATGCCCATTATAACTTGGGAGTTTTATTTTATGAGCAAGATCAGCGTCAAGATGCTATTTCTGCTTATGAACAAGCAATTAATTTAGATAGAAATCATGAAAATGCTTATTTCAACTTAGCAATTGTTCAACAACAAGAAGGTCAAGTAGAATCGGCGATTTCTGCCTATCGGGAAGTTTTAAAAATAAATCCTGAAAATTCTCTAGCTTACAATAATTTAGGTAGTCTTTTAGTAAATCAAGGTAAAATTGCTGAAGCAATTAATATTTATAAAGCAGCAATTCTGCAAGATCCGAAAAACACTTCTGCTTACTATAATTTAGGAGTAGCTTTATATAATCAAGGTGTTTTTAAGGAATCCGCTCAAGCATTAAGACGCGCTCGTCAACAATACACAACTGAAGGGAATACCGAGCAAGTTGCCAAAACTGAACAAATCATCCAGCAAATTGCCCAGATTTTAGCACCCAAAACATCGCCTGTAAATCAACCCGGTAGCACAACAGCAATTACTACTCCACCAGTTGAACAAGCGCCCGCAAATCTTCCTCCTGTTGAAGACCTACCTGCAAATACTTCGACAACTGAGAAAACTACTGTACCGGATTCGACACCAAATAAACAAATCACAAATCCAAAATAATTGGTCAGTTGTCATTGGTCAGTTGTCAGTGGTCAGTGGTCAGTAGTCAGTGGTCAGTAGTCAGTGGTCATTGATTAAGAACTTTCTTATCTTCCCTGTTCCCTGTTCCCTATTCCCTGTTCCCTATTCCCTGTTACCTGTTACCTGTCACCTGTCACCTTTTCCCTATTCCCTATATTGGCAAACGATTAATATCTTTATTACAACCAATTACTACCATTGCAGAACCTTTTTCTAAGCGTTTAGTTGGTTCGGGATTAATGATAAATTTACCATCATGACTGACGGCCAACATATTTAAACCGTAGCGGTTACGAAGTTGAAGTTCAGCAATGGTTTTTCCATTAAATTCATCAGGGACAATTAACTCCACAATACTGTTATCTGGGTCAAGATCAAATCTTTCTAAAATTCCTGGTTTAGTAAGTGTGCGTGCTAATGCACAACCAGCTTCATATTCAGGAAATACTACATGATCTGCCCCTACTCGGTTTAATAATTTGCGGTGAACTTCACTAGAAGCTTTTGCAACTACATGAGGTACACCACCTTCTTTGACATTGAGAGTAGTAATAACGCTTTCCTGAACGTAGTTACCAATAGCGACAATGACAGTATCAAATTCAAAAATTCCGGCTTCTTTCAGGGCTGCTGATTCGGTTGAATCTAGTTGCAAAGCATGACCAACTATTTCTTCATTCAAGGCTTCGGAAACCCGTTTTTCGTCAATATCTGTAGCTAAGACTTGATAACCTAAATTATGCAATGTTGAACAGACAGAACGACCAAAACGACCTAAGCCAATTACGGCAAATTGTTGGTTATCTTTACGTAAACTGCGAAGAAATTTTAATGATGAAAGGTTCATAATTTGTCAGTTGTCAGTTGTCAGTTGTCAGTTGTTAGTTGTTAGTTGTCAGTTGTCAGTTGTCAGTTGTTAGTTGTCAGTTGTCAGTTGTCAGTTGTCAGTTGTCAGTTGTCAGTTGTCAGTTGTCAGTTGTCAGTTGTTAGTTGTTAGTTGTTCGCTAAATCCTAATTATCCAACAAGGAGATTTTCTTCGGGATAGTGAATTCTGGTAGGACGAGGATCACCTAATATGGATGACATCAATAATAAAATACCAACGCGACCAATATACATGGTGAGAATTAAAATTAATTTGGCTGCGGTAGAAACAGTAGCAGTAATTCCTGTGGAAAGTCCGACTGTACCAAAGGCTGATACTACTTCAAATAGAATTTGAATAAAAGCCAATTTGGGGTCAGTAATACTAATTAAAATGGTGGCAAAAATCACTGTTGCTAGTGAACCGAACACCACACCAACAGCTTTTAAAATTAATGAGATGGCAATTTTACGATTATATAACAATACCTCTTCTTTGCCTTGGAGAATTGCCTTTGTGCAACTGGTCAGAACTCGTAAAGTAGTGGTTTTGATTCCTCCTCCTGTACCTCCAGGACTTGCACCAATAAACATCAGTGCAATCATAATAAATAATCCAGCATTAGTCATTTTCCCAATGTCAATGCTATTAAAACCAGCGGTTCTGGTACTGACTGACTGAAACCAAGCGGCTAATATTTTATCAGATAAACTTAATTGTCCAAAGACGCTATCGTTTCTGATTTCTATAAAGAAAATTGCAATTGTTCCTAGAACTAATAATATTAAAGTTGTGCTAGTAGCAACTTTAAAATCTAGAGAAAATATTAAACAACTTGTTTTTTTAATGATGCGATTACCTTGATAAGCAAAGCTATCTCGCAACCACAAATACATATCCAGGATAACTTGATAACCAATACCTCCAAAGATAATTAAACAGCCAATTGTGATAATCACTAGGGGGGAAGATTGATAACCAATTAAATTATCTTTAAATAAACTAAATCCCGCATTGTTCCAAGCACTGACACTGTGAAAAATTGCCAACCAAGTTCCTTCTTGCCAACCTTTTTCAGGCACAAAGACTGTCATTAATAAAAACACTCCCGTGAGTTCAAACAATAAGGTAGTCGCAATAATAGAACGGATAATTTGCGTGCTACCACTCATGCCTGGACGGTCTAAAGCTTGTTGAATTGCTACTTTTTGTCTGAGGTCAAATTTTCTACCAATTAATAACATTAAAAATGTGGTAGTTGTCATATAACCTAAACCACCAATTTGGGCTAATAGGGCAATAAATAATTGACCTAAAAAGGAAAATTCAGTGCCAGTATCTACTACTGCCAATCCTGTGACACAAACCGCTGAAGTTGAAGTAAATAGGGCAACAATTGGGTCATTCCAATTACCGTTACCAGTTGAAAAAGGCATTGTCAGGAGAATTGCTCCCAAAAGAATGACAGTGACAAATCCCAAACAAATTGTCCGTGCAACAGTCATAAGTGATTAATGATGATTAAAAGTGAAAAATGAATAAACTTTCTACTTTTGAGTTATTTGATATCTTCGCAAGGTAGAATTAATGAGTTATTCCCAGGCAGAAAAATATCCCTATCTAATTAGAAGCATAGATGGTAGCATATCAATAAGTTTTTTTTCAATTTCCTGTCATCTTTTTATTACTAAATTAATGAGTCAAATACTTTACAAACAAATTCAGGAATTTTACGATGCTTCTTCCAGTCTGTGGGAACAGATTTGGGGGGAACATATGCACCATGGTTATTATGGTGTAGATGGTAAACAGGTGAAAGAACGCCGTCAGGCACAAATTGATTTAATTGAAGAGTTGCTCAAATGGGCTGATGTTAAGGGTGCGAAAAATATTCTTGATGTCGGCTGTGGAATTGGTGGTAGTTCTTTATACTTGGCTGAGAAGTTTGGGGCAAATGCCACGGGAATTACACTGAGTCCTGTACAAGCTGCTAGAGCCACTGAAAGGTCTTTGGCGATGAATTTGAGTCAAAAGACTAGATTCATGGTTGCCAATGCCCAGGAAATGCCCTTTGAGGATAATTCTTTTGATTTGGTCTGGTCACTGGAAAGCGGTGAACATATGCCGGATAAAACTAAGTTCTTGCAAGAATGTTATCGCGTATTAAAGCCCGGTGGAACTTTGATTATGGTGACATGGTGTCATCGGAATACGGATAAGTCGCCACTGACAACGGATGAACAGAAGCACTTAGAAGATATTTACCGAGTCTATTGTTTACCTTATGTGATTTCTTTAGCGGAGTATGAAGCGATCGCTTGGCAATTACCATTAAATAATATTCGCACGGCTGATTGGTCAACCGCTGTTGCACCTTTTTGGAATGTGGTCATTGATTCGGCTTTTACACCCCAAGCATTTATCGGTTTATTAATGGCTGGTTGGACGACAATTCAGGGGGCATTATCTTTAGGGTTAATGCGTCGAGGTTATGAAACTGGATTGGTTCGATTTGGATTATTAAGTGGGACAAAATCAAGCAGGAGTCGGGAGTAAAAGTCTTGTATGGCATAGCTTTTTGATCAAATTTTTTACCTCATATAGTTGCAATATGTTGTAAGCTCAATTCCTTCAGATGGTGCAAATAAAAAAGAACAAAAGATGAATCAATTTTATCAACAAAATTCGGCTATTACTCCAAAAAGTTGGTTTTATTCCTTTTGGAAGTTTTCCCGTCCCCATACAATTATGGGAACAACTTTGAGTGTTTTGGGTTTATATTTAATTACGCTGGGTGTCACTTCTACAAATTTTTCTGGTTTGCATATTAGTCAAATTTTAGCAACATGGGTTGCTTGCATAAGTGGCAATATTTATATTGTTGGTTTGAATCAATTAGAAGATATTGACATTGATAAAATCAATAAACCTGATTTACCTTTAGCATCGGGGGAATTTACCAGAGGACAAGGACAATTAATTGTTATTATTGCCGGTGTTGTCGCCTTAGCTTTAGCATGGCTAACCGGACCATTTTTAATGGGCATGGTGACAATAAGTTTAGCAATTGGTACGGCTTATTCTTTACCACCAATTCGTTTAAAACAGTTTCCGTTTTGGGCTGCTTTGTGCATTTTTTCGGTGCGGGGAACGATTGTTAATTTAGGTTTGTTTTTGCATTTTAGTTGGGTATTGCAAAGCAGCCAAGGGATTCCGGGGGCAGTTTGGGCTTTAACTGTGTTTATCTTGGTATTTACATTTGCGATCGCTATCTTCAAAGATATTCCTGATATGGAAGGCGATAGATTTTACAATATCACAACTTTCACCCTCCAACTCGGACAACAAAAAGTATTTAATCTCGCACTTTGGGTATTAACAATCTGTTATCTTGGCATGATTTTAGTCGCCTTATTCCATCTTGCGGAAGTCAGCACTATCTTCATTTTAGTCACCCATACAGTAACTTTAATTGTTTTATGGTGGCAAGGTGCAGGAGTTGATTTACAAGATAAACAAGCCATTGCTAATTTCTATCAATTTATCTGGAAATTGTTTTTCATTGAATACCTAATTTTTCCCGTCTCCTGTTTATTAGCTTAAACTCATGTTAGAAACATTTCCTACTGCCAATATTATCGCCATTTCTGTAGTTATTTTTGGTCTTGCCATTCTTGGTTATTTGAGTATCAAAACATTGATTACCTCCAACTTATTTCAGAAAGGCATCAACTTTTATCAAGCTAAAGATTTTGAAAATGCCGAAATAGTTTTGAGAAAAGTAATTGCTATCAATTCTACCAATGATATGGTGCGTTTGTTATTAGGAGATATTTTAAATCAGAAGGGACAAATTGCCGAAGCAAAAGCATTATTCTGTGAAGTAATTGATAGCAGTCCTAAAAATCCTGATGCTTATTTACGGTTAGCAAATATTCTCATGCAAGAACAACAGGAAGTAGAAGCAAAAGCTAATTTAGTTCAAGCAAAAGAATTATTGCAAAAACAACGTCAACCAGAAAGGGCGAAAAAAGTGAGCCTGTTGTTAGATAAAATGTCTAAACTGTGATTTTTTAACAACAAGATCCCCGACTTCTTTAAGAAGTTGGGGATCTGACTTATCGTGTTTGCCCTGATACTTGTATTTTAGCGGATAGGGTAAAAGAAGTAGGCAGTAGGAATAAATCCGGGTGTTCTGGTAAGATGAGTGAACCGTTTAATTGATTTTTCAGGAGTTAAAGAATGTCCATACCAGCAGATCCAGTTAAATTGATGAAGCAAGAAGTTGGCAAAGCCGCCGCCAATTTGGTAAAATCCGGTTCTATAGTTGGTTTGGGGACAGGTTCAACCACAGCTTACACCATTCAATATTTAGGAGAACGCCTCAAATCAGGAGAACTCAAAGATATTGTCGGTATCCCCACCTCATTTCAATCAGAAGTATTAGCAAAAGAGTATGGCGTTCCTCTCACCACTTTAGACGCTGTAGACCATATTGATATCGCTATAGATGGGGCAGATGAAGTAGATCCCCATAAAAACTTGATTAAGGGTGGTGGTGCTGCACATACCCGCGAAAAAGTTGTAGATTACCTAGCAAAGCAATTTATTGTTGTTGTTGATGGTGGTAAATTAGTAGAGCGCTTAGGTTCTAGTTTCGCTGTACCAGTTGAAGTTATCCCTATGGCTATCACCCCCGTCACAAATGCCATTAAAGCACTTGGTGGTAAGCCAGAACTACGCATGGGTGTGAGAAAAGCAGGACCTGTAATCACTGACCAAGGTAACATGGTTTTAGATGTCACCTTCGATCGCATTGATGACCCTATAAACCTGGAAAAAACACTGAATAATATTCCCGGTGTTCTGGAAAATGGCATTTTCGTCAATTGTGCAGATATCGTTCTCGTTGGTGAAGTTATTGATGGTAAACCTGTAGTTAGACAACTGTAGATTATTACCTAATCACATATAGCGGTATGCACTTGAATAAGATAAATCATAAGCCCCCTCCTTGCTTGCGGGGAGGGGGTTGGGGGTGGGGTTCTTGTATCTCACTCAATCGAGAACCGCTATAAATGACGAGTTAGGAAAAAGGAGATAAGAGGAAGAAAAGGAACTCTTTTCTCATTACCTTTTTCCCAACCAACTATCAGTATAATTTTACACGTATAATTGTAAAAAACTAGAGGAAGAGCGATCGCACTTTTTTGTCAAAATCAGAATGACCAGAATTTTAGCTATAACTTTTACACCGCTTCAATCAAGAATTTCTTTAAGAATTTTAATATCTTTTTCTTCGTCATCATTCTAAATTCATTTAAAAATAAGTTGAACTGTATTTATAGCATTGTAGAGCGCCTACGGCTATAGCCACGTGGGCTATGGGATGAAATATAAAAAATAATTGTCAATACTAAACACTTTAGCCATCTGAGTATAAATATTTTTTGCATAGAGATATCAAACCTGAGATATTTGGGAATAATTGAAATTAGTGTGGATATTTGCCCTATTTTTGCATCTATGTGAAAGCACACTTTTCTCTATCAACTTAACTATTAAAAATACTATGAAAAGCCATTTCCAAACGCAATTTTTAGGCTATTTTTTATCACCAAAGCCAGGAAATGCCGGATTTACCCTAATTGAACTACTTGTGGTTACACTCATGATTGGTATTTTGTCTGCGATCGCCCTACCCACTTTACTGAGTCGGGCTAATAAAGCTAAACAGGTAGAATCTAAACTATATGTTGGTGCAATGAACCGCGGTCAACAAGCTTATTATCTAGAAAATACAGTCTTTACTGAATCTGTTGATGAATTAGGCGTTGGTATTCGACAGCAAACAGAGAACTATTTATATAAAATCAATATTGCTCCTAGTAACACAGTGGTGACAAATAACGGTATATCCAGGAAAGCAGCGTTGAAATCTTATGTAGGAGTCCCCTATTTAAATACGATTTTAAGCACAGATGGTACTATTGGATCAGTTACCATCACTATTTTATGTGAAAGTCCTGCTGCTGGTGAAGGGACTGAGCAAACAATGAATTTAGCTTCTTGTCCCACTGGTTGGATACCTTTATAAATGCCAACGGTTGGATTGATTGAATAAACATAATCAGATGAAATCATCTGTATGTAAGCTTTTTAATCCATTTTTATATCTAGGAAAATATATTTTTCGGTGGGGTGATATGAAATTGATCAGAACTGGGTAAGTTATTTGCATAAGGAAACAAACAACACTCCGACCAGGGAAAACTACTATGAAAACTGAACTGAAAGCCAAATTCTTGCAACACCTTCTTGGTAAAAAGAAAGATAATCAAGGTTTCACCCTGATTGAATTGTTAGTTGTTATCATCATCATCGGTATTCTGTCTGCTATTGCCCTACCTTCCTTCTTGAACCAAGCTAAAAAAGCTAAACAGTCTGAAGCTAAGACCTACGTTGGTTCTATGAACAGAGGTCAACAAGCTTTCATGACAGAGAATGATACCTTTACAAGCAGCATTGATGCTATGGGTATTGGTATTAGCACTCAGACCGCAAATTACACATACACAGCTGAGGCTGGTACTGGGGCTGGTACAGCTGCTTATGGTGTTAACTATTCAAGTATAGTAACCACTGGGAGTGGGCTGAAAAACTACGGTGGTAATGTTTACTTGAAATCAGTTGGACCTAACTCTGAACTAACAAGTGTAGCATATCTCTGTGAAACCACCAATGTGGAAGCAAGTGGTAAAGCCGCAGTCGGTACAACTGGTACAACTTGTACTAGCAGCGGTAAACTAATTAAGTAATTCTTGAATTGTTTCACTAATTAAGAATAAGATTACACGATTAACTCTCTATGTTAGACATAGGGGGTTAATGTTCTTATTGCAAAATAGTTATACTAAACACGGGTGAGATTTAAACTTTTGCCAAATGACAAAGAACCCAGATGTGTAGGGGTTTAGCACTGCTAAACCCCTACGTTTAGAATCAAACAATCAAGCCGTTTTGAGTATATAGAGTATAGTATATAGGTTAAAAATTTTATGCTTCAGGATAACTGGCAGCAACAGGCACAAGAGTATCTCATTAATGAAAATTATAGTGCCGCAGCAAAACTGTATGAAGAAGCAATAGAAAGAGAATCTGATATTAAAATTTATTACTGGTATCTGGGATTACTATTCTTATTACAAGGTCAGGAAACAGAAGCGCAAGTAACTTGGTTTACGGCATTATCAGAAGTAGCAGAAGCAGATTTTGACATCACAGAATTAATAGAAGTTTTAGACAAAGAAGCCAAGCGTCGCATCACAATTGAAGACTATCATGTTGCTTGGGCAGTTCGTCAGCATATCAAAGAAATTGCCCCTGAAGATATTAATAATTTATTGCATCTGGTTGCGATTGTCATTCAATTAGCAACCTTTAAGGATGATTCCTCAGAGTTATTAGAGTCAATCAGTAATTCTTTATGTGTCACAACAGATAATTGTGATCTGACTTTATTATTAGATGTTATTAGAAAATTGTTAGTTTATACAAGCACAGAAAAAGCAGCATTTAATTCAGTTTTTGATTTTGCGAAAATTTGCTTACAAAATCATCCAGATAGTTCGATAATGATCATTATTGAAACCGTAATGACCCAATGTATCAAATTATCAGCTTTTTATAGACGACCAGACTTGGCATCAAAGTTTGCAGAACTGTGTCTAGATAGAGTTCCCAAGAATTATCATCTTGAACATAGAGAAATTTTAACACTGATATCCTATTTTTATCAAAACAATCAACAATATGATAAAGGTATAGAAGTAGCTAAACTATGTTATGAATTAGCAGATACTTTATCAGAAAAAATTTGTGCTAACCAAGTTGTTCTTAGAGGATTAATGACTTCTGGTAGTTATTGGCAAGAGGCTTATGATCGATTGCAAGACCAGATTGTATTAACTGAGCAGTTAGTAGAAACCCAACCTAATATTGATAATATTATAGATATAACCAGGTTATCTAATGCGTTATCTGCTCTTCCGTATTTTGAAGATAAACCACAAAGAAACCACATACTTCAACATCAAATTTCTAGTTTTTGCCAATCCCACTTTATTAAAAAATATGCAGAAATAGTAGAACATAACTCTAAAAACTTAGATTTACGAAGACAGAATCTAAATCGAAATAAACAAATATTTAATATTGGTTATATTTCCCATTGTTTTAAACGACATTCTGTTTCTTGGCTATGCCGTTGGCTTTTTAAACATCATAACCCAGAAAAATTCAAAATACATTGTTATTCTTTTGATGATTCTGAAGGAATGGAAAGTTTTACTCAAAGATATTTTGTTGATAAATCTTATAAGTTTTATAAATTTGGACTTCATGAAAATGATAAAGTTTGGCAGCAAATTCAAGCAGATGAAATTGATATTTTAGTGGATTTAGATAGTTTAACTTTAGATCAAGCCTGTGAATTAATGTCAATCAAATCTGCACCGATACAGGTAACATGGTTAGGGTGGGATAGTTCAGGATTACCATCAATTGACTATTTTATTGCTGACCCCTATGTGTTACCAGAAGCAGCACAAGATTATTATAGCGAGACAATTTGGCGATTACCACAAACTTATATCGCTGTTGATGGCTTTGAGGTAGATGTACCTGATTTACGAAGGGAGGATTTAGATATTCCTAGTGATGCCATTATTTATTTCATGACTCAAAAAGGATATAAAAGGCATCTACCCCATCTACAATTACAGATGAAAATTATTAAAGAAGTACCTAATAGTTATCTTTTGGTTAAAGGGGATGCAGATCCAGAAACAACTAGGGTATTTTTTGAAGAAATTGCAGCGGAGGCAGGTGTAGATTTTTCTCGCATCAAATTTTTACCCTATGCCCGCAGTGAAGCTGTCCATCGGGCTAATTTACAAGTTGCTGATGTGGTTTTAGATACCTATCCTTATAATGGCGCAACCACTACTTTAGAGACTCTATGGATGGGTATTCCTTTAGTTACTAGAGTGGGTGAACAATTTTCTGCCCGCAATAGTTACGGCATGATGGTTAATGCTGGTATTACAGAAGGTATTGCTTGGACTGAGGAAGAGTATGTAGAGTGGGGTGTGCGTTTGGGTAAGGATGAAAAACTTAGACAAGATGTTGCTTGGAAATTAAGACAAGGAAGAAAAAACGCACCTTTATGGGATGCGGAAAAATTTACCCGTGAAATGGAGAATGCCTATCAACAGATGTGGCAGAAATACGTTGATAGTTAGCTTGTAGTGAGGGCTTAAGCCCTCATCTAAATCACAGCACTGAAGTGCTTACTACGGACTAATCATCCCAATTTGTGCCGTAATCTCTTATTGGATACTCAACCCAAGAATCACGCAACCATTGCCGTTCATAAGTTTCTAAATACCAGTGGACACTACTCTCAACCCAATCATAAGGAGATTTTACTAAGCCATGTTTCACCGGGTTGTAATGAATGTAGTTCAAAGTTGTATAGTAATGCCGTTGAGAACGAATAGCTCTATCTGACCACCGATACCATATTTTTCGCTTAGTTACATTATCCTCAAGATTCCATTG
>Ga0209668_10000735_pt1 | contig 13637 bp, 12 predicted proteins | sample FrelakmetPLP11PL_FD_187150 | JGI IMG/M metagenome (GOLD analysis project Ga0209668, IMG submission 187150) | Freshwater lake sediment microbial communities from the University of Notre Dame, USA, for methane emissions studies - PLP11 PL (SPAdes)... | ecosystem: Environmental > Aquatic >... | reverse complement strand
TTCAGGATATATCTCTCTACGTAATCGGTGTATCCCCTGACCTCATCAGAGATCATTGGCCATGGTCCCAGTTTCATCACGAATGGCATTTGTTTCCGGTCTGAACGGTCGATGACGCTGGCCCGGAACACCAGGGAACCACTAAACCCTCCTGAAATCCGGGAAAGGAATACTTTTTTACTCCCTTTATGAAGCTGGCGCGTTATCTTTCCATACTGCTCGTTCCACTCCGGACATGGCTCTTCAAATTCGATACCTGGGCCGTTATCAGACTGCAGGCTCTCAATATATGAAACCCCTATGAGAGCTCGCCTGATACCCGTCGCAGCGGTAAGGCGGTACATTCCGGTAACATCACCTCCTGATTCGACCTCCCGAATTACCCTGCCGATATCGGGATCCGGCTCCCAATTTACGGGTTTAAATGTGATCCCGAGGGTATATGAGAAAATGTTCTCTCCCTCAGTTGGATTGGTTCCGGGAAAAATCGAGGAGATAATCTCCCGGTCAAGTCCGGTTTCGACCGATCGGTCAAAGAGTACTCCGAAACTGACGAGGGTCCCGTCTCCGGTAAGTTCTATCACGGACCTTCTGAACCAATCGTTATTGTTATTGTTAGACCTGATTCGTTCCCGGTTTTTCGGCCGGTTCGCCTCAACAGGCGATTTTTCCAGGACAATTGTCTCATAATGACTGGCCTGGGCCAGGATTTTTACTGCCAGGACCCCGTTGTAATGCGATCCCCGTTCTTTTGCACGGGCACAGAGGGCGGTATAAATATCCCCCAGCGTGATCTCCGTACCTGGACTAGCCCCGGGCTCAACCAGGATAACTTCGTGTATATCCCCCTCAAGCACCAATGAACAAGCAGAAAATACACCGGGGATTTCCGGAATACCCACTGGTTCCTGATGTCCTGATTGAGTGCTATCACCTAGAATGACGTAATCCACTGAACCCCCTCCAGGTGTTGACCAGGCAATCATCCTGCCCGCTGCAACCATATCCCCGAGGACTCCCATACATTCACCAGGCGAAGGGCCGAAAGCGCCAAGGCTGATGGCATAGGTATCCTGCCCGAATTGCGGTGGCAGGAGGTCATCAGTTTTCAGGCCTGAAAGTTGTGCTTCTTTCCAGGGACCAGATGAAATAAGCCCCGCATGTCCGTCTGAAACAGGATGATATCGTACGTTTACGGAACTATTCTTTATTCCAGGGAGGATTTTCCATTCAGCAGTTCCAGTGGGAGGCCAGTTCTGTAACGACTGAATAGCATCTTCAACCGTGGTGAATTGAGGAAATATCCGGGAGAATCCTGATAATTCCAGCACCTTTCTGGAAAAATCTCCAGTACCGGCAAGGAGGACCTGCCCGTGTTTCATTTTCCGGATTTTATATGCCTCAAGAAGTGCACGGATACCACCACTGGATAGATACGGGACAGAACTCATATCGATGATCAGGTGGTCTCCCTCCTCCGCGGTTGTACGATTACTATACGGAGTGAGTAACAGGGCCGCCTCTGCATCAAGTCTGCCTTTCAGTGTGAGTACCGTATAGCCTTCCCGTTTCTCGCTGGTAATTTCCATGATCTTTTACAACCTGGAATACAAATCCGGATATGTCATCCGAATCACCAGGTGAATAGTATGTATCTCAATTCCTACCGGAATAGATGTTTTGAAATGAACCGGGTTATCATGAAGTTCCTCACAAAAAACAAGAGGTTCTAAAAAAAGCAGCTGTAATGCAACCATCATAAACGGCGTTATCTAATCCCTTCTTGACAGAACCATGGCACAACCGGAAGTATCAAGCGGTTACCGGTCAGAAACTTCATGATCCGTAATGAACCTACATTTACCACGTTCTCCGGTCCTTCTGATAATCTGTATCGCGGTGCCGTTACTTGCCGGGGTATCAGGTTCTTTTGCCACGATATCATCAATTCCAACCTGGTATGCCAGTTTAATAAAACCCCCGCTGACTCCACCGGACTGGGTATTCGGCCCGGTATGGACGACGTTGTACATTCTGATGGGTATTGCCCTGTATCTGGTCGCCAGGGAAGGGATAGAAAATAAACCTGTGACGCAGGGAATAATTGTATTTACAGCCCAGTTAATCGTTAATATTCTATGGTCTATTGTCTTTTTCGGTCTTCAGTCGCCCCTGTATGGCCTGGTTACTATCCTGGTCCTTATTGCCCTGGTACTAGCTACGATCTATTACTTTTACCGGGTCTCCCCTATAGCGGCCTGGTTGCTGGTCCCCTATATTGCCTGGGTATGTATTGCTACGTACCTGAATGCCATGATCCTGGTCCTAAACTGATCTATCTGACAATCTTATACTTTTTTATTTTGCTCCGTAGGACCTTGCATGTTCCCAGGCCTTATGGTATTCCGAATATTCCGGATTTGATTCATCGTATATTCCCGGTTGTTCTCTGCTGAACCGTTTCCGGTCCTCCCCCACCGGGCAGACTTTGATACAGAACCCGCAGGGAGAAATATAATGTTTTGAAAGATCTTCAGACCGTGCGGTGCAGGTCTTCTTATCCGTAATTCCGGCAGGATAATCTTCTTCCTGTAAGGCATTGACCGGACAGATTGTTACGCACCTCATGCATCGTGTGCAAAGAGGCATATGCATAATTTCTCCCCCCCGGATTTTTGCATTCGTGAAAACCGAGGTAAACCGCACCCTTGGGCCATACCCGGGTGTGAGTATCATATTATTTACGCCAAAATTACCAAGGCCTGCAAGAAAGGCAGCATGTCGGTGTGAGAAAAATGCTGCCGGGTTTTCTTTTAGAACGCTGATTGATCCGTACCCGTCTCTCGGGAGAGCAATAGAGGGATAACCTAGTTCGTTAAGCATTATGGATATCCGGAAACTGCTCAGGTCAAGCAGGGTATTCACCGTTTTATAGAGTTCATGGTAGAATATCGACGGTGAAGTTTCAAGAACCGGGAGACTGACCGGTATGCCGATTACGATGACCGTGTTTGTTTCCGGGTATATTGCACGTGGTCTGAATTGTTCAGGTACCCAGGGATCGAAGACCGGCTCATTCCAGCTGTCGGCCGATGCAAACCCGACCAGTGATACATCAAGTTCTGAACATTTGTTTACAACCTGGAGCTGAAGCGGCAGGGCCATGATAGCAGAGTATTGGGGAGAAGGGGTACATGAATATTCACATTTTATTAGCTGATTGTATATTTTTTGAAAAATGAGTAACCGGGGTAAATTATTAAAGGTCTGTGACAGATTTAGACGATTAATGAATTCCCCGGTATTAAGGCTGAAATTTTACATCGTCCTCCTTGCATTGGTCCTTACCACGGGGATTGTTGGTTTTATTATTCTCGAGGGACTTTCGCCCCTTGACTCCATATACCTAACGATTGTCACGATTTCAACAGTCGGTTATGGGGATATCACGGCAAAGACCGATGCCGGTAAGATACTCGGAATATTTGTTATTCTTGCAGGCGTAGGGTCCTTCATTTTTGTTGCTGCCAACTCAATTGAATTGACGCTCGGTCGCAAAGAGGAGATCGAAAGAAACAGGAAAGTAAATATGATCGTCGGGGTGTTTTTTTCTGAGACCGGGGTCCCGCTGATCAGGAAGCTTAAGGGAGCGGTAACTTTCAGTGATGCATTGAATAGATCGTTGCTTGTGCAGACTGAATGGTCTGAACGTGACTTTCTTGATGCCAAAACACGTCTCGGAAACTGGAATTATGAAGTTGATATCCACAAAATCGATCTTATGGATGTCCACCATTTACTTATGGGAAAGCGGACCCTCTTAGTGCAACTCCTGCAGCACCCGGTCCTGTTTGAACATGAGGCATTCACAGACCTTCTTAATTCCGTTTTTCATCTTGAAGAGGAGTTATCGGCGAGGGAGGATTTTAATGAGCTTCCTGAATCTGACCTTAACCACCTTGCAGGGGATACGAGCAGGGTTGTATCGTTAATTGTAATACAATGGCTGGATTATATGCGTCATCTGAAAACTAATTACCCGTATCTCTACTCTCTCGCGGTGAGGACAAACCCGTTCAGCAACAATAGTTCACCAGTGGTCAGGTGAATCCAGGGTACCTGGGGATAAGGTAATTTTTCTTGTCCGATCTTCCTTTATTAACCACTGTCCCGCTTTAAAATAGGAAGATCATAAATATTTTGGTGACTGTTGCGACAAGGATTACTATTACCAGGTGGGACATCGGTTGTTAACCGAGCTGTGATGTTTTCGAATCTACCAAAAAAGGAGAATAATATTTGATCTCAGTTGACGGATTAGGGGAGTAACTGTCCGGATATTGAAAGTTACAATATGATCGCTATAAACCGCACCGCTTTGTCATCCAGTCTTTTGTTGCTCCACAACGCCGGCATTTTATTACCCCGTCTATCACGCTGACGCTATGGTTTGAATTGCACCTGTTTTTCTGGAATATTGAGAGGAGACCGGACCGCCCGCATTTCCTGCACATTAACTTCCCCATTACCGGGGTAATATCGTGATTTTCAATACAGGGCGAATCAAATTCTCCCTTAATTCTCCCGCATTTTTTACAGATTACTTTTCCACCCATTCCGACAATATCATGGGTCCCGGTGCATTTACTTTCAAAGTCTGAAATCCGGCCACATGTTGTGCATATTGTCAACCCTTGGAATGAAACGGTATTATGCTCCAAAATTTACACCCGGATAGTAGTAGCGTGGTTTAGGATAAGAATTGTCCTGTATATGCATTCAAAGTCCGGGCTTATACCCTGTGACTCTACGAGTTTCTTTTCAAACAAGTGTAAATTAACTATGGTGTTGCGTCGAAACATGGATTTGTGGAATTGTCCATACTCCTCACATTCATGTTTTGTGAGTACTGATAATTGTTTTACACTAACGTCATAGGATTACAGGGGAGAAAATCAATATAATTTCCCATTACGTTTAAAATATATCCGGTTACGTCCAATTATTGAATGGACCTGGGAAAATATGACCGATATATGCGATGACTGCTCGATCTGTGAAATGCGGGAAACATGTGCAGGTGTGAACCTGCTACAATGTCCTGCGTGTGGAACAAAGGGAACAATTCAGAATATTTTTGATGAAAATGGAAAATTTGATACAATTGTTTTTTCCAGGGAAATACAGATAGTTGAAGTTGAGGGTCATAGTGTGCCCGTATGCAATAAATGCGGGGCAATGATGGAGCCAGAAGACGGAGTGCAGTAATTTCAATTTTCAGGTAATCATTACAGAGGAATACGATACCGTACCTACAAACCTTTCCGGGATTTTAACCAAAAACAGAGACGCCCCGGCCGGGATTTGAACCCGGGTCAAAAGCTCCGGAGGCTTCTAGGATGTCCACTACCCTACCGGGGCACAGTACAGTTCTCCTTTCACATCTGACACGAATCATCGTAATATTCTGATGAAAGGGTGGTAACATATTACTCATATAGTTATAAATAAACTTGCAATCCGGGTGATAATCAATCCAATATCTTCTCTCGATTGATTGAATCGAGGGAATAACGTCTTAAAACAGTGGACTAATCATCAAAGAATCTCAAATTGTGCCCACCTTTAACAGATTGGATTTCTGACCGCAAAGAACTGCGATGCAGGTACAGAAATCACTATGGACGCACTACCATTGTTGTTCAATGTTTTTAAGTATATCGAACCTTCCTCACGACCGAAAAGGTGAAATAAAAACTGCTGATCGGTCTTCTCGTAGTGATATCCATAGCAATCCGGACCGTATCCGGGTTTAGGTATTATCCCGGTTCCAGGAGAGGCTCACTATAAAAAAGGGGGCCTGGAAAAAATCAGGTTATCTTGAAGGCATTCTTATGTTGGGAAAAAATTGGCATCAGGAATGCCTGACATTGTAAAGATGCCAGATCTTGCAGGCACCTTCATGGCTGACCATGCAGGGACCGACCGGCGTCCTTGGAGTGCAAACTTTTCCATATAATTTACAATCTGCAGGCTCTGCAATACCCCTGAGAACCCTGTCGCATATGCAGGCCGTGTGTTTTGAGATATGCTTGAATTCAAGTTTAAATTTTTTCTGTGCATCATACTGTATAAATTCTGGTTTTAATCGAAGACCCGATTGAGGGATTACTGGGAATCCACGCCATTCTACATCTGATGGTTCAAATACACGGTACATCAGGTCCTGTGCCTTTCGGTTCCCTTCGCGGGTCACAGCTCTTGGGTAGGCATTATCGACCCGGTGTATCCCTTCTTTTACCTGTTCAACAAGCATCAGGAGACCGAGCAGAATATCCTCGGCCTCAAAACCCGCCACAACCAGTGGGACTGGGAACTGTTCGTATTCGTGGTAACCCATCACCGTACAGACATGCCCGGGCAGTATAAAGCCATGCAGTGCAGCTTCTCCCTGTTCAAGGAGCCACTTCATTGCCGGAGGTACAAGGCGGTGGCAGGAGAGGATTGAGAAATTTCCAGGTGGGTTTGTGAGCAGCGCCGCTGCAACGGTGGGTGCCGTGGTCTCAAACCCGACTGAAATAAATACTACTTCTTTATCAGTCCTCTCTGCTATTTCAACGGCCTTATGAACCCCCTGGACAATCCTTACATCCCCCCCGCATGATTCAAGAGACCCTTTTGAACCCGGGACCCTGAGCAGGTCCCCGTAGGTGGCGATAATACAGCCTTTTTCCACGAGTTCAAGTGCTGCATCGATCTCACCCTGGGGTGTAATGCAGACCGGACACCCGGGACCCATTACAATTTTCAGCCTTTTAGGGAGTACACTACGTAGCCCTGTCCGGGCAATGGCGGCCTCATGCGTCCCGCATATATGCATAAAGGTGAGGTCGCGGTCCACCATCTGATGGAGCTTTTCAGTAATCTCTTTTCCTACCGCCATAATTCAACAAATATTTCGGCGCTAATCTCATAAGAGTGCTGATCATACCTCGAATTTGAAAAAGGTGAGAAGTTTATTTTTTTTAGTTGTCATCGACAGTATCGATAAAAAAAACGCTCGCAATGTCCGCGGGTATAACTCCGGAGTGCTGATACTGTGACAACACTGTCTGCCACCAAATTTTGTATGTATGACCTGTACCAGAACTCAATATTTGTTGTAAATCTCACAATTGCTGTTGCAGCCCTGCACGTTTCTGATATTCATTATCAGGTCTCATCTCAATAAATTTTCGTATTTCTGTTTTCCATTCTAACCATAATTCTCGGTTGATCTGGCATTTCGTATTCCAAATGAGAATTTCAATACATATTTATATCACCCTGCTCCACCGCTCCCTATGCTTGGAGTCTCAACCTACTGTCTTCACGGGGAGCCGCTTGATAGTGCTCTTGAACAGCTGTCAGGCATTACCAGCATGGTTGAGGTGATGGATGAAGGGTACCATTTTCTGGTGGACACCTCTATTCTGGAGGCCTATCCATTCCACTATACAATACACGCACCATATCATGGGATCAATATTGCCAGCCTTTTTGAGACCATCCGCCGTGCAAGTATCGAAGTGACATTGGATTGTTTTTCGGTTGCTGCTGAAATAGGAGCGAACGTTGTCGTGCATCCGGGATATTATGCATGGGAACAGGAACGCAGTTCTGCCCGGGTGCAATTTAATAAATCACTCAGGGAACTTTCCTGTGCTGCAGAAGACCTTTCAATGGCCTTTTATTTTGAAAATATGGGGGACATGGATTATTTCTTGTTGCGGACGCCCGGGGAACTCGACCTCCTCGGCGACGCCGGTTTTGCGCTTGATGTAGGGCATGCCAACCTTAACAACTGCCTGGCTGCCTTCCTGGAAACACCGATTGACCATATGCATATTCATGATAATAAAGGGAGAAAAGACACACATAGTGCAATCGGGGAAGGCAATATTGATTTTGGAGATGTCATGGAAACACTTCAACGTGGCCATGTAACTCCTGTCCTTGAAGTCGCTACATTTGAAGGTGTTGTCAGGAGTATAGAAGCCCTTGAGCAAATCCGGTAAAGTAACATACTCTCATCGATTAGAAAGTTCCATTCTCTTAATCCGGCTTCACCGGAATATGCGGGATGAAACATCAGGTCCGGATTTTCTTCCAATACGGGCTGTAATAACTAGTCCTGAGACCCATGTTCCGCAATCTTTTAAACATAATACTACGTAGTTTATAGGACACAGCAGCATGCCGTTGTTGCGGACAGCATAACTTAATCCTTATGTCTGCCAGCACGCTATGGCGTTCTTTCCTGTGCCTGTGTGACACAGCCCGGTAGTGTGCCTCCTTGGTAAGGAGGAAGTCGCGAGTTCGAATCTCGCCACAGGCTCTCCATCAATAGTTTTAATTCCTACCACTTTTTTAATCAGAGTTAATAAAAATAAGCCCTATATGCAGGTTATTTAATCTGTTAATGCACTCATAGTTATATGGCAAGATTGATCGGGCTCATATGCCCCCATCCCAAATGTGGTTAAAGGATGGTCCGGGGATATGTCCGGCATGGTAAGATCTACCTCCCTAATCACTGGTACTGTTTGGCCTGTGGAATGGTACGACCGGACCGGGACGAACAATGAACACCACCGAAACAACCTTTATTATTTCTGATACCCATTTCGACCACGAAAATTTAATTCGCTATTGTTACCGGGATTTTAAAAATAAAGACGATATGAATACTTTTCTTGTGGATTCGTGGAACAATACCGTGAAGGATTCGGATACGGTTTATTTCCTGGGTGACCTGCGATATGGGCTGGGTTCCCATTCTATGCAGTACTGGCTCGAACAATTAAAAGGGAATATTTTCTATATCGCCGGGAGCCATGATAATCAAGTGGTGGAAGGTCTAGAACAGCACCACACCCTTATCTTTCAATACCGGGATATCCCCTTCCTATTAGCCCATAACCCCGCTGATATTCCTGAGGACTGGAAAGGATGGGTTATACACGGTCATGCGCATAACAACGACCTGGAATATTTCCCTTTAATAAATGGGGATTTCAAAACTATCAATGTCTCTGTTGAATTAATCGGGTATTCCCCGCTAAATATAGAGCGGTTATTTGAGTTGGATTTTCAAAATATCAAATATTTGAGGGATATTAACACATCCCCGATCTACTACTAAAACAGGTGATACATCATACAGGGTTAAACCCGATACCGCGCCCTTATGCGAATAATCGCCTTGTATAATGCTCTGATTTTTTAAAAAAGAAGATCCTAGTTGCCTCCCACCAAACCTGTCGGCTGGTGGTGTCCTGGGTGTCAGTCCTTCAGGCCTGATTTTATATGAATGAGGATCACGGGGATGGATGTTTCAACCACTGATTAAATATATCTTCATTCTGATTGCGATGCCGCGATCTCAATAAAACCAATACGTTTATAATTTCGTATGCTCTAATGCGAAATATCGGGGGATTACTTTAGTAATCCTCCAATTCTAGCGGAGTGAATGTTTTGAAGCACACTAAATTTGGAGTAATTGCACTACTACTCTTATTCGGAGTGGTCATTGCATTAACCGGCTCTGTGATGGCCGACGGCAGGGTAAGTCAAACCCCTGAAATACAGGGTATTAGTACCACCACATTAATTGATGCAGTAGGAACCGTATCTGAGACAGACAGTCTCGCATGGGTATTAATGGACGCTCCCTTGATGCATTCGGTGAATAATCAATCGATGGCCCCTAATGAATTGCACCAGCAGCTTGCGAGTTCCGTCGCTCTGTGGAATGCACAGTTACAACCTGCGGGGGGATCTATAGAGGGATTTGAAGTTGGTGGTGGGTGGTTCCAACCAACTCAATATAATATTCCTGACTCCCTCTGGGATACATTTATACCAGGGACTCAAGTAACATGGAAACAATGGCTTGAGGCTACTAACGGTGTGTTCACTACAAAAGCCGGTATCCACGAAGGAGCACTCTCCCCCGGCGAGGTACAGGTCATGACGACCTACAGCGACAAGCTCACTGCAATCGATGGCTTTGTCACTTGGAAGAAGGACGCAATGGTTACAACTGCAGACCAGCTCGGAACACCAAACGTCCAGATGGACGCAACCCTGCAGTTTGATTCGATGGACGGAACAGGACGCGCAGTCCGCGAAGAGTCCTTAATGCTCGATACAGTAGCAAATGAACGAGCAACCATTAGCAGTGTTCTATGTCCGTTCGCAGTCGATAAGTCCTCAACGATCCCTAAGTACTGCAACTATGTAACAATGGGCAGCAAGGTCGACACCAGCCTGACCAACACAGTCACACAGGCTAAGGAAAGCTTTGTCGGCGCAGCATCTGACTTCCCAGTCACCATGAACTACCAGATTGCAGCCAAGGGCCTGACCTATGACAGGGTAACATTCCCAATGTCCGGCACCGCATCAGCAGCCTTGGTTGTTGACATCAAGGAAGCACGCAACGGCACCGGCCTCGCAGAGACTCTCGTATACAAAGAGACCTCCACGGCATCCGGTTCAATCAGCAGCTTCAACAAGGCAATGAACTACCAGTCTGGATTAATCATCCATTAAGCAAATTTATTTTAGAAAAGGCGGATTGGAGGGTGAACCCAAATGTTCACTCTTTCTTTTCTTAATTGTGAAATTCGTTTCTTTTGAATATACGGACCCATCTCCGATCGCCTGCCTGTAGCCTTCCAAAGTGGTGCTATCTGGCTGGCGGGGAATTGATAGGATTGAACCAATGGAGTAAAAAGAAACTATTTGGATGCAACCTTGTCAGGGTATTAATCTTCACTATCTGAATTCTTTTTCTTATAATATGTGCAGAATGAGCCGCATCTCACACACCCTTCGTTGCAGGGTTCTACATGGATGGTTATAGTAGACCTCGGGTATTCAAGTTTAAGGTCAGACTCAAGGTGGTCTTCGAAGTCGTGGGCAGACTCCACAGAAAGATCTTTTGGCATCACCAGGTGAAAGTTAATGAATATTTCCGGGCCTGCCCGCCGGGTTCTCAATTCATGAAACCCGGCATAATCTCTTGCATGTTCGCAGATTATTTCCTTGATCCGCATTTCATCTGCTTCAGGAAGACTCCTGTCCATCAGGTCAGAAAGTGAGCGCTTTGTCAGGTCGTAGGCCGCTTTCATAATTACAATGGCAACACCAATTGCTACGAGCGGGTCAAAGAGGGTAATCCCTGTCAGCCGTATCAGGATGAGCCCGAAAAAAACACCAAGCGAGGTGAAGACATCTGTCCGGAGATGCCAGGCATCGCTTTCAAGGGCGATTGAATCCGTTTGTTTTGCGACTTTCATAAGCCGTGAAGATACATACCAGTTCACCAGTGCTGAAAATCCCATTACGGCAATACCTGCAAAAAGCAGTTCCGGAGTGAAATGTTCTTGTTCCTCCCCGAGTAATTTTTGAACCGATTCATAAATAATCAGGATGGCCGCGACAAAAATCAGCAGTGCTTCCACGAGACCGGAAATATCTTCGAATTTCCCGTGACCAAAAGTATGTTCCGGATCCGGGGGTTCGGCTGATTTCCTGACTGCAAAAAATGCGATTATTGCAGCAACCAGGTCCATTGCGGAATGAATCGCTTCCGATATGATACTTACGGAGCCGATGGCCACACCCACAACTAATTTTAAAAGGACAAGCCCGGAATTGGATATAATTGAGAGTCGTGCTGTCTTTTCTTTCAGTTTGTCAAGATCTTTCTTATCCGGGTCTGGCATCGTAATAGAGTCCTGATATGATATGGGTTGGACATTATTTCAACATATTGAGGCATTGTGATTGCGTAAGAGAGACTCTCTGATTGGAGAGTCTCTGTTCAAAAGTAGCAATAAAACGAATCTTTATTACATGGGAGATAAGTTTTGTATTATGCCGTTTATTCCAGACCACTGGACTAAAATCCGTAGTATCACCAAAATAAGGGTCATTTCTCTTTTTATCCTGTTGATCCCGGTTTATTTTTTTATAATCGGTGATTATTATGGGAGTGGTTTCCAGACCCCCTTGTTCAGGTACCAGGACATATTTCTTGGTTCCTTTATGATTTTTACCAGTAACGACGTATATAATGTAATTACTGGTTTCTTTCAGGGTGCAATGGTCCCCACGGTTATATTCTGGTGCCTGGGTTCGGTTTTTCTGATCATGAATATTTTCTTACTATTCATTTGTACAACCCCGGTTGAAAGAATTATTCGAAGGAGTGGAATAATAATCATTATTTCAGGAATTTTTTTCCTTGTTTCACTTATTATTCATTATGGTCCGCTTTTCCATAATTCATATGGGATCGCGATCCCTCTCGGATTGCTACTCTATTTTCTCATTGGAATATGGATGTACCTGTGGAAGGATGAGGATGGAAACACCAATACGATGGTACAACCTCAGTAACAAGGCGAGCCGTAATAATCAAACCAATTCTAATGGCCTGGAAAGGGATTTATACGAACCTAGGGTGAAAAGGCCATACTGAAAAATGGTAAATGTCGATGTTTTCCGACCTGTACCTTGGTCAACCCTGGAAATTTCTCCAGTAAAACAGCGACACTTTTTTCCAGGTTTGGTATTTGTGCGAGAGTCCTGCCATAATGTAAGAAATTTTCTGAAATGTCTGGAAAATTTAGAATTTTCCATTATCCCCTGTTCACGGGTACGTAGTTTACACGATTATTTTTAAATTGGCACGATGATTTTCAGGAAGATATATAAATCTGATAACGTTGAACTACTGTGAATATAGTATTTATAGTAACAGGTGAACAATGGAATTTACCCCGGTCCAGTTAGATGCCCTGCAGGAACTTGCAAACATCGGAGCTGCCCATTCAGCCACCACGCTTTCAATGATGCTGAATTGTCATGTCAGCATGGATGTGCCGGAGATAGATATTGTTGACATCGCAAACATGGGGCAGTTACTCACCGATGAAATTACCACCCTGGTTGTGTTCGAACTCCAGGGAGATGTACCTCATGGGGGATTTTTGGTCCTGCATTTTCCAGAGGACTCTGCTGTAAGGACTGCAAACATTCTGATCGGGCCTGGTGATCCCACCAGACCTCCCGGGGAAATGGACCAGAGTGCCATTCTCGAGGTCGGCAACATCATGATCTCTTCGTTCCTGAGTGCAGCATCAGATCTCATAGGTATCATTATGCTTCCTTCCCCACCAGTCCTGGTGGTTGATATGACACATGCGGTAATTGAGTCCCTGGTTGCCGGCATGACGATTGAGGTCGATGATGTGGTATTGTTCAAGATTAACCTGTCTTCGGACGAGCATGAAATCGCGGCAAATATCCTGATTTTTCTTGAGGTATCCACTCTTCAGATGGTGGCGGAAATGCTTGAAGAGATGATAAAGACGGACCCATGAACGGAAAACAAGAATTTTTGAACCAGTTACCTTTTTTTTTTAAAATCCAATATTTTTTTAATCCCTTAATTCCTGAGTAAGGGCCTATTATTCCTTGATTGTAATGGTATTCAGCCTTTGAACGCGTTTGGAGATACTTCTTATGACAGATTATACTACGCCGTTACGTTACGAGGAGTTAACAATTTTAATAAATCC
>Ga0209668_10000733_pt1 | contig 13654 bp, 10 predicted proteins | sample FrelakmetPLP11PL_FD_187150 | JGI IMG/M metagenome (GOLD analysis project Ga0209668, IMG submission 187150) | Freshwater lake sediment microbial communities from the University of Notre Dame, USA, for methane emissions studies - PLP11 PL (SPAdes)... | ecosystem: Environmental > Aquatic >... | reverse complement strand
TGGCCGCTTCGTCGTAGCTGTCGGCCAGGAACGGCAGGCCGTCGGCGCCGAAGATCTGCCACTCGTTCTGGAAGTTGACCAGCAGCACCTCGCCGATCTGCGCCTGCCCGCCCTGCACGGCGCGCTTGATCTCCGGCGCCTTGAACAGCGACGCGTTGGGGTGCACGGTGATCTTCAGCTTGCCGGCGCTGGCCTTGTCGACGTCATCGGCAAACTGCTGCAGGTTGACGGTGTGGAAGTTGGTGGCCGGATAGGCGGCCGGCAGGTCCCATTTGGTCTGGGCCTGCGCCGACAGCGCCACCGTGCAGGCTGCGGCCAGGAGGAGGGGGCGGATGAATTGCATGCGGACTCCGATCAACGTTCGATGACGACAGGTCTAGCATAGGCCATGCCCGCAGGCTGCCGGCCCAGGGGCTTCCCGCAAACACCGTGTCCACGACCCTGCCCATGCTCGGCCTGCTGATGCTGCAGACCCGCTTCCCCAGACCGCTGGGCGACATCGGCCACCCGGACACCTTCGGCTTTGCCGTGCGCCGCTGCGTGGTGCACGGCGCGACGCCCGAGCGGGTGGTGCGTGGCAGCGATCCGGCCGTGCTGCGGCCTTTTGTCGATGCCGCGAAGGTCCTGGTGGCGCAAGACTGCCAGGCCGTCGCCACCAGCTGCGGCTTCCTGGCGCGCTGGCAGCTCGAGCTGCAGGCCGCGCTGCCGGTGCCGGTGTGGAGCTCGGCGCTGCTGCAGCTGGCCGAACAGCAGGCGCTGGGCCGGCACTGCGGCGTCATCACCATCGAGGCGGCGTCCCTCGGTGCGGCGCATTTTCTGGGGGTGGGTGCCGACCCGGCCACCCCGGTCGAAGGCATCACGCCGGGTTCGGCGCTGCACTGTACGCTGCTGCAGGACCTGCCGACGCTCGACGCCGCCGATGCGCAGGCGCAGGTGCTGGCCGCGGCGGCGCGGCTGCGCTCGCGCCATCCCGACATCGACACGCTGGTGCTGGAATGCACCAACCTGCCGCCCTATGCACAGGCGCTGCGCGCGGCCACCGGCCTGCCGGTGCTGGACGTGGTGACGCTGCTCACTGCACGCATGGCGGCGCTGGCGGTCGGGCCTCGCGGCCAGGGGCGAGAAGTGGCCCCGGTCCTGGCTTCAGTACGGTCCGACCAGGGCCGGCGCTAAACCGGCCCCGCCGGCGGCTGGCCCGCATCGCCGCCGGGCGCCGCGCCCGGGCTGGCGGCGGCGGTCTGCGCGGCCGCCGGCAGCGCCTCGCGCAGCGCGGCCAGCTCCTCGCGCAGCGCACTGAGCTGCTTGTGCAGGTCGGTCAGGATCTCGCGTTCGATGCTGCGCTCCTCGGTGGCGATCCAGGCCGACGCGATGCCGGCGGCCACCAGCGTGATCGCCCCGACCCCCAGGAAGACCACGCCGACCGCGAAGATCCGCGACGCCGGCGTGGTCGGCACCAGATCGCCGTAGCCGACCGTCGCCGCGGTGGTGAAGGCCAGCCACAGCGCGTCGCCGAAGGTCGGCGTCGTCGGCTCCAGCCACCAGAAGCCCAGCCCGCACAACATCAGCACCAGCAACGCGGCGATCAGCCGGTACAGCGTGCCGCCGCGCGTGACCACGTAGTGCGCGGCCCAGAACATGCGCGACATCGTGAAGAAGCCGACCACCAGGCGGAACCACAGCGCCGGCTCGGAGGCCGAACTCGGCGGCAGCAGCGCGGCCGCCACCAGCCCGGCGCACAGCAGCAGGTCGAAGCCGTTGGCGCGCAGGTGGGAGCGCAGGTTGCCGCTGCGCAGGCCAACATGCAGCAGCGCGCCGCCCATCGTCAGCGCGGCCAGCAGGTAGCTCAGCACCGCGAACAATGGCGCCGATTCGTGCAGCAGCTCGACATAGAACGACGGCACCGTGCTCAGCAGCGCCAGCGTGATCGGCCAGCGCCACTTCACCTCCACCGCGCGGGCGCGCACCGTGGTCTGCGAGGCGAAGACCGAGCTCAGCCCGGCCTGTTCGGGCGCGCGCAGCGGGTTGGCCGACGGTGGGCGGTTCATCTCTTGTCTGCTCGGTCGGTGCAGCCGTCGGTCAAGCAGGTTCCGGACCCGGCGGCCCTCACAGGCTGCCGCGGCCCTCCTTGGCATGGAAGGCCTGGGCGGTTTCCCAGGCCACGGTCTGCAGGTGGGCGGCGACCTCGGGCGGCAACCCGGCGGTGTACTTCAGGCCCACCGGGTTGGTCTTGTAGACCGAGGCCACCACGGTGCAGGCCGCCAGGTAGGTGCCCATCAGGCTCGGGTGGCGCTTGTCGGCGACGTACAGGTTGAGGTCCGGGCGCCTGGAGATCGACTGCGCAAAGGCCAGGCCGGCCGGCACCACCAGCGCGTTGTTCTGCTTGCCGGCCTGGACGTATTCGGCGGCCAGCTGCTCGGTCATCTCCGGTTTGTCCTGGTAGGCCCAGGACATGAACAGGATCGGCGCGGCGCCGTGCCGCCGCGCGGTGGCGCTGTGCCTGGCCGCGTACTCGAAGAAGATGGCCTTGAGCTGCGGGTGGATGGGGCACTGGCTGCAGTCCATCATCATCACGCCGTCGAAGGGCTTGTCGAAGGTGTTGAAGCGCACCTCGTTGTCGCCGACGAAGGAGTAGCTGGCCATGCCGGGGTTGAAGTAGGCCTCGACGTCATGCCAGTTGATGCCCGAGCCGCTGATGGTCACCGAGCTGGCGCGATGGCCCTTCGCCCCGCTGGCCGTGAGCAGCTGCCCCACGTGGCCGTGCATCGAGTTGTTGTAGTAGAAGAAGCTGTTGCCCACCCACATCAGCGACTTGATCTCGGTCGATACCTGCAGCGCCGGCTTCGGCGCGGGCGGCGGCGCGCTGCCGCAGCCGGCCACGAGCGCGAAGCCCAGCAGGGCGAACAGGGTACGCAGTGGTTTCATTGGCGGCCTTTGCATAAGGGGCGGGGTTGGACGGGGCAGCACGCGCGGCTCAGACCTTTTTCAGGTAAGCCTCGGCCAGGCGCACCCAGTAGCTGGCGCCGGTGGACAGCACCCGGTCGTTGAAGTCGTAGCCGGCGTTGTGCACCATGCAGCCGCCTTCCGAGCCTACGCCGTTGCCGATGTTGACGTAGCAGCCCGGCACCTTCTCCAGGAAGAAGGCGAAGTCCTCGCTGGCGCTGACCGGCTCGGCATTGGCCACCAGTCCGTCTTCGCCCAGCCAGTCGCGGATCACCTGCTGGCAGAACTCGGTCTCCTTGGCATGGTTGTGCAGCACCGGGTAGCGGCGGATGTAGTTGACCTCGGCCGTGGCGCCGTACACCGCGGCCTGGGCCTGGGCGATCTCGGTGATGCGCCGCTCCAGCAGGTCGCGCACCTCGGGGCGGAAAGCACGCACCGTCAGCCGCAACTCGGCCTCGCCGGGCAGCACGTTGGGCGCGTCGCCCGAATGGAAGGCTCCCACCGACACGATGCCGGTATGCAGCGGGTTGACGTTGCGCGCCACGATGGTCTGCAGCGACATGACGATGCTCGACGCGGCGACGATGGTGTCGACCGCCGCATGCGGCATGGCGCCGTGGCCGCCGACGCCGCGCACCTTGATCAGGCAGGTGTCGCCGCTGGCCATCGCAAAGCCCGGCACCACCAGGAACTTGCCCGCCGGCTTGCCGGGCGCGTTGTGCATGCCGAACATCGCCTCGCAGGGGAACAGGTCGAGGAAGCCGTCTTCGAGCATGCGCCGCGCACCGGCCTCGCCTTCCTCGGCCGGCTGGAACACCAGGTGCAGGTGGCCGTCGAAATTGCGCGTGGCCGCCAGGTGCCGGGCCGCCGACAGCAGCATCGCGGTGTGGCCGTCGTGGCCGCAGGCGTGCATGGTGCCCAGCACCTTGCTGGCCCAGGGTTTGCCGCTGGTCTCGGTGATGGGCAGCGCGTCCATGTCGGCGCGCAGGCCGATGCGCCGGCCCGAAGTGCCCACGCGCAGCGTGCCCACCACGCCGGTGCCGCCCAGGCCGCGGTGCACTTCGTAGCCCCAGCGCTGCAGCCGCTCGGCCACCAGCTGCGAGGTGGCATGCTCCTGGTAGGCCATTTCCGGGTGGGCATGGATCTGGCGCCGGATCTGCACCATCTCGTCTTCGTGGGCACGGATCTCGTCCAGGGCGGGCAGGGGCAGGGGAGCGTTCATCGGTGTGGCTTTCCAGGGCTTTTGCGAGTCGGTCCATTCTCGGGCCAAGCCGAGGGGCTGGGAATTCGGGTAAGCGCAGCGTGCCGCGGCCCTGCAAGAATGCGGGCGATGACCCCTGAAGCTCGCAAGCGCTGGCAGTTCTGGATCGACCGCGGCGGCACCTTCACCGATGTGATCGGCCGTGCGCCCGACGGCGCACTGCACACGCTGAAGCTGCTGAGCGACAACCCCGAGGCCTATGCCGATGCGGCGGTCGAGGGCATCCGTCGTCTGCTGCAGCTGCCCGCCAGCGTGCCGATCACGCCGCAGCAGGTGGAGTGCGTGAAGATGGGCACCACGGTGGCCACCAACGCGCTGCTCGAACGCAAGGGCGAGCGCACGCTGCTGGTCACTACGCGCGGCTTCCGCGACGCGCTGCGCATCGCCTACCAGGCGCGGCCGCGGCTGTTCGACCGCCATATCGTGCTGCCCGAACTGCTTTACGAGCGTGTGGTCGAAGCCGGCGAGCGCGTCGCTGCGGACGGCACGGTGGTGCTGCCGCTGGACGCGGCAGCGCTGCGCCGCGATCTGCAGGCCGCCTTCGACAGCGGCCTGCGGGCCTGCGCCATCGTCTTTATGCATGGCTGGCGCCACAGCGCCCACGAGGCCGCGGCCGCCGCGCTGGCGCGCGGCATCGGCTTCACGCAGGTGAGCATGTCGCACCAGGTCAGCCCGCTGATGAAGTTCGTCTCGCGCGGCGACACCACCGTGGTCGATGCCTATCTGACGCCGATCCTGCGCCGCTACGTCGAGCAGGTGGGTGCGCAGATGCCGGGCGTGCGGCTGTTCTTCATGCAAAGCAGCGGCGGGCTGACCGAGGCGCACCACTTCCAGGGCAAGGACGCCATCCTGTCCGGCCCGGCCGGCGGCATCGTCGGCATGGTGCGCACCGCGCTGGCGGCGGGGCACGACAAGCTGATCGGCTTCGACATGGGCGGCACCAGCACCGACGTCAGCCACTACGCCGGCGAGTTCGAGCGCGCCTTCGAGACGCAGGTGGCGGGCGTGCGCATGCGCGCGCCGATGATGAGCATCCACACCGTTGCCGCTGGCGGTGGCTCGATCCTGGCTTTCGACGGCGCGAGGTTGCGCGTCGGCCCGCAAAGCGCCGGCGCCAATCCCGGGCCGGCCAGCTACCGCCGCGGCGGACCACTGGCGCTGACCGACGCCAATGTGCTGCTGGGCCGCATCCAGCCGCAGCATTTCCCGCAGGTGTTCGGCGCCCACGGCGACCAGCCGCTCGATGGCGAGGGCGTGCGCGCGAAGTTCGAGCAACTGGCCACGCAGGTGCAGCAGGCCACGGGCCGGCCGACCAGTGCCGAGTCGCTGGCCGCCGGCTACCTGCGCATCGCCGTGCAGGCGATGGCCAATGCCATCAAGCGCATCTCGGTGGCGCGCGGCCACGACGTCACCGGCTACACGCTGCAGTGCTTCGGCGGGGCCGGTGGCCAGCATGCCTGCGGCGTGGCCGATGCGCTGGGGATGTCGCGCATCTTCATCCATCCGCTGGCGGGGGTGCTGTCGGCCTACGGCATGGGCCTGGCCGACCAGGTCGCCATGCGCGAGGCCTCGGTCGAGCGTGCGCTCGATGCCGCGGGCCTGGAGGCCGCCGCCGCGATGCTGCGCGAGCGGGGTGAAGCTGCCGCCGCGCAGCTGGTGGTACAGGGTGTGCCGCCGGCGGGGGTGCAGCGGCGCGAGACGCTGCACCTGCGCTACCAGGGCACCGACACGGCGCTGGGCGTGCCGATGGCGGGGCTGTGCGAGGCCCGTGTCGCCTTCGAAACCGACTACCGGCAGCGCTTCGCCTTCCTGATGCCCGAGCGGCCCTTGGTCATCGAGGCGGTGTCGGTGGAGGCCATCGGAGCGGGCGAACCAAGCCCCGAGGCCATTGCCGCTGCCGAGGCGATGGAACATGCGCCCGCGCCGCAGCAGCGCGTGCGCATGTTCTGTCAGGACGGCGCCGCACCGGCCGGCTGGCACGAGGCCGGGTTGTTCCAGCGCGAGGCGCTGCAACCGGGCGCCATCATCGACGGCCCGGCGGTCATCGCCGAGCGCAACGCCACCACCGTGGTCGAACCCGGCTGGCGGGCTCGGCTGGCGGCCGGCGGCGCGCTGCAGCTGCAGCGCATGCGGCCGCGGCCTTCGGCACAGGCCGTCGGCACGCAGGTCGATCCGGTGATGCTCGAGGTGTTCAACAACCTGTTCATGAACATCGCCGAACAGATGGGCCTGCGGCTGCAGAACACCGCCTATTCGGTGAACATCAAGGAGCGGCTGGACTTCAGCTGCGCACTGTTCAGCGCCGCCGGCGAACTGATCGCCAACGCACCGCACATGCCGGTGCACCTGGGCAGCATGAGCGAGAGCATCAAGACCGTGATCGCGCGCAACCCGCAGATGCAGTCGGGCGACGTCTACATGCTGAACGACCCGTACCACGGTGGCACGCACCTGCCGGACGTGACGGTGGTCACGCCGGTGTACCTTGAGTCCCCCGCTGGCGGGGTAGCGCCAGCCACCCCCCGAGGGGGCTCGCCGGCCACTTCAGAGCGGCCGGGCGCGGCCGGCGAGGTGTTCCGCCCCAGCTTCTACGTCGCCAGCCGCGGGCACCATGCCGACATCGGCGGCAGCACGCCGGGCAGCATGCCGCCGTTCAGCCTGACCATCGACGAGGAGGGTGTGCTGTTCGACAACTTCCTGCTGGTGCGCGACGGCCGGCTGCGCGAGCCCGAGCTGATGGCGCAGCTGACGAGCGGCCCCTGGCCCGCGCGCAACCCGGCGCAGACCATCGCCGACCTGCGCGCGCAGATCGCCGCCAACCAAAAGGGCGTGGACGAGTTGCAGGCGATGGTGGCGCAGTATGGCCGCGAGACGGTGGCCGCCTACATGCAGCACGTGCAGGACAACGCCGAAGAGTCGGTGCGCCGTGTCATCACCGCGCTGAAGGATGGCAGTTTCGAACTGCCGCTGGACAATGGCGCGCTGATCCGCGTGCGCGTCACGGTGAATGCGCAGGCCCGCGAGGCGACGATCGACTTCACCGGCACCAGCGCGCAGCTGCCGAACAACTTCAACGCGCCGAAGGCGGTGACCATGGCCGCGGTGCTGTACGTCTTCCGCACGCTGGTCGACGACGACATCCCGCTGAATGCCGGCTGCCTGAAGCCGCTGCACGTGGTTGTGCCCAAAGGCTGCATGCTCAACCCGAACCCGCCGGCGGCGGTGGTGGCCGGCAACGTCGAGACCTCGCAGTGCGTGACCAACGCGCTGTTCGGCGCATTGGGCGTGATGGCCTCGGGCCCGTGCACGATGAGCAACTTCACCTTCGGCAATGCGCGCCATCAGTACTACGAAACCATTTCCGGCGGCAGCGGCGCCGGTGAAGGTTTCGACGGCACCAGCGTCGTGCAGACGCACATGACCAATTCGCGCCTGACCGATCCCGAGGTGCTCGAGTGGCGCTTCCCGGTGCAGCTGGACAGCTATGCCATCCGCGCCGCTTCGGGCGGCGCGGGCCGCTGGCGCGGCGGCGACGGCGGCGTGCGCCGCGTGCGCTTCCTGGAGGACATGCAGGCCTCGATCCTGAGCAACGGCCGGCACCATGGGGCGTTCGGTCTTCGCGGCGGGCTGGCCGGTGCGCCGGGCCGCAACTTCGTCGAGCGCGCCGACGGCCGCGTCGAACCGCTCGACCACATCGGCTCGACCCGCATGCATGCGGGCGACGTCTTCGTGATCGAGACGCCCGGCGGCGGCGGTTGGGGTGCCCCGGAGGGTGGCGGATGAGCATGCGCCGGACTGGCTTTCTTGAAGCCTGGCGGCGTGGGTTGTGCATGCTGTTGCTGGCCGGCATGGCGAGCTGCATGCAGCTGCCGCCGGCACCGCCGAAGCCGAGGCCGACGCCCGAGGAAGTCGCCGCGCGGCAGGCCGCGGAGGCCGCCGCCATCGAGCAGGCGGCGCAGGAAGCGCGCGTGGCCGAGGCCTCGCGCATCGCCGACGAGGCCTATGTCTATGGCTATCCGCTGGTGTTGGGCGAGGTGCAGCGGCAGCTGATGTCGGCCGTGGTCAAGCCCGCCGGCATCCGCGCCCCGGCCAACAGCTTGTGGCATGCGCGCCGCCTGGCGCCGGCCGGCGAACGGCACCCATGGGTCGACGACAACGACACGCTGGCCTCGGTGGCCTGGCTCGACCTGGGGCGTGAGGCGATGTTTTTTGCCTACCCCGAAATGGGCCGGCGCTGGTTCAGCTTCACGCTGTACAGCCTGTGGATGCCGGCGCTGGCCACGTTCGCCGATGCCCAGGGTGGCCGCGTGCTGGTCACCGGGCCGCAATGGCAGGGCACCGTGCCCAAGGGCGTGCGCCAGGTGCGCTCACCGACCCGCTACGTGGCGTTGCTGGGGCGTATCCAGACCAGCGGCAGCGAGGCCGACCTGCGCGCGGTGCATTCGCTGCAGTCGCGGCTGCGCCTGGTGCCGCAGATGCAGCCCACCCGTTCGGGCGCGCCGTCGCCGCTGACTACCGACCCGCTGCCCCCGGGCGATGTGGCGCGCCAGGTGGTGCAGGCCATGGACGCGGCCGACTACTTCAGGCTGCTGCTGCGGCTGCTCGGCGCGGCGGCACCGCCCGCGACCGAGGATGCGCCGCTGCTCGACAGGATGGCGCGCATCGGACTGGAGCCAGGCAAGCCGCCCGGCCTGGACGCACTGGAGCCGGCGGTGCGCGCTGCGCTGCTGCGCGCGCCGCAGCGGGCGGTGGCGCAGATCGCGGCCTACCAGCCGCGCTTGTTCGCCAAGGCGGGCAACTGGCAGGTGGCGCCGACCCAGGGCGATTTCGGTACCGACTACCTGAGGCGTGCCGCCGTCGCCGACCTGGGCTGGCCCGGGCCGCAGACGTCGCAGATCGTGGAGCTGACGACCCGCGCCGACGGCGAGGGCCGGCCCCTGAGCGGTGCACACGACTACCTGCTGCGCTTTGCCAAGGGCCAGCAGCCGCCGGTCGATGGCTTCTGGTCGCTGACACTGCAGACCGATGACCCAGGCCGGCGCGGCTTCGTGCCGACCAGCGCCGAGCGCTTCAGCCTGGGCACGCGCGACAAGCTGCCGCTGGATGGTGACGGCTCGCTGACCCTGCAGCTGCAATACCTGTCGCCGGGCCTGGACAACGCCGCGCGCTGGCTGCCTGCGCCCAAGGGCGACTTCATGCTGACGCTGCGCCTGTACGCACCCAGGGCCGCGCCGCCATCGCTGTGGCCGCTGGGGCGCGGCAGCTGGACGCCACCGCTGGTGCAGCGACTGCCCTGAACCGCGCGGCGCCGTCGTGGGCGCGGGGGCGGGTGCCGTAGATGTGATGTCCCAGGCGGCGACTTGCGTGATCGCCAGCCGGCGCTGCATGACCCTGCAAGCCGCGACCTTCAATCCCGACCGGCTCGGCAAGGGTCTGTAAGGAAGCGAGAATCCGCGGCGACCCATGCAGCGTCGTCGCCATCTCGGCCGACCCCTCAACCTCTGGAGTACCGAGCCATGAACCACCGCCTCATCGTCTCTTCTGCCCTGGCCTCGCTGATGACCCTTGGACTGGCCGGCCAGGCTGCCGCTCAGGACAAGGACAAGGAAAAGTGTTTCGGCATTGCCAAGGCCGGCCAGAACGACTGCGCCAACCTGTCGGGCTCGCACTCCTGCGCAGGCCAGAGCAAGGTCGACAACGACCCGGGCGAGTGGAAATACGTGGCCAAGGGCACCTGCAAGGACATGAAGGGCATGTCCGCCGACGAGGCCAAGATGAAGATGAAGAAGTGATCCTGGGCCGGGCGAGGGCTTGAGCGTGGCATCCGTCGACTCCGGCAGCGTGGGCGTCGGTCTGCGCCAGCCGCACTACGAGACGATGCTGCGCGAAACTCCCCGGCTCGGCTTCGTCGAGGTGCATTCGGAGAACTTCTTTGCCGACGGCGGCGCCGCGCTGGCGGTGCTGCAGGCCGCTCGTGAGCGCTGGCCGGTCAGCCTGCACGGTGTCGGCCTGTCGCTGGGCTCGGCCGCCGGGCTGGACCACTGGCATCTCGACCAGTTGGCGCGGCTGGTGCAGCGCATCGAGCCGGGGCGCGTCAGCGACCATGCCAGCTTCGCCCGCGCGCCGCGCCACAGCGGTGCTGCGCCGGTGCATGCCAGCGACCTGCTGCCGCTGGCCTTCACCGACGCCTCGCTCGACCTCATGGTGGCCAACGTGCAGCGTGTGCAGGAGCGGCTGCGCCGGCCGATCCTGGTGGAGAACCTGTCGGCCTATCTGCACTGGGCCGACGACGCCATCGCCGAGCCCGAGTTCTTCAACCGCCTGGCGCGGCGCAGCGGCTGCGGCCTGCTGCTGGACCTGAACAATCTGGTGGTCAACGCGCTGAACGACGGCGTCGATGAAGTGGCGGCCGCCTGCGCCTGGGTCGATGCCATCGACCCGGCGATCGTCGGCGAGATCCACCTGGCCGGCTACCACGATGCCGGCGACATCGTCATCGACGACCACGGCAGCCGCGTGCACGACAACGTCTGGCAGGTTTACCGCCATGCGCTGCTGCGCCTGGGCCCGCGGCCGACGCTGATCGAGTGGGACACCGACTTGCCGGTGCTGCCGGTGCTGCTGGGCGAAGCAGTCCAGGCCGCACAGGCGCTGGCCGCGTGCGGCGACGCCGTGGCGGCATGAACGCGGCCGCCGTGCAGAAGGAGGCGCTGCGCCAGCAGATGCTGCTGCGCGCACTGTGGGCCGATGCCCGGCCCGGCGTCGTCGCCGGCTGGCTGCGCGACGCGCCGGCGCGCACCACGCGCGGCCTGCAGGCCTACCGCGCGAATGCCGGTGCGCTGGCCGAGCGCGCGCTGGCGGCGGCCTACCCGACGGTGGTGCAGTTGGTCGGCGACGAATCGTTCGCTGCGCTGGCCCGCGCCCTGTGGTTCGCACACCCGCCGCTGCGCGGCGACATCGGCCTGTGGGGCGAGTCGCTGGCCGGCTTCATCGCTACGGCGCCGCAGTTGGCCGACGAACCCTACCTGCCCGATGTGGCGCGCCTGGACTGGGCACTGCACCGCGCCGAACAGGCCGCTGACCGCACGGCCGTGGCCGGACTGCACTTGCTGGCCGAAGCCGACCCCGAGGCACTGCGCCTGCACCCGGCCGACGGCACGGCGCTGCTGCGCTCCGCGCACCCGGTGGTCAGCATCTGGCAGGCACACCGCAGCCAGGCCGAGGACCGTTTTGCGCCGGTGCGCCAAGCCTTCGCAGCGGGCCGTGGCGAGAACGCGCTGGTCTGGCGCGACGGCTTCGTGGCGACGCTGCAATCGGTGGATGAGGACGACGCGCGCTTCATGCAGGCGCTGTTGGATGGCCGCTCGCTGGCGCAGGCGCTGGAGCAGGCCGGCGCTGCATTCGCCTTCGACCGCTGGCTGCAACAGGCCGTGCCGCTGGGCTGGCTGGCCGCGGTCGGGACCCACCCTGCCGACCGGGCGGCAAGGACCTGATGCATTCACCGACCTGCCATGCGCTGCATCTGCGGGCGCGTTGCTGCGGGGATGAAGCCCGCACCGCCCCGGCCACGCGCAGCCGATGCTTGACCGCGTAGCCATCGCGCTGCTCAAGCCGGGCCTGGAGCGCATGGCGCGTGTCCCAGTGCGTGCCGGCATCGGCGCCGACAGCGTCACGCTGTTCGGCTTTGCCCTCGGCCTGGGCGCGGCCTTGGCGATCGCGCTCGGCGCGCCGGTCACCGGGCTGGCGCTGCTGCTGGCCAGCCGGTTGATGGACGGGCTGGACGGCGCGGTGGCGCGTCTGACCCGGCCCACCGATCGCGGCGCCTTCCTCGACATCGCGCTGGACTTCCTGTTCTACGCCAGCATCCCGCTGGCCTTCGCGGTGGCCGACCCGGCGGCCAACGCGCTGCCGGCGGCGGTGCTCCTGGCGGCCTTCATCGGCACCGGTTCCAGCTTCCTGGCCTTCTCGCTGCTGGCCGAGCGGCGCGGCCTGAAGAGCGAGGACTATCCGCAAAAGGGCATCTACTACCTCGGCGGGCTGACCGAGGCCACCGAGACGCTGCTGTGCTTCGTGCTGATGTGCCTGTGGCCCCGGCACTTCGCGCTGTGGGCCTACGGCTTCGCACTGCTGTGCGCCGTGACCATCGCGACGCGGCTGCTGGCCGGCTGGCGCGCGTTCAAGGTGTAAGGTGCGCCCGCGCCCAGCGACCGAGCATCCACACAAGGCCCTGCCATGAACATTCGCAAACTGCTGCTGCTGGCCGTGCTGGTCGTGCTGGTGGCCGCCTTCTTTGCGCTGGACCTGGGGCGCTTCTTCAGCCTGGAATACATCCGCGGCGCGCGCGAGCAGTTCGCCACGCTGTACCAGGCGCACCCGGCGCAGGTGATCGGCGCGTTCTTCGCCATCTATGTCGCGGTGACGGCCCTGTCGCTGCCCGGCGCGGCCATCATGACGCTGCTGGCCGGGGCCATCTTCGGCGTGTGGGTCGGCACGCTGGTGGTGTCCTTCGCCTCGAGCCTCGGCGCGACGCTGGCCATGCTGGCCTCGCGCTACCTGTTGCGCGATGGCGTCAAGTCGAAGTTCGGCGCCCGGCTGGCCGACATCGACCGCGGCGTCGAACGCGAGGGGGCCTTCTACCTGTTCACGCTGCGCCTGGTGCCGGTGTTCCCCTTCTTCGTCATCAACCTGCTGATGGGCCTGACGGCGATGAAGGCCACCACCTTCTACTGGGTCAGCCAGCTGGGCATGCTGGCCGGCACGCTGGTGTACGTGAATGCCGGCACGCAGCTGGCGCAGATCCGCTCGCTGCAGGGCATCCTCAGCCCGGGCCTGCTCGGCTCCTTCGTGCTGCTCGGGCTGTTCCCGCTGGTCGCCAAGAAGATCGTCGACGTGGTGCGCGCGCGCAAGGTCTATGCGAAGTGGGCCGGGCGCAAGCCGCGGCGCTACGACCGCAACATGGTGGTCATCGGCGCCGGCGCGGCCGGGCTGGTGACCAGCTACATCGCCGCGGTGGTCAAGGCCAAGGTGACGCTGGTCGAAAGCCACAAGATGGGCGGCGACTGCCTGAACTACGGCTGCGTGCCGAGCAAGGCACTGATCAAGACTGCCACGCTGGCGCGGCAGATGCGCCACAGCGCCGACTACGGCATCGCCTCGGCCGAGTTCAAGCTCGACTTCGCGCAGGTCATGGAGCGCGTGGCCCGCGTGGTCAAGGAGGTCGAGCCGCACGATTCGGTCGAGCGCTACACCGGCCTGGGCGTGGACGTGATCGAAGGCCGGGCGACGATCGTCGACCCCTGGCACGTGAAGATCGCGCGTGCCAACGGCGGGGAGCAGGTGCTCAGCACGCGCAGCATCGTCATCGCCACCGGTGCGCGCCCCTTCGTGCCGCCGCTGCCGGGGCTGGAAGACGTCGGCTACCTGACCAGCGACACGCTGTGGGGCCTGCGCGAG
>Ga0209668_10000732_pt1 | contig 13654 bp, 13 predicted proteins | sample FrelakmetPLP11PL_FD_187150 | JGI IMG/M metagenome (GOLD analysis project Ga0209668, IMG submission 187150) | Freshwater lake sediment microbial communities from the University of Notre Dame, USA, for methane emissions studies - PLP11 PL (SPAdes)... | ecosystem: Environmental > Aquatic >... | reverse complement strand
GGCAATGTTATTTGCATCACGGCATTACCTTTAAGTTGATAATAAGCTATGATAGACCCGTCAGTGGCGCACAGATGTTCGCCGTTGTGTGAACAAGACAAAAGCGTATTGCTAGGCACTCCGATATCAACCCATGATGGATTCCCTGGTTCGGTCGGGTTTTTACATCGTCGCCAACCTGTTGTTTTCCACTTCATAAAGCAAGTGTGACAATCTCCAGAGATTGTTATGCCATCGAATCCACTTTGCGATCCCATGTATTTCACATGCATGTTCCCAGAGTCGCTTACAGAGTAAAGTGGCAAACTCAGCGTAAATGCAATGGTGTAATCTTCACAGCTGCGGTAATGAATTATCGATCCATACTCCGTACTCCCCTCCCATGTATTTTTTTCTTCGTTAAAAAACCAAGATGATCCAATGCTGCCGTCATTTTTGACTCGCTTCATGCACATCGTGGCGGGTGATAATACATTAGTGAATGGTTTACCGAACCAATATTCACAGAAAGGGTTTTCTGGGAACAGTTGCGGAATGTCCAGGGACACTAATATCGGAACTGACATTTTTTTTGTTTATATTCGGTCTTAATTTTTTTTTACAGCACTTCCCCAGCACACACACACACACACACACACACAAAATCCAACCAAGATATAACGCACCTTTCTTTGTTGGTTTTCGCTATTTTTTTATAAATTCCACCTCAATCGGAAGAGTGTTGAGAATTGAGCGTGAATTTGTGTCTGTATTTGTAGGGCCCGCTACCTGTCGTAGTGTCTCTTGCACCTGATATGATTGATTGCATGTAGCGGTTCATCTTTAATTGCATAACGATAGCATACGAGCCGTCGAGGCCTTTGTAAAAACCGCTGAATGATGAGGACTCTAACCGTTTACGTAATTCTGCGTAATCGCTCTCGCTTAAGTGCAAGACGTCTCGGAACAGCAAATGGCACAAGGAGCGAGATGTGGAAGTCTCCGACCATAATTTAGACACTTGGGCCTGATCCATGGTCGCCCACGAGCCATTCACATTCAACCACACCAGCAGTCTCGGTGGGGTGGTTAGGCTTTTTGTCTCTTCGCACGCCTGAAAGGGACTTATGCGCGTGTATGTGGACAGCAACGATCTTAACTGCGCAGTCGTCGCCATGAGTTTTTTTTCGTTTGAGCTTTTTTTTAAAATGTACCGATGACTTTTTTTTACACTTCGAAAAAAGCGAGAGGGATATAGTATGACATTAGAAAACCTTCTCTGTATCCGTTCAAAAACATGGTGTAAAGCATCGATGAAAAGGCATGGGTTGTTGGGGGGGGGCTGTTTATGATGCTCTGTGACTTTGACTGATGGCTGTCAATAGCCCGCGGTAAATGTGTCCGGTTATGTCAATGCGAGAGGATCCGTCTAAAAACTTGAACAGACCACGTGTTGCATCGTAGCGTGGCATCAATTTGCAAAACAGGAAATGCGCTGTTTTAGGCATGCGGAGGGCGCACGCAGCCTCGAAAGCCACTGCTAAATAGTTAGTTTCTGTGCGGTCTGTAAACTCGTTCACAAAAGCACGCAGTGGGTCGTGCAGCGCGTGGAGTGGTGCGGCTTGCGCTTGCCAATTGAGTTCAAACACAGAGCGAGGTGTGCGCATCGGTTGCCGAACTTTCAAGGCCACCAGGGCTTCTCCCAGTTCGAACTCTGGATCCATAGCGCTTAACTGCATACGCAAGCGATGTGTGATTTTCGCTTGTAATCGGGGGTATACGTTGTGTTCTTGCAACAAAGGCAGCAAAAACGCTGAGGCTTGTCTCATGTCACTAGGACGCCGCAAGTATTTTTGCACATAGTGGTTGGTGTCTGATGCAAACGTTCTCGCTCTGCAAGCCAGGAAGTTGGACAGTCGTTTAAGGTCAAGCAACGTTGCAATGTTGCGCACGTCCTGCGTTTCATCGTACGTGACTACTTGGTTCGATGTTACGGCATATGGTATGTGGGTACACCCATTGACGAATTTGATGAAACAACAACCAAGTTTGTTCAGGATCCTTTGAGGTGAAAGGCGACTGTAAATGTCGCACATTGATTGATGGTAACGTTTGGTGCGGTAAGCTACGAAGCGCATGTCATCCCCAGACAACCCAGCTTTAGCTACGACATTGGCTTTGATGGTATCCCAATCGGTGTCGATGAACACTCCAGGTAAAAAAGTTGCGCCGCGACCAGTGTTTGTTTGCACTAACAGACCCCATTCGTTGTTCGTGAAAGCAGAACCGTCTGTAAACAGGCCAGTGGCCGCATCAATGTCTTTGAGTGGTAAACACATGAATTTGACATCTAGCACGGCGTCTACGTCCGTGAGCAAGTTTGGGAAATATTTTTTCCGATCGTCGTTAGACACCGCGTCGACCGCCACTCGGTGCGTATGCACACAAAGGAGTTTAGGTTCTATTTCTTGGAACCTGCGGTCCCAATAGCCAATCGAACCGTGGATGTTATGCGGCCACTCAGGGACGCTGTGCTTTTCTGATCGTGTGACTCCGACAAACACTCCAAAATATGGACCTTGATACAGAGACACCTGTGTGCATCGAGGACTGCGTCTGAATCCCAAACCGTACTCAAACACTTCTTGATATGCTGCACCCCTGTTCATTATTTTTTTTTAAAACTTCAAGACTGTTTTTTTGTGTGGGGGGATACATGTAACTCACGATCAAAACATTAACATGCGTCCCAAGTTTTTTTTAATTTGGATTTCGAGTGTGTTTTGTTTTGTTTTTTGTTCGCGCTGGAAGGTAAAATAAAAAAAACGCTGGTCGTTGGGAAAACAAGTTAAAAATGACTCAGGACATCCTGAACGCCGAGTATGCCACCAATCTATCTTTCGCTTTTGCATCTGGTATCGCGGCCGGTTTTGCATTTGGCCTATTCATGTACATCGAGCTGACGAACTGGCGCAATGGACATTATGTGTGACGCAAATGTGTTCGCGCGTCTGTCAATTTTTTTTGTTAATCAACAGGAGTTTTTTGATGTGACTGGGCTAGTTGAAAAAAAAACACGTGCGACACAAAAAAAAAGCCTATGCCTTCCAAACAAAACTCGCCATCGTGTGCATTTGCCTCGCGTATGGACTGCGTCAAAAACGAGCCTCTCACGGCAACCCGACGCGACATCATAAAACGCCTTAAAAAGCAACATGGTCTGATCCTAGCTCATGACACAGGCACGGGTAAAACTATCACATCCATCGCAGCTGCAGAGCAATACCCGACTGTGCCGGTGTTGGTCTTGGTGCCTGCGAGCCTAGTTAGCAATTTCGAAGCTGGGATCGCCATGTATTGCGTGCATGACCCTCAAAACTCGCGCTACACGGTCGTGTCATATCATGCGTTTCTGAACACCAACTTCAAGTGCGATGGGGTGTTTCTGATTTGTGACGAAGCTCATAGGCTGCGGGCAAACGGTAAAATCAGCAAGAAAGTCATGAGCTGCGCTAAGAGAGCATTTCGGGTGTTGCTGCTGACTGCCACACCAATTGTCAACGACCCCACAGACACCATCAACTTGTTCGCAATGGCCATGAACCACAAACCAATAGGGCCCAAAGCGTTCGATCAACTGTGGAGGAGTCCGGACGTCAAAGAGTTGAAAAAATACGTATCGTTCTTGCACAAAAATTCGTCTGATTTTCCTGACGTGCGCGTGCACACGGTCGAAATTAAGATGCCGTTAGCATATTACGATGCATACCACGCAGTCGAGAAGCGACAGTTTAAAGGTAAACCAGCGTCTAGCATCATTAAATCAGACTCAGACGTGTTTGCCTTTTTGTCGGGCATTCGCAGAGCCTCGAACGCCGCGTTGGTGACTCAAAACCCTAAAATAGAATGGATCAAAAATAAAGTCAAAAACGGCGGCAAATTCTTGATTTATTCAGAATGGATCAAAGCCGGAGCAGATTTGGTTCGCCAGGCTTTTCCGAAAGCAGGGTTCATCACGGGGTCTATGCCGATGAAAGAGCGAGATGCCATCATGCAAGCGTATAACACCGACCAAATCAAGGTGTTGTTCGTGTCGGCGGCCGGAGGTGAAGGACTAGACTTGAAAGGCACCACAGACGTAGTCATTTTCGAAGTGCCGTTCAACGAAGCGCGCGAACAGCAAGTGATCGGGCGCGCGGCTCGTTACAAGTCACACGCCAAAGGCTCTGTTGTCAACGTTTGGAAAATCGTTCTTCAGAAACCAGGCATGGGCGTGCTGAGTGGGTGGACGGGCCGGCGGTGGACTGACAGGCTGCCGTCCGCTGATGACTGGGTGCTCAAGCTGCGCGAGAAAAAAAATAAACTCAACGCAGAGTTCGAGGCTAGGTTAAAGACTTGAAAAAGTGGGGGGTTTATTCACACAGAGCGCAACCGAGTTCGAATTTGAAGCCGATCGGAAGATTAGGCGCCTGGTAATCGGTCATCAGGTGTCGCTTTACTGCTGGCGGGTCGGGCTCGACACATTGCATCACGAGTCGATCAAGCAACGTCTCGATAAATTGGACATCACACAGAAGTTCGATCACCTCTGGCTTGTCCTCCACTTTGCATTCAGCACACTCGCAAAATGCATATCGGTCTTCCAAGCTGCTCAAACGTGCTCGAAAACACCACGTGGTCCCACGACGGCTACCGTTCGATGTATCGATGATTCGGTTTGCATAATCTCTCATCCGATCAGGCCATTGGGCGATAGGGAGCATACCGCGCACCATTCGTCGTAAATACCACAACAATGCAGGACCTCTGGCCGTTACATCTTTAGCGTCGTTTTTGTTTTCGTACAAATAAGACACCACACCCGTGAGGTCCCTGATGCTGAGAAAACTGCCTTCGGGGCATGTGAAATGAGAATGCGCCAACGTAAAAACATCTTGGCGCGCGTACTCTTCCACCAAATTGGCGAGTTCGGGCAGCAAGTTGACACAAAGCTCGCGGTGAACTTGCGTTCTGGATGGCAATTTCAAAACGCTGAGCAGGCAGCTTTCAACGTCCATGTTGCTCTAGTTGGGCATAAAAAAATGGATAAAAAAAAATATTGACCGACGCCAAACTTTTTGAAAGGCCAAAAAAAAGATTTTGCGGTATGAGTAAATGTAAAAAAACAGAAAAAAATGGAGAGTTTAGATGTGGTTGGTTCGGGCGTGTATGGTACTGTGTACCGAGTGCCACCATGCTTCGTGGCCGAGCACATGCCTCACATTGACTACCCTTTGGTCTGCAAGTCGATCCAACATCACACACAAGGTGCTGCTGTAATGCACGACACTGCCATTCTTGAGATGTTGTGCAGCAGGTATGTGCACGAGGCCGCAGTGGAGTCTGCCTGCATGCAGTATTTGCTTGCTGACGTCGGGCCGCTCGACACCAAACTGTTCATGCGAGAATATAAGTACACTCTAGAACAGTACATGGACCTGTGCAGTCTGTCACCAGGGAACATTCGAATGATACTCTACCGCTTGATACGAGGTGTGTATGCTTTGCACCGAGTGGGCGTCATACACAGAGACGTCAAACCTTCAAACATTTTGATGGATGACCCTAAAACGTTGGTCGTGGGAGATTATGGATTCGCGACGAGTGTCCGGTACGTCAACCAACTGAGCCCATCAAACGCTTTCGTCCAGACAGAACCGTACAGGGCACCCGAGGTGTTCCTCGGGCAGACCGTGTATGGCACCGAGATTGACATGTGGAGTGTTGGGTGCGTCATGTTCGAGCTTTTCAATCAGCAGCGACTGCTGGAGACGAGCAGTGATGACTCTGACTGTTACATGAAAGAGCTTTTTGGCATAATGGGGATCCCGCAAGCTGACGCATGGAGCTCGCTGCCTCATTGGAGCAAGCTCCAAAGCTTTGGTTTGAGCACGGCCGGTCGTGGTTTTGTGTTGCAGACCCGTGATAAAAAAGCCAGGAATTTACTAAAAGCGTTGCTAACGCTCGATCCGGAGCAGCGGATCACCGCGACTGACGCGCTCAACCACGAGTATTTTAAATGTTACCGGCTGGACCAAGTACCGGCTGCTGGCAGCGATGTGGCGAAGGAAAAGCTCACTTACACGGTTCAGACCAAAGCTGTGCCTAAAGGCATGATTTTTTACAATGCAAAAAACAGACGAAAAGTGTTTTCGTGCTTACAATCCAGAACTCAACATTTCGAGTTGTCTGCTGGGAACTTTTTTTTCGCATGCGATCTGGCAGACGCTTTTTTTAGCGTCGACACGATCGAAAAATCGCACATCAAAGTGTTTGCTTATGTGTGTATGTATTTCGCGACCGCGCTGCGAGACAACGTAGCTTTGGAGCCTGATGTTGCGCTGGAACAAGAACTCGAAAGCGATTCGCGGGCGTTCTTAGACATGCAGCTCAAGATTCTGACAGCGTTGAACTTTGACTTGAGAGTTGGCTGAGGGTGCCGTTGTGTTTGGGCCTGCGCACTGCCCACAGCGCGAGCGCCGCAAGCGCTAGAGTAATGAGCGCGCCAATGAGCCACTGGTTGGTGTTGCTTGAGTCTGATGAGCTCGTATCACTGGTCTTTGCCTTGGCCGTTGTTTTTGGCGGTGCATTCTGTTGATTGGTGTCAGCGTACAGAATTGCCGGTGGCGTGGACGAATCAAGAAGCGTTTTCGGCATGTTCAACTTGCGCGGGTATTCGAGCTGCAAGAAATACTTGTCCTGCGCTGACAAGAACTTGTTGGCCTTCATGATAACACCTTCTTCCGTCCATGATTCTGGGAAAAAATAGTGCATGATGCTGGCGCTGTCGTATTCGGTGCCTCGAATCTCTTCGCGGTTGTAACGATCAAACATGTTGTGCTGGATAGTTCTGAGGTCCCAGCTGTTGGGTTCTTTACTGAGAGCGTTCACCACGACTTCTTTGTTCCACTTGAAACCGCTATCTGGGTGCGTGTGTTCGTGCAAGAACGCGCCCAGTGCATGCCCCAATTCATGCTTTACAACCGCAAATTCACCGCCGGGGTGGTCGTCGAGCCAACCCAAATTCATGGTTGGCTGGTTTCTGTTGACTAACCGCGCGTCAGTACCCAAAGCGCTGAATGAGCCTATTCCACCACGAAAAGCGATGCGAATTTTACCATTCCGCTCCACGAATTTGAGGGTCAAGTTAACTAAAGGCACGAACTCGCCGTTGACTACGTCACGCACGATTTGGTGTTGGTATGGGCTGCCACCCATGAAACTTATGGTGACGGTTGAAAACTGGGGCCACATTTTGGAGTGCAACGCAATCGCTTGCAGCACTCCAAATTGAGGAGTGTACTCGACATCGTACGCGACGGTGCCGCCAATGTCTACACAGTAGTGGTTCTCCGCGTCGTCCATTCTTGCCAAATAGTTTTTTTTTAATTCCACATACACAGTTTTTTATTGTGGGGTGTTCAGTGTAATTTTGATGAGTCATAAATTTTATGGGACAAAAATCGTTCTTTCAGCGGATCATTTTGCTGGGGGGGGGGTGATCAGGATCCTGGCCACCGTAAACACAAAGGTTCAAGCCATATCAACCCCGTGGAACATATTTCAATGATGCCTGGTTTGGTCATGAGCAAGCTAGATGAGATATCCCAAATAAGGTACATTTTGGTTCATCAATTAAATCAAACTAGTGACTTTTGTATCGGTCAGCTTTTTATGAAGAATTAGAACAGTGCTACCAGCAAAACTCAAACGATCGTGAAAAAAAAGTCAGTATTCGTTAATTTTCGTGTATACTTTTTTTGGGGGGGGGGTGACAAATATCCGAAAAAAAAATAGTTTTTTTACATCGCGCGATGGCACACGGGACAGGTGTGCGAATATTGCGCATATGGTTTACTTTGGTCTGCGAGTTGCGCATACTTCTTGGCTTGAACTCGACCGAATGCGCACGCAGGGGGAGGTAGTCCCCGTCGACACGCATCATCTGTTTCATCACAACAATCAAAAGCATACTCAGCACGCCTAACACACTCATTCCAACATTCTCTGGTTGGGTCGTTACAGCCGTTGAAACAAGCTTGTCTTATGGCATCTGCACCATGAAAACATTGGGTCCATGCTCTAGAACACATCTTGATCGAAATATGTTTTTTATTGGTTTGTTCAGATTTTTTTTTATGAAAATCGGCACCAACAAACGCGAACAATCCGGAACACATCAGTCGGTATCCGTTAATTGTGGTTTATACTTGTTTTTAAGAGCGTAAAAATCTTCTGACGGAGCGTTTTTTTACACCGCGCGATGGCAAACAGGGCATGTGTGCGAATCTTGTGCATATAGTTTAGTTTGGTTGGCGAGTTGCACATGACGTCTGGCTGGATTTCTACTGAATGTGCATGCGGGGGGTGGGAGTCTCTGGTCACACGCATATTCTTGTTCATCACAACAACGGACAGCCTGATAGTAACGCGCATCACACATGTCCGCACATTCGCCGGTGTCATTTAGATCTTCACACACGTCGAAACAATCTTGCCTTTCATCCATCGCAGCGCGATAACATGGACGTTGAGAACAACTCATCTTTGAATGAGATCTGTTTTTTATTGGTTCCAGATTGGTTGGTTGTACATATCTATTAACGGTATTTGTAGGTTGAGTTCTAGTGTCACACAATGATCCACTAGAAGCACAACAGCCAATATCGAGAAGGCGTTCTAAATTACACGTGTCTATGCATGCTCTGCTCCCTCTCATACAGTTATCATTTAAACAAGCATTTCTTTTGAGGTCCGCAGCCAAGATGCAATCAGGTTTGCGCATGGCCCATTTTCTTGAACTGGGGTTTGCAGCTTGAGAATAAATCTGCCCGTAGTTTAGCGTGTTCGCAGGAAATCCACCGACTGTACATCCTGGCTGAGCCTGGTTAGTATCACACGCCGTTGTATGCTCATCACAACAACTCAGGTCGTTAGCGAACTCGCCATTACACCGTTCCGCACATCCCGGGTCTCTAGGATTACACCATGCCTCACATGACCACCTTTGTTCATGTGCAGCGCGTTCGCACTGGTTTCTCACGTTCTGGCAAGCCATGTTTTAACTTGCTTGAATTTAGGGGGGTTTTATACTTATGATAGATTTTAATTCTCCCCTTCCCTCACCTTAGATGGACTCAAATGACTGTGAGATCTGCGATGAGCGCCACGAAGGCACGCACTACTGCACCAACTGCGAAGTGGCCATGTGCACTACCATGGCGAGCATCCACACCAAGCAGAAAATTTACAAGACGCACGTGGTTCGAGCCGACGCCGAACTGTTTGACTACCTCAAAAGTAAACTCGAAGAGTCTCTGCACGAGCTGTATAAGGCCCGATCGGACCTCTTTTTGCAGTACGCCGATGCTTCGCCGCCAGGCAACGATAATTCTCCGCCAGCCGTCGAACGCGCCAACGAAGTGTTCAGGCTTTGCATCGAGGCTGGTGCTATCATCAACGGGCAGTACGACGCTTTATGCAAAACACAACGTTCGTTGCAAAAGCCAGGGCGACCTTCGCACCGCGACCTGTTCTCCACGGATAGAGCCCTTAAAACCATGGGGTTCTCTACGGATTTGGCGCTTAAAACTTTCAAAGCTGGCGTTTTACAGCTCAAAGCATTGCCAATTTGGGGAAATTTCGGTGGCCGATTAGGGTCGTACCACTACCCCGTCAGCATGGCTATCTCGCCTCACGACGAAGTTTATGTGTGCGATGGCCGCAATTACAGGGTACAGGTTTTCAACCCAGACGGTGCACCCTTGCGCACGTGGGATGTACCTAAAGCCATGAGCCGCGACTCGCAGTATCCGGTCGGCATCGCTGTCGCGCCATGGAACGAGGTTTACGTCATCAAGCGGCAGCCCACACACGTCTACGTTTTTCGCACTGATGGCAGCTTCGTGCGCACGTGGAACTACGTCTTGCCAATGGAATCCGTAGGTGCTCCCGAGTCGGTTGGAATATCTACGTCGAGCACAGGGGAAGTGTTCGTGCTGCACCAACGCGTGCGAGTTTTCAAGCCCGATGGGACGTTCGCACGCTCTTGGGAAGTCGACGAGGAGCCGCAAGCGATGTGCGTGGCGTTCGGAGACGTCTACGTGGTGTCTAAAACCGCGTGCTACGTTTACGACCTCAACGGGAACCCTTTGGCCCGCTGGGACGGTCTATTAGAAGCCCGACGCATAGCTGTATCGCCTCAAGGTCGAGTGTTCGTGGCCGAAGAGAATGGTGTGCGAATGTTCGAGCACGGGCGTGCTGTTCGAACGTGCATCGACTCCAAAAACCCGCTCGCAGTTGCCATTGGACCCGATCGACTCTACGTGTGCCGCTCGGACACACACACCATCGAGACCATCAGTCTGTAAAAACAACAGACTTTTGTAGTCCGCTTCTTAAATATTTTTTTGACATGTTTTGGCGATCCTTGAAATTAAAAAAGTACTAAGGTACAAAAAAAGGACCTGTGTATTGGGACGAAAAATGGACCTCGGATTCGACGGAGGGTTCACCAAAATTAAAAATAACAACACATTCAACAAGAATGACAAACACGGGCTCGTGTTTGTGATCAACCTGTTGTTTGTACTGGTTTTGTTAGGTGTGGCGTGTATTCGCGCCGTAAAAAGTGTACCAGCGGGCCGCCATTTGACTCTCGTCTTGATATATTCAAGTTTTATGTACTGGTACTATTCGAAACCGGCGCACAACATACACATGCTGTACGCTTTTTCTTGTTTGATCACCGCGCAGGTGAGAACCCCTGAATTTCTAGATTTGGAAGACAACTTTACCAATTATAAAGTGTTTGAAAGCAACTACCAACCACTCAAAGATGAAGTGCTTAAGTTTGTGCACACTGCAGGCATCAAGAACGTATCTTTATCGCGAGAAATATTTGGCGGTGAGAACGACTATACCGGGAGTGATGTCAAGAAAAACGAACACGGTGAAGAAACCGGTTGGCGTTTAATGGCTTTGAAAATCGGAGATAACGTGACGAGCACGTGTTTAGAGCAATTCCCAGTGTTGGCCCAGGCGTTGGGGCGAGTGCCTGAAGTCGTGTCGTGTGCGCTGAGCATACTTGAACCAGGTGTCATGATACCGATCCACATTGGGTACTACAAAGGTATTATGCGGTACATGTTACCACTGCAAGTCCCAGACGAGCGAGAAAACTGTTTCTTGTGGGTGAATGGGATTAAATACTCATGGGCTGAAGGCAAAAGCGTCCTGTGGGACGACACGTATCCTCACAAGGTCTTTAACAACACCAAGCAAATTCGCATCGTGTTGTTCATGGACGTTCTTCGACCACTGACAGGCTTCATGAACAAACTCAATCATTGGGCTTTACGTTTGATCCAGAACTCACAAGCGGTCAAAGACGAAATTTCAAAAACGGAGAAAAGGTACATGATTCCGTCTTAGTAACGCTTTTATATCAAAAGTTCAGACGTATTTTTGACAGCTTGTGATAAAAAACTCGTACGAACAGCTGAAAGTGCGCATTTTTTATTTGTCTTTCGTCTGTCGTTGAAGGATGATCATGACGATGAGCAAAAAAATCACGAAGTTCAAAGGGGGGTCTGCGATGCGAGCGCAACACAGCCAACACAAAAACGTTAGATCGTGAGTTCTTCTTTCTTGAAAGTAGTGAATTGGTAAAAAAATCGTCTCGGTGTTTGAAAAAAAACTGTCGACTTATTTTAAAAAAATGGAATACTCTCCGCCTCGGCGCTCCAAATATGCGCGACCGCAGGAACGAGAAAGTGAGTTCTTGGCCGAAGAAGAGCCGGGTCTGACGCGCAGGTCCCGCCGAGCCCGTGGAGAGTATCCCGAAACCAACATTGCGTCAGTTCGTGCAACTAAAATCATCGAAGAGGAGGCAAGAAATTGCGGAGTACTTGATTAGGCACTACGAGTCCCTCCCACGGTTTGAAAAAACCCCGCTCTATCAAGAATATGTCAAAAGCCTGAGGGCAATTGTGGATGAAGAAAAAAGAAAAGGGAAACAACAATGATGTTCAACGTCGAACGAATCCCCCCTGTTGGCTAAATCAATGTCGCGGAGGTACCCCTAAGCAACAGAGAAAGACTAAGTTACCTCGAAGCTCTTCCGCATCATGATTTGTTTTGGCAGACGTTTTTAGATATAAAAAAAAGTCCAAACAAAAACGAATTGACTCTCGTTTAAGTGGCGGTCCGCCTAAATTTTGAAAAACTTGTACAATTGAAACAATTTTTTTTAGCGCACCTCGAAATAAACCAATCAAGACTGAGTGAAAAAAGGATGCCTGCTGTTTGCCGCATTCTCAAACCTGACGACGGAGTCTGTCCGCAGATTTCTTGCGAGCAGGAAGGCTCGTATTTTGTCATCAGGCTACCGGAAGGGCTCAACATTGTAGACACCGACGAACTGTGTCGCGCTAAAGGCTGCCGTCAACCAGCCGCGAAAGGTGTCTACAAGGAGCGGCTAACTCTGTGCGAAGGCCACGCCCGAGAAGCACGGTTTAAACAAAGCGTAAGGACTGCTTCGTACTTGCAGAAGAATGTGAAAGGCCTGTGCGCGTCGGCGAATTGCCAGAACCGAAGGGGACCTTCGAAGAAAAACCCGTCGGTGTTGGGTCGCTTGTGCGAAGAACATTCGAGGAAAGCTAACGCGTCAGTCAAGCGGAGATACCATCAACGAGTGTCTATGTTCGAACGACCTGGCGCCAACGCTGTATTGAACGTTTGAAAAAAAAACTCAATGTTTGGCGAGATGAATGAAGAAACTTTTTTCACACCCCTTTTTGACCCTTTTTTTTACTTTCAAAAATGTTCGCACACCTTTATTTGAAAAATCTTCTCAGGAGTCTTATCAGAGAGTAAAGATGTTGAGATATTCGTCGCTCACCTTTATCCTGCTTAAAGTAATTAATTAGAAAAAACACTGTTTGATGAGGTCAGCTGAACAAACAAAAATTAACCATACTTTTTGCTGATCAATTTTAACAAACTAGAAAAAACTTATTTATTTTTTGGTGTCTCTAACATTTTGTTATTAAGCCATTGAAACACTCACACAAGACTATAAAAAAAACTAAACGCTCACTTGTTTTATTTTATCTCAACCACTCAGCTACTAATGTCTAAGTTTCAGAAAATCGACCAGCTGATGGCGTTGGCTAACGGCGGAGATCTCATGCGTCTGCAATCGGCTTCGTTCAAGGACGTGGACTGCGTTGACAGACAAGGGCAGTCTGCGTTGATGTGGGCAGCTTTGGGTGACAAGGTGAAAGTGGTTAAGTACCTGTTGGGCCGGGGCGCTAACCCGAACCTCCGATCCAATGACGGCCAAACTGCGCTGTCGAGCAGTGCCCGATCCGGGTCCATGGACATGCTACAACTGTTGGCTCACAGCGAAGACCACGATTTACCATTCCGTGTGGCGGCTGGTAGTGGCCACTCCAAATTCGTCTCTGGTTTGCTGAAGTTGGGCAAAGCTACTGACGTCGAGGGAGCGATCAAAGCCGCAGCGGCAGGCGACCACGTGCACGTGGTGAAGCTTTTGCTGCGCGACGTGAAAGATTCCGCGATCGTGCATTCAGCACTGCACTCTTCCGTGGTCAACGGGAAGCTCAAGGTGACC
>Ga0209668_10000730_pt1 | contig 13682 bp, 7 predicted proteins | sample FrelakmetPLP11PL_FD_187150 | JGI IMG/M metagenome (GOLD analysis project Ga0209668, IMG submission 187150) | Freshwater lake sediment microbial communities from the University of Notre Dame, USA, for methane emissions studies - PLP11 PL (SPAdes)... | ecosystem: Environmental > Aquatic >... | reverse complement strand
CATCTAGATAATTGTAAATCCAAACGTAGACATCGCTGTCGCCACAAATAAAAAAACCAAAATCAAAAAACATATTTTATAAATACTCTTTTTTATAATAACTATTTTAATATTTGTTATTATATGGAAACCAATATTAAAATCGGGTTAGAACTTGAAAACCATGACCATATTGAAGAACCTGAACCAAAAGCAACACACACAGATAATAATACTTGTTATATAATTATAAGATGTCATGGTACAATTAATTGGGGTAAAATAATAAATATACCAGTTGGAAAAGAAATTATTAAAAAAAATAAATCAGCATGTGGTTACATTTCTTATGGTAATCCATCTGTAGAAAATCAAATAGACCTTCTTATTCCATATTTTATGGATATGAAAACTAATATGTGCGTTACCCATTATCCTACTCCAAGAACGATAGATGACCCACGCATTGATAAAATAAATTGGAAAAACAAGCACCAATATATACCGGAGGTTGACCCTATTTGGATGTTTCAGGTTCACGAAAAAAAGACTTTGAAAAATATAAAAGAAAATTATCCATTTATGGAAGTAGATCCAACTGCCCAATTATGCCAAGTAATGATTAATAAAATAAAGTATCATATTAAACGTTATAGTATAATGGACACATTCAACAGTCATGATTATGGAGGTATATTTATATGTAATATTAATCCGGATAATAGTATAAGTAAAATATATAATATATTTTTGACAGATGAAATGCAAGAGTTAATACATGATTATAATTTGAACGTAGAAATACCTAAGAGTTTAAAAACATTTGAAATAAAAAGCAGAAATAAAATAGCATATACTTGGTTAGATACACGCATCTTGTTTAATTTATTTGGACTATTGCCATTTACAACATTTAAAATTCTGGATCTAAGTTGTGCTACTGTACATAAACCAGGACCTTTTGAAAAAGGTATACCAAAAGGAGATAGATTGGTAAATCCTATAGAGTTAGCATATGATTATTCCGAAGCAAATAACATTGGATATGGAAAAGTTAACAAAAAATATAAATATACTCAAAGAAAACATAAAAAAAATAAAAATATATCTAAATTTAAAAAAGGGCGTTTTATAAATAATGGTAAAATATTAAATTCAAATATTGGTGTATAGACATCGCGTCCTCAGCCACAAACATATTTTATAACAAAAATCCATTATTAAACAAATCCATTATTAATAAATTTATTAATAATAAATATATTAATAGTATTTAATAACAAATGGTTAAATTAGTTCTTGTTGAGTCTCCATCAAAGTGTAATCAAATTGAAAAATATTTAGGAGAAGAATATAAAGTATTGGCTACATATGGTCATTTCAGAGAATTAACCTCTCTTAAAAATATCGTATTTTCAAAAGATAAATCAAATATAACTATAAATTTTACGGTAGATACAAAAAAAGAAAAAAACATGGAATTACTAAAAAAACATATCGTAATGTCCGATGAAGTCATACTTGCTACGGATGATGATCGTGAAGGCGAATCCATTGCGTGGCATATATGCGATTATTTTAAATTACCGGTTGAGACTACCAAAAGAATTATATTTCATGAAATAACAAAAACAGCTCTACAAGATGCGGTGGCTACACCGACCATAATAAATATGAATATTGTTCATGCTCAATTTACACGGCAAATACTGGATTTAATGATTGGGTTTAAAATATCTCCGTTGCTATGGCGATATATATCCAAAAATGAAAAAAATAGTTTATCGGCGGGTCGTTGTCAAACACCAGCGTTAAAACTCATATATGATAATCACATTAATATAACCAACAATTCAAATGACCGTAAAATAATTTATAAGATTATTGGGTATTTTACCAAATTATCATTACCTTTTAAATTAAATAAAACATTTGAAAAAGAAGAAGATGTAACCCAATTTTTAAAAGATTCTATTTTACATACACATACATTTTCAGTAAAAGATATAAACACAAAACATAATAACCCACCAATCCCATTAAACACAAGCAGAATACAGCAAATTGCGTCAAATGAATTACATCTTTCTCCAAAAGAAACCATGCGTATATGCCAACATTTATATGAAAAAGGATTGATTACATATATGCGAACAGAAAACACCAAATATAGCCATCATTTTGTAAATATGGTGAAACAATATTTAGTTAAGCACGGCGACGAAGCCCTATTAAATACAAACAATTCTAGTAGATTTATTGAAAAAAATTCAAAAGCTCACGAAGCAATCCGACCAACCAGCCTTAACCTAGAAGATATTTCAGATAAATTCGACTCAAAAACACGCAAAATGTATCGAATAATATGGGAAAATAGCATCGCAAGTTGTTTAGAACCATCCGTAGTATCTGTTTTAACTACCCATATAACCGCACCAAATAATTACGAATATACCTACGACTCAGAATATATCATACACGCAGGATGGACTAAATATACACATCATCACAATCATTCCACAGTCAATACATATAATTATTTAAATACAATTACTCAAAATACAACCATCAAATATTCTAAAATTACATCTACCTTTGATATAGACGGCGTTGGCTCCGACAGACACTACACAGAATCTAGATTAATTAAATTATTAGAAGATGAAGGCATCGGAAGACCGTCCACATTTGCCATGATTGTTGATAAAATACAATCCAAAGAATATGTTAATAAAGAAAACATAGATGGCGTAAACCATACACAAAATGAATACGACCTAACCAATGATAAAATTAAAATAACTGAAAAAACAAAAACATTCGGAATTGAAAAAAATAAATTAATTATTAAAACATTGGGTATGGTTGTTTCAGATTTTATTTATACACATTTCGAACCTATTTTTAATTATGAATATACACGAAATACAGAATTAATATTAGACCAAATCAGCAACGGAACCGCTCCGTGGATAACTACCTGTATAAATAATAAAATGTATATTGATAATTTAATTAAATCCATGAAAATAAATGGAGTTGAAAAATTTAATATACCCATAGATGACAATCATACATATATGATGGCTAAATACGGACCTGTTATTAAACATGTGATTGATGGAACTACCACCTTTTTACCAGTACGTAAAGATATAGAATTATCTAAAATACAAAACGGAGAATATGAATTAACAGATATACTCGTAGATAAAAAAGAACAAACAACCAAATCAACTGGAATATTTTTTGGAAAATTAGAAGATAAAGACATATTTATTAAAACTGGAAAATATGGTAGATATGCCACTTGGGGAGATATTAATAAATCGTTAAAAAAATTCGGTAGTCGTGATATTAAAAACATCACCATGGAAGAAATGGTGGGTATATTTATTCAAAAAAATAAAAACCTCTACAAATAATATTACATATATATATGTTACATCGCTTAAACACAACTAAAAAACGGGGTTTAGATAAAGAAGAAAAAGAAGAAAAACAAAGAAAAAAAAAAGAAAAAAAAGAAGAAGAAGAAGAAAAAGAAGAAGAAGAAAAAGAAGAAGAAAAAGAAGACAAAAAAGAAGAAAAAAAAGAAGAAAAAAAAGAAGTAAAATTAGGTTTACATCGGACTGATTCCGGAAATGGGTGGGTATATGGTAGAATAGTTGGTAACAAAGTTGGAGAGCCACAGACGACCATAAAAACTTTCATTAGCTCATCAGCCCATATTTACAAGGTAATAACTCAAATAATCAATAACCCTGATATGAACGTATTTAGAGAATTGATTGACGAGTATAATAAATTATTCCCGGGATCAAATATAGCATTTCCTTCGGTTGGAACTAGACCATATGAGAAATATGTAGAAAAAGAGAAACAAGATGTAGAAAAAGAGAAACAAGATAAAATAATGGATATAGAATCACCTACAATATTAAATTCTAGTGCTATTGCTAATTCGGTATTAACGGTATATAAATATATTATTGCGAAATATTATTCAGGTATGCCGCCATCATCCTCATCCTCATCCAAACCCCTATCCATATTTGGGGTTGCTATGTTAAATGAAGCAATGCAAAATGAGTTTGATAAAGTTGATGACGAGGATCGTAGCTTATCACGAAAATTCTCATCTACACATAGCGTGTACAACGACCGCAAAAAAGAGATTCCCATTCTTTCACAATTACATAGTTTTGATCCAGGGAAAACAGTAGAAGATGTGATACTCCATCATAAACACAATTGGAAAAAACGTGGAACAAGAAAATTGCCTAAGGATATCAGTGTCTTAGAGCTAACTGGATTTAGACCACGGCGTGTTTCTAAAGCCGAACGCAATCAAAATGAATATTTTGTTGTAGGTATAGCGGCTCATGGGGTAATAGACACCATGACCCCCCAATTGGTACCAGGACCAATTAAAACTGGAATGCGGGTACCAACTCCTGTTGAGTACTTAAAATATGTGAGATTCCCAGATATAGACAATACCGGTTTAGATACTATAGGAATACCGCACAATAAATACCCAGTTTCGTTAATTATGGCATATATGTATAACAATCCAACTAACCCCGACCCGACCTACGAACAATATAATAATTTTGTAGACAATAACTTTATTATGTGGCCATATAGTTCATACGGACTATTAGGTCTAGATGTATTAGATACCAACGTAGTATTTGACTTGAACGTAATTAGTAAAGTTTTGAACTCTAACCTACTGGAACATACTCCATTAGACGATCTCTTGTTACAAACTCTTATATATTTAAATGCCCCTATATATATTCCAGGGAGAGGTTCATCTTATAATTTTCCAAATTTTTTAGATAAGTCTGATCCAGACTATACAAAAATGGAAGATAATTGGTGGGCTTTACTAGTAAGGAATCAACGAGGTATTCCTCAAAAATGGAATATTGATGTAATGTATGAGAGAGAAATTTTTTACGATAAAGATAGAACTAGCTTAAAGTATTTTCTAGAAAGAATGAAGTCAAAAGGAGAAATATCAGATGCGGATAAGGTATATAATGAGCAGATTGAAAAATATGACAAACAGATTAGTATATTATATACCAACGTAGATATGGATACACCACATTATCATGCTTTAAATGCCGCAATAAATAGTATAAATGCTCGAATCAAGCGTCAAAGTCCAGTATTTTTATCGGAAATAATCAAATTATTTGCCAAGGCTTATCCAAATGCTAAACTAAATATTATAGATTGGGCGTGTAAAGGTACGGAGGTGAATATTGGAGACACTTCTTTTATAACAGCAAATAACATTGCTGCGGGGTTGGATGTATGGCATACAGAAAAACCATACATACCTTATGTATCCTCTAAACAACCTCAACCTCTACCTGAACAACCTATACCTGAACAACCTCTACCACCACCGCTAAATATGGATTCAGATGACCCCCCTCCCTTAATACGTTTACCCCACCCCATTGGTGGCAAATCACGCAAATTACGTAAATCAAGCAAATCACGCAAATCACGTAAATTACGTAAATCTAAACGTTATTCTATTAAAAAATTATGGTAAACTTTTTTTTTATTATTTAATCTTATATAATGGTTATATAACACCTATCCATTATTTTTTTGTATAAAACCAAAAATTTTTATGAATATATATTCTCGTTAATATATATATCCATATGAGTAAAAAACGTAATAAAGGTGTTGTCCCTGAACCTGTAATAAAATTTAATGAATCTTTATCTAAAAATGTTCATTTGATAAATATTATACAAAATGTAATAAACCACAAAAAGATGGATATATTTCGTAGTTATATTAGTGGATATAATACGCGTAATGGAACAAATATAACTGAACCTACATTGGCTACCATATATGAACCATATTCAGAAACACTACCAACATCATCTTCATTAAATATTCCAAATATTGTTAAAAGCCTATCATCCCCCATTACTACCGCAACTACCGCAACTACCACAAAACCAGTCCCAGTAATGATTAAATTATTTAACTTATTTTTTAAAACTATGGATTCTTGTGTAGTATCATTAAAAAATAATAAATATTTCACTGAGAATGACAACGAACCGGATGAAAAAAATCATACAAATATGAATTTATATGACGTTTGTGAAAAATTACCATTAATTAAAGATCCAGACCCAGAACCGTATTTATTTACTCGAACACCATCCAGCACAACTTATCCATTTCAACCTGAAAATGTTCCACGTTCAGATTATATATCGCAATTTCATAATTTAGGTAAACACCAATCTGAAATCGCAACCGACCATGTTGACTATATACATAATGATTATGGTATTCTTAATTTAAAAGGAACTAATTTGGAGTTTAGAACACCACTAGAAGTAACACCTCTACGAGCTAGACTATGTCCGTCAGAAAGTTATGAACAACCACCACAAATATTAGTATTGTATATATGTAGTCATGGAAGCATACTCTTTAATTCTCCACCATATAAAGAGAATTTATCTAAAAATGAAGAACCCTCTTTACTTATACAAAAAAATATATCAAATAATATTAGTTCATCACCTCCAGTCTCATCATCTAAAGTATCATCAAAATCCGCCAACAGCACTAATTCTGACCTATACTCAGACAACGATAGTAATTCCAATGATTCAGTGCGTAGTCACAACGAAGAAGACGAAACTACAAACCAATATGCTGTACCATTTATGTTTAATAATAAATATACAGATGAATCAACGGTTCCCAGACCAATTCCACATACTAAATACGGTAAAACCCCATATGTATTAACGGAATCATTTAAAAAAAGGTATCGTCTAACTACGGGAGATCCTAAAATTAGTCAGTTTTCTCGTTTTGTAAAAGACAATTTAATAATGTGGCCATACGCTTCACTTGGATTACATGGAACTGATAATGTAGATACAAATATGTTATTTGACTTGAATGTGGTTCACGACGTTCTTTCCGTATCATCCCGTATAAAAAACAGAAAAATACAAGATATATTATTACAAACTCTTGTATATTTAAATGGACCTACTAAAATACCAGGAAGAGCATCTTTTTATAATTTACCACCAACTGAATTTACTACAACATTAAAAAATCTTTGGTGGAGCACGCTATATCGTTCTGAAAGAGGCATTCCTATTAAATGGAATATTGATGTATCATATTCAGGTGATATATTTTATGAAGAAGACCGGAACCTATTAAAAAACGACGCAATAAGCCTAGCTAAAAAAGATACGGTACCAATAAGCGATTCAATGACAAAAAAGAGAAAAAGACAACATATACAAAAATTAGCTCAAAAGATATATAATGAATCTGTAATGAAATATGATAAACGGCTTGGTATATTATATACAAATATAGAAAATAATGAAAAATATAAAAAATTTTATAAAAAAATTAATGATATAAATAGAGAAATGAATATACCAAATCATGTAACATTACTATCTGATATAATAAAATTAGTAGTTGATTATTATCCAAATGTTCAATTAAATATCATTGATTTTGCGTGTAAAGGTAGCACCGATTATATGCCAATTGATATGACTAAATCACATTTTGAGATGTCAAACTATATTGATGCCGCAATAGACCAAATACGTTCAAGTTGCCATCGTTTAATATCAATTGGTGTTAACAAACGAATCCATGGAAAATCACGTAAATATAAAAAAAAGTAATATAAAAACATTTACATTTCCGCCTCGTTTATAAAAAATCTTTATATTTTTTTAATAAAATTGAAATACATTTATTATTTTAAAACAACACACAAAACAAACAAAACAACATGTTCGCTGAGACTAAAGACACCTATTATAAAAACATATTTAAGAATGTAAGGCCTTGTTCTCATTGCTATAATAATCAATGTAGTTCAAACTTGGCTCTATCAACCCAGATGACTCCGATTTATATGGAAGATAATAAACATCCCACCAGAAGCATAGACATTAATATTCTAGTAATTAGACTACCCCACGAAATCTTAATTAAAATATACAATGATTATATTAGAACTCATAAATTTGCGCAATTATTTAAACTAATTACCAACGATACAATTTATAATAATCACTGGTTACATAACATTGATAAAATAGAGTTTATTAAACATTTCCACATTTTCTTATATACACCAATCAGAAAATATATAATGAGTATAGATCGAGAATTTAATACAGTAGTTACATCGTTGATAGACCGTAATTATAATTCAGCATTTGTAATGATTTCAAATTTGAAAATATCAATATTTTTAGAGATTCTAATGACTAAATATCATTAAAATAATTAAATATCATTAAAATAATTAAATATCATTAAAATAATTAAATAAACCTTTTATAAAAACATGTTATGTTAGTTCGTTTTAAGGTAGTTTGTGTAAATTATGTAAAAAAGTATGTAAAAAAAGTATGTATAATAAACACGACTTAGCTTAGCTAGATGAATGATTTTTGTTTTTTTTTAATATTATATATACATATAATATGGAAAGTGATAAAGACGATGATGATTTTGAAAATCAAATATTACAAAATAATATTCATAAAATAAATGAACGCATTAACCAGGTTTCTCCACCATTGTTGGCTACATCAACACCCCAAAACAATGAACGAATACGTAATCAAGTTATATTAAATAAAATACGTAGAGATGAATTTATGAAAACCTTACCATATGTTGTAAATTGTCCACCAAAATCTACGTTAATTAAAATGGGATTTCGTGATGAGGATGACATAGATGGAATAAATCAAATAGAAGAAATACAACAAAAATGTAATAAAAATAAATATAAATCATTTGCTAAAAGCATAAAAAAAGAAAAAAAAGCATACGATAAATACCAAATCAAACCCCCTAAAAAATTTAAAGAAATAATAGAAACATCCGAAAATGACCCTTTATTAAACCATTTAAAATACACAATATTACAAAATTATAGTAATAAATTAATAAAAAAACCAAATGAAAGAAAACACAAATATAATAATACTACGTTGTCTTTAACCCAAAATAACATACCCATTGAAACCGAAGATATATTATTTGATAAATCTTCTACTAGTCATACTGTTAAAGAAAATATATATATACCTATAGATGAATATGACATACCACCTCCAACCAAAATCATTCCAGAAGCCCCAAATGTATACATGTCTACATATAATTCCACATTACCCTCAAACATATTAGGCCATTTTTCATCACATAATCCACCAACACACCAAGAAAAATTACATATTAAAAACTCTAAAATATTGTTAGAAAATACCCTACCATTATATAAAACACCATATCGGTCTACATTACAACCAAAATTTATTAATAATAATAATACCATTGTAATATATATTAATTCCCACGGACATACTACTCGCCAATTATTATCTACCGAATTAAATAAAATAATACAAATGTCATCTAAAAGAAATAATAATCCTTTAAAAAAAGAAGAAGTGTTTTTTACAAAACTTAAAAATATATCATCATCTCTAGAAACAGAAACGGAAAATTGGTTAAAAACAAACTATATTAGCTGGTTATTAACCATGACCGGTAGAATCAATACAACCGATGACACCGACCTTACCGCACCACAACTATTTCATATATTAAATATTTTATATAAAAACTTGATTATACACGGCATTCCAACCATGCGTGACAATAACGCAGAACCTATATCATATATCATATATAAATCATTAGCATATGCGTTAAATAAAGAACATCTTCCTGCTGAAGATAAATCATACATTTATCAACATTATTTAGCCAATTATAATGAACCAAAATCATGGTTAGACCTTACTGAACACGTCAATTATTATTTAAATGATGGCGGATTACCACATATTTTAAAATATGACATTGAATATTCAAGTCCAGTACAGCCATTACCAGAAAATTATGAAGACTCTCACGAACTTCCATATCAAGAACGCGTAGGATTATTATTTTCTACTCCAGATATTGATAGAAGCATCGTAAACATTATTACAAACAACCTTAAACAAATATCCAGAAATAAATTCCCAAATCATAAATATAAAACTTTTTATTTATCAGAACTGTTATCATTGGCATACCGTTTAAATGTAAAAATTCACATCATTGATAGCGCTTGTCAACTCTTTTTAAGAAATCAGTTACCTAAAAATGAATCAGAAAATATACAATTAAATAATCAGCAAATATATAATGCTTTTGAATCACCAATGTTATATGGAGTATTTCCAAATACCAGTAATGTTAACAACACAGTAAATATTAAAATTGCTTTAGAACATTTACACAAAACGGATAGTAAATTGAACACCTCTAATATTCTTACGTATACCACTTTATTAAAAAAATATGGAGATAGAATGGATCACTTTCAACGTAATTGGGTAAATGAACAAATTTCTAATTTACAATCATCATCTTCTACGGATAATACAATGGTTAATAATCTCGGTAAAGGAAAACAAAAATATACATATCGTCGACGTAGTCTGCGCCGTCGTCGTCCTGGTCGGCATCGTCGGTCACATACCAAAAAAAAGAATATTATGAAACAAAAATAAAAAAACATATATATTATTTTTAACGTACCCCGTAGTAGTTTTTTTTGGTTATTTTTGCTATTTGCTATTTACAAAATATACACCACTCCCAACCCACATACCAGAATAATATTAAAATAGTTAAAATATAATATTACAATAATAATCTTATTCTTTTTTTTTAATATACTGTTATTATTGTAATACAACAAACTAATACAATACAACCAATTAACACCAATATTTCATGTACATCTCTACAATAATTTAAAAAATCATATCGGTTTAGTTTATATTCTAATATGTCACACCGTTCCATTAAAGCTTTGTTTTTTTGTTCATACAACTCAACCATTAATTTTAGATTTCTTGAATTTTCCTTTGTATTCTCCACCATTTGTTTTATATCATGTTGAAGCTTATTTAATCTTAAAGTATCATCTAAATGTAGTTGATTAAACCGAGTCCATTGAGCAAATCCACTAAATAACGAATACCTTTTTACTTCTAATTCTTCAAAATCATATCGATTATGAACTGTGGCAATATGTAATGAACGACCACCTGCTAAAGTTGGTATATTTATAAACTTTCTAATACATCTCAAATCCGTAATATTATTAGTAGTTATATAAATATTATAAATAGTGAGTAAATCATCTTCAAATGTCTTCATGTCTGGTACCAGTCTTTTTTCAAGAATTCTGGATAATTCAGGTGATGGTCTTGGGGGAGCATCTTCTTTAAAATAGAATAAATTATTGTACATATCATCCGTATATTCTTCCTCCATATAATTTAGCATTTCTTGGTTCTGGTGGTGTTGTTGTTCAGTTTGGTCAATCATTCTTTTTGTTTTTTTATTTATAATTGTTATATAAATTTCATTTCATTTTTCTTTTAAATTTAACACTATAAGAAATAAAATATATATTATTATATATGATTACGAATCCTAATGATGTTAGTGTTGATGAAGGATATGGTATTATATGTAGAGATTCCCGCGTAACTGACAATATCTGTGAAAAAATTCAAAATTTTATCAGCGAATTGAAAAGTGAGGTTTCGAAGCTTCATCATGTATCGACCATAAAAATAATATACGAAATTCAAAACAAGCACCCGATTATAAGTAAGATTATAGAGAAATATGCTAAATGGGGTTATAATAAAAAACGAACTAATTTGGCAATTGATCCTATAAATAAGATACCCATTACTATACAACCTAGGTTGGATAAAGATATACCTGTACAGATTCATATTGAAGAAGATATGGACTCATATAGTAAAGATGCGCCAAATAGAACACTTCGTAATTTAGGTGACGCAGAAGAGCATAGATTAAGTGCGTCTTATGCACTAACACGAGCACCATCTAGTTCCCAATCAGTAGGAAAAAATGCCCACCTCAGGAAATCAAATGTATCATTTAGTTCATACCCTGATGATAACCCCACAAAAAACCTATTGGCCGCATCTCAATATAATAGTAACGAACCGGTAGACCCATTAAAGAACAAGTTTTCATCCGAAAACTTTGTCGCACGGGTACCACTAGGAGAAGTACGAGTCTCCCGTAAAGAAACAACCCAACCACATATCGTTTTAATGTTCGGTATGCACGCATCATTGCTATTAAATAGAATGAGGGTGAACCTAGAAAACATAAGTAACGAGAGGGTTACCGATACTGATATAAAGATTTCCAACAGATTAGATTTATCTCACTGGCTGAACAAACTTGTGACAGATAACGATATACCCAAAACTATATATAAATATATATATAATATACTAACATCAGAGGTTCATGTAAGTATACTGTATGGTGGCTTGAATGAAAATTATAGAATTTATTTTCATGGTACGACTGAGGAAAAAAAAGATTATAACTATGTAAATATCCTATTTCTGATAGCATGGATTTGTATTATTCATCCTCGGCTTTTTGGGGTTTCGAGTTCTACGTGGGTTACACCGTTGACTAGATCAAATTTACCAGATTTAGTAAAATTACATTACATACTATTGAACGTATTTAATAAACTAGATACATTACTAAATGTTGACAATGATATTCGTGGTAGAATAGCTGATTTTAGACAGTATTGGGAAACTAACAAGAGTGAGCGCCGAACAATAACAATAAAAGCTATAGAAACAAAAATAAGTAGCCTATCCCCGACAGGTCAGATTCTATCTAAAAAGGGTACAGATATAATTACAACCATATGGAATGAAATGGATAGTAATTCAAATATTCAAAATGCGATTACTAACATAGAAAATAAATTAGTATCTTACCATTTTATTCTTAATCTTAAAAAATTATTGGATATTTTAGCTGAAATAGATGTAGCCAATTATAATTTTCTTTCTAACATAGACAAAGTATGGGGTTTAATTATATCGAATCAATCAGATAAAGACATTTTTATAACCACCAATCCCAATATGGATTTAACCGAGCCCAAGTCTACACATACTAGACATGGGTCTAAGAAAAATAAACGAAAACCACTAAGAAAGAAAGGTGGAAGTAAAATGGAAATTCCTGAGTCTGATTTTGATAAGATCAATAAATATATAATGGATAATGTAATATTATTTCAATATTCAGTAGATACTTTATGGGGTGTAAATAACACAATGAACTTTATATATGACTATATGATTCTTAAAACTCTTTTGGAAATCGTAGTAGTTTTAAACAAAGATATAAATTTGTCAATATATAAAACCTTTGAATATTTAACAAACGCTCTGCTGGTTCAAGGTCATGTAGATATGGCGTATGACTCAGCAGAGCGTACTGTAAGATTTCAAGAATCATCTACAAGAACACCACAAGATGCGATTCAGCATCAAACTCATCTTGCCCAGACACTTACCCAGTTAAATGGACTTCCAATAATACCATACAATAGCGATATAATGTATAATAAAACCATATACGATAATCCAAAAAATACCCTAACGCTAACAGATTGTATTAAATCCGCGTTTAATGGACCAGATGCTGTAAACAACGCTAAAAATTATAGCAACCAGTTTAATGACCCAAATAAATCAATTAAGGTGATATAT
>Ga0209668_10000729_pt1 | contig 13692 bp, 17 predicted proteins | sample FrelakmetPLP11PL_FD_187150 | JGI IMG/M metagenome (GOLD analysis project Ga0209668, IMG submission 187150) | Freshwater lake sediment microbial communities from the University of Notre Dame, USA, for methane emissions studies - PLP11 PL (SPAdes)... | ecosystem: Environmental > Aquatic >... | reverse complement strand
TGGCACACACAACATCTGTCCATTTTTTAACTTAGGAGCATACCAACTTACTTCTTGATACACATCCAAAATTTCAATGTCTAAGAAGCTGGGTCTAAAACTGCTAAGTGGGTTAAACTGAAATGCTTTAAATCCGCGATCGTTAATACTGGTCAGTTTTAATACTTCAAGATCACCCAGGTCTGGTTCACCAATTAAAATTTGCCAATCCATGGGCATACGAATCTGATTTTGACCTATGCGTAGAACTAATGCAGGTGCTGTAAAGTTTTCTAAAAATATCAACGGTATATAGTGATAGTCAGGATCAGCCGGATTGCTATTGTCCAAAATAGCAAAACGCATGTCATCTACTTCTTCAGGTAAATGATCCAGCTCAAATGGTTGATTGTCTAATGTAAGTATTCTCATACTGCTATTGTAACATATTTTTTAATAGTTGCAACCTTTATTTCCATTCTAATTTTTCCTGCGTAAATGGGTAGTTGGCTTCTTTGTAAAACTGTTTACGTTTGGTCAAGTGTCGTTTAGCAAACTTGCAGGTGCTAGTAACGTCCCAAATCTGTACGTGATCTTTGTCTTCGGCTTTTCTTATGCCACGCCCAATACTTTGAATAACGCGAACAAAACTTTTTCCAGGCTCCACCAGAACAAGGTTGAAAATACGAGGAATGTTAATACCCACAGCAGCCACTCCGTATGTCGCCACAATAATTTTGCCAGTTGCTTCAGCCACTTCATCATATTCATCTTGTCTTGCCTTTGCTTTTGTTGCACCACTGACCATGACTGCATTATCGCCTAGCCGTTCAATGATACCTTGTCCAGCGGCAATACGATCAACCAAGACCAAGGTATTGCCTGTGGCATTAACTTGCTTGATTAGGTTAGCAATAGTGTCTAATCTGTCAGGTTCTTCTAACAGGAATTTTAACTCACTTTGATAGTTGGTAAACTCTGCATGATCAACTAGTTGTACAATGTTCACGTGGCATTGTGCCAGGACACCTTGACTTTGCAGTTCACTAGCACTGAGTCGGCCAATTACAGGACCCAAACTACATTTTAGTGCTTGCGACTCAAATGGTTCTTTGGGTATGGTTCCTGTAAGTCCCCAACGCAAGGGAATACGACTCATCACACCTGTAAGCAAGCTCTTAAGTGCATCAGCTTTGGCCATATGCACTTCGTCAACAATAACGCACACCACATCCTCAAGAAACTCACCAATGGTAACATCACCTACTGAATTTTTAGTATTCTTTAGCAAGATATTTAAACTTTGCCAAGTACAAATGGTATGTTGGCGGCCCCATTCCTTTCGATCACCAAAGTAAACACCAACATCCTGTTGCATGTTAATGTAGTCTTTTTCTGTTTGCGTTACTAAACTCTTGTTGGGAACAATAACAATGGTTCTACCGTAGGGTGCTACTGCATTACTAAGTGCGGCTGTGATAACAGTTTTACCTGCGCCTGTGGCAATTTCCTGAATACATTGTGGATTCTCAAGGAAGTTGTTGATAATCTCAACTTGGTAGTCACGCAATGCCATTGGTTGCCCTTCCAATGGATGCCCTTTACCCCAGTTAATATGACTAAATGTCGATTCTGTTACTTTCTCAAAAGTAAAATTAACGCTGTAGTTCCGTTGATCATCAAGCTCAATGTCATAGTTAAACTTTTCCAGAATAGGAATAATTTCGGGTAGCAAGTTCACATAAGTGCTACCGCCAAGTTGGAAGTAGCTTACTTTACCATCCCATCGTCCAAGTCTGACCGCTGGCAAATATCTAGCTCCAGGAACATCATATTTAAACGCATTAACCAAAGCACGACGAGCATCAAGTTCAAGGCCTTCAATCTTGATGTTTACTTCGTCTCGGATTATAATAGTAGCTGTTCTCATTCTATAGTAACTTTCGTAACTAACTGACGTTGTTGTATTTCTTTTAGTAGTTGTTCTCTAGGCATAGTTTCTATCAGTTCTGCTACAGGAAATCGTAAAGGTAATAATCTTGAATCTTGATACGTTGTATATCCGCGATCGTAGAAAAAGTTGCGATGTTCTAAATAGTAATCACGCATTCGCATTATTTTATCAGCGGTATATGGTACAGTTTCTTCATGCATTCTAACATTAAAATCAGCAGAATACAAGTTAAACGGCTTAAATGCTTCGTCGCCTATATAGTTATCTCTGTCTTGTGTAAGGTCTTCTAATGTTTTGCCAATCTCACAGTAGTTAAGGCAGACTGATCCAAACTTAGGATTAAGTGTTCCGTATTGTAGTAAATTATCTGGCAAAGTCTCTGTCTTAGGTAATCCGTACCAGGTACATACAAAACGAGGTCTATTACCTCTAGCAGTTGCTTCGCACCGATGAACATTAATATTTAAATCTGCTAGTGCTACCTTAACCTCTTGGGGTGCATTAACAAAAAATTCTTGGTCTTGATGATCTAGTAAACCGTGATAGCGTTCAAATATATTGTGTAGGTAGTTAAGTGTGTCTTGATCGTTGACATTAGCAATTGATCTTGTGATAATAGGACGGTAGTTATTAATAGTCGCAATACTAGCGTGTATCATTTCTAGAGCACGGCGTTCTTCTTCCTCTTGCGAGTTAAATCCGTAAAAGCGATCAGGGTGGTCCAACAGATATTGATCTCTTAAAGACATACGTTCTACCCATAATGTTGCAATAGGGGTGTCCAATATAGCAAAATTAAGTTTTAGGTCGTCAAGGTCAATACTAAGATTCATTGTTTATTATAACACACTAACTCAAACTAAGTCAAAAAAACAGGCACCTAAGTGCCTGTTATAAAATGGGCAGTATTATAAACTACCCAGGAGCTACCATCATACTTAACCGTTTTATCTACCCGGTTAACTATTTTTCATACAAGTTGTAGCAGCCAACGCCTTCCAATTATCACCGGATACTTTGGTTAAGTCTGCAATCTTCAGTGCCATACGCAAGCTCATTTCACGCAACCGAGTCTGGTTAGCTTCCATAAACCCAATGATCTCGTCACCTTGTTCTGTGCTAAAGTCGTAGTCTGCAAACAACTCACCTTTAAGGTAAATCTGTTTAATACGCAAGAAACGATCACGCATGGTGTTAAGTGTAAGATCCAAAAAGTGACAACGACTCTGTAGTGCTTCCAAATGGTCTTGTAACTTCTTGCTCTTAAGGTTTTGGAACTGTAGGTTGGTAATAAAGATACACGAACCTTTGAAGTCAAACATGTCTGGAACGCCTTCACGACGCAACATGGCACTATCACTATTCCAGTAGATTCTACGCTTCTTACCCGAATCCAGGGCGGCCTTAAGAATATTCAAGCTCAAATCATCTTGGAATACTGAGTCACAGTCATCAAACACCAAGACGTTGTTCTTGTCTGAATGTTTGTACAGAGTGCAGTACAGACCTATAGGAGTCATAGCACCTTTGATAACCTCATACTTGACACGACGTCCTGACAACTGATCAAACAAGCCAGAATGTTCTAACTGTTTTTCTACACCGTAACTCTTGCCTACTCCAGGAGGGCCAACTACAATCATTGCACGGACATCACCGGCAATTGTGGCCTTGGTCATTTGATCAAGAATGTCAAAGCGTTCGCCAATACGGGCAATCACTTCTTCGTCAGTCTCAACCGGTGCCTTGTTATGAACATGAGCGATAGGTGCTACAAATTCACCTGCTGGTACAGATTCTGCGGTAAATTCTACATCTTCAATGCTGTTTACATTGATACGAACTACTTCTGGAAAATCTGGGCCAAAATAGCCATCTGCATTCACAGTCACATAGCCTCCTTTGGCGCCTGTCTGAAATCCTTTAACCAATGTAAACGCAACATTACTAACTGGAATATTGCGATACACACCATTTATAATTTTTACTGTACTCAAGGTTAGCTCCTTTTTATTAACTATACAACTATTATAATATATTACGAATTATTGGTCAACCGTTCTGCTATGGCTTTATACGCAAAATAATCCTCAAAATCACTTACTGCTCTAGCGGCTTCTGCTTTAATGAGTAAAATTGCGTATTGTTTCTGTGTTTCTGTACTCATTTTGGCTCCGTTTTTGTATTGTATATACTATTATAACAAATTGGGCATTTTTGGTCAACCTATTACTTCTTGACCATTTCGTTGAGTTTTTCTTTGTATTTGAGCTGGTTGACACGAATATCGTATAACAAACCAACTATGACGTATGCCGCGGTGCTTACTACTACGAATGCAATACCATTTATCACTGCTTCTGGACCATATGCGGCCGATAGATCGTTTAATACTGCTCTTACACCTGTTGCGATTGCTACCATTGCCACAAGACCGCCTGCTACTTCTAGTCCTGCTTTTAGTTTAATATTCATACTATTTTCCTTTTCCGGAGTTAACGATAATTTACTACTATAACTACAATTATACGCTAAATGGAATTAACGGTCAACCATAAAAAACCCTACAGACTGTAGGGTTTTAGTATGTAAAATCAAGACAGTTTATTAAACAGTTTCAATATTGCCAGCTTGTGCTATTTCTAAATCATAGCCTAGCACAGTATTCTGAGGAATTGTCCACCACAGTGTACCAGAGTTAGTAGGAGTACGAGGAGGTGTGTATGGTTGTCCATTAAGGGTAGTATTGTTGCGTGGGTCTCGTTGGTCAATCTTAAATACATCAACAACGTTGTCTGGGCCGCTGGTTGCATAATGTCCCGATGTGTTTGATTCAGCATTTCCAGAAATCCATACATTTGAATAATTTGCAAAAACTTGTGCAAAAACTACTGTGGTGCTATTTGTGGTTTCGCATGTCATTGGCATGTTACCAACAAAATCTATAGGAATTTCAAAAGTAAACAACGGAACCCACAACTCTCCGGCGCCACTAAGTGGTTTTGGAACAGGTAGATCAACTGTTGGTACTGTTCCATTAAATACTGTATCGCCGTTGAGTGTAGCAACCACGGTAGCCGGTGTTGCTCCAAAACCAGACCCTATTATTTGTATAGTCCTTGTAGTCATGTTTAAAATCTCCTATTGTAGATATTTAGCATAATTTGTTTAACTTAGCGCCAGTTCTGCTCTATAACGTGATCTCTTATTTGAGCAGGTTTGGGTTGTCCATGAAACACTAGTACGCTAGTCAAATCGGTTAAACAAGTTCCAGTACCGGGCATGAGATGACGTTTTCTTGAAAAATCATACCCGCCATCTAAACACTGCCAGCGGTAACTTTGTATGCGATTTATAGGAAAAAACTGGCGCTCAGTTTGTGGTATAACTGCACTGATATAATCTTGGTCTCCACGATATCTACTCATAATTGATCTTAACGGCTGAGATTTAAAACTTTGCCAAATATGCTCAAATTTTGTAGTATCCCACCACATGATACTAGAATTAATATCATAATTTGTAGGCCTCCATAGATATTTAAAATCTCTTGCGGCATAAAAACGGTCTAAGGGTAGTTGCCAGATCCAATCTAAATTTTGCACAATTACCACATCAAGATCAAAGTACAACAATGGACCTTGATAATGCTCGCTGTTAAACAACTGCATTTTATACCACCACGATTGTTTGGGTCCGCCAATGTTCCAGTTTGCAAGTTCGTGTTTGACCATGTGTGCTGGTACTTCTCTGTCAGGTTCAGTATAGACATGTAGTCGTACTCCTGGAGTCAGATGACGACTCAGCATGCTGTGTAAACGTGTTACATAGGTCCAGTCATAAGCAGTTCCGTGTATTACACAGGCGCAGTTTATAGGGCCTGAGATAATCTCTTGAGCCATAGCCCCTCTTTAATTTCTTGAACTGTATATTCAGTATGACAAATTTCTATCAACCATTGATCTCTATCTACGTCGTATGGTTTGTCTATGTCTTCAATAGCCACTGATACTGGTAGTGCTAAACTATAAATTCCTACAACGGGCCTGGTCCCTGATATGGCTGCTTGTATTCCTGGGCCGGAGCAATAGTTTACTACTGCATGATAATCAAAGTGCATGTCAAAGTTATCATAGGTGTCGGCTATCTTCTGTGGCTTTTCAATAGTGATTGTTTGATTCAATGTTGCAAGGTTCAGCGGACTTCTTGGATGCGGGCGTACAACAATAGGACGGTCAGATATCTTTCTTATTTCTTCAATTTGATCCATAATCCACGCTTCGTGATTTTGATTGGCCAGTTGTAAACTGAATCTGTGTTGTGCAGCAATTAATATAGCAGGATTCTTACTAAGATTAATTGCAAGACTAATTCCTAACTTTCTAGGACGATCCATATTTAAATTTTCAGTGTGTCCGTAATAGCCCAAACGATTGATATGATTAACAGCAATTTTCCAAGTTTCACCTCTATACAATGCACCCACATCCGCAACAATAACCGGTTTGTTTTGAGCCCTGTAATTTTCATAAACTGTTTTATTTGGAGCCATACGTCCGTGCCACAATGCTGACCATATTATAGCTGCATCAGCAGTTAAGCTGTCCGGTTCAACTGTGTGGCCTGCAGATCGTAGGCTATCCAGCATGGCCTGCATAACAGGCACGCTATTTTGAGCACATTGATTTGGAAAGTAGGCCACACGCATAAGGTTAAATATTTAACCATGATACTACCACCACTACAGGGAAACCTAGACCAACCTGGATTCTTCATTTATGCCGCAGGCGACAGTGAGTATTTTAAAGACTTTGGGCCTGCCTTAATTGGTAGTGTACAACGCAATACCAATATTGGTTTACACTTACACTTGTATAATCCAACCCCAGAACAGATAAAATACTGTAGGAGTCAAGATCGAGTTAGTGTTACATTTGAATCAGTGCCGTTAGAACTGTTTGAACCTGCTACTCGACCATGGCTAGTAGAATCTTCGAACCCAACTCAGCAAGACCAACGCAAGAGAATGCTTACTGCCATGAGTAAAGGACACGATCCCAGCATACAGCATAGACTACAACGTACCTATTTTGCCTGTGCTAGATTTATACGTTTACAACAATTGATTCGCCCAACAATGTCAGTGTTGGCTATAGATATTGACGCTGTGGTCCGTAAAAATTTACCTGTACTATCAAATATGCAGGATTTTTACATACATCATATTTCTGGGCGAAAAGCTAGATATCTTGCTGGGGGAATTTATCTGACAGGTGCCGCTGGCGGATATGAATTTTTACGTGAATATGCAAGAACTTTACAACAACAAATTGAGCGAGACTTGTGGTATTGGGGAATTGATCAAGACGTGTTAGACGCTATAGTTCCACGGTATCGTTGGGATCAATTACCATACGAACTTATTGACTGGGAAATGTTGGATCGTAGTTGTATTTGGACTGCCAAAGGCACAAGAAAAGATCTAGAAGTCTTCAAGAACGAGCAGAAACAATATACGCTCGAATTGTTGCCCAAAGTTGCCCAGATTTAACTTCGTTGTTTGACCAATGTATGTTGGCAATTTTATTAATCCAATCGCTTCTGTCCAGCATTGGCGGATTTTCTATTTGTGATATATCAGTAAATGCTATACCAGCGGCCCAACTATGCACAGGATCTTCTATGTAACCAGGAATGCCTTCAATGATTGATACCACATTAGGAGTTGAATTTATGCCAACTGTACACCAACAATTAACTAGTGCATCTTTAATATTTTCGTGTGTTGATATAGTAACTGTTGTGCCATACTTTTTTTGAATTTTGTGTATTTGTTTTTCTCTAGAGCCATCGCCTGGATGCATGCGAATCATAATAGGGCGACTACTGTACTTACGAATTTTTGCAATAATAGTATCTACCCATTCTTCTTGATCAATAAACATATTGAATCCTTTTGGGCGTTGACAAAATATCAAGATATGATTGCCGTTTTGACGCCAAGGTTGTAAACTGGCGCCGTGCCATTGGCTATAAGTAGTCCACTTGAGTAAATCTAAATCTTTAAAAAAGTAAGTCCCTGTGTTAGGATATACGCTGTTCAAACTGTAGCGGTGCCATTCGTGTTCTTTGCGGGCATAGTGTAAAATATTACTGTCAACAAAAATTGACGCAGCATTTTGTTCTTTGAGTCGATTGATAATTTTTTTACGAAAATTATCTTCTAACGTATAGCCCAATACAAAGCCAGCATCCAATTGTTGATCCGGTAAAGCATTGTCTCTAAATTCAACCACTGTGTCGCCGTTGGCCTGTACTCCTGATTTAAAATTATCCATCAACATAACTTTGTTGGAAAATTTTGCAGGGTTTCTAATTGAATTGTAAAAAATACCTACTTTCATTTATTGACCCAGTCTTTAGATTTGGTCATGGATATATTACCTTCTTCATCAAGAGTATTTCTGCCCATGATATAATTATGTATGTTTAATGTACACCTGTATTGATTAATTGCATTATCTGCTGGGTACCAATAGGGTTTGTAAAATTTCATTAGCCCTAATGCTGCATCTGGTTTTATGGCATACCCACTGGCGCCCGGCATGCTGAAATTTTTCCAAGGAACTGGTTGTGGATTGCCAGAGGGATTTTCTAAATAAGTTTTCCAAGGTTCATTTAAAAACGAACTTTTGCCCAGACTCAATATTAAAACACCTTCCCAGTCTACTGGGTGCCATCCTCGAAAAAATTTAACATCATCTTCAAAAATCATTATGGGCTCTTGAAGATCCACACACTTGGTCCACAGGGCATAGTGACTGTAAAAACACCCTATAACTCCTGGGCGACTGAGTTTACCATAATCTTTTTCACCAACTGGTTGTCGTTCATAAATTTGAATCTCGTGTTGGCGTTGAAAATCATTCCAAAGGTGAGGTTTTATATAGGTTCGAATCTCGGGTGTAGTTAGTTGACGATTTTTTATACTAAATGGATAAAGTTTTTTTCCAGACTTGGCGGCATATTTAACTGCCTCATTGCCGTTGATTCCGTCAAATAATTCTGCGTCAAGATTATAACCTTTTAAGGTGTCAATCATATAGTTTGCATGACTAACACTATGTTCTCGATCTGGAAGATGTATCACAAATGCTTTCAAACCCAATGCTCCTTAACTAGTTGATGATTAGGTAGAGTTGATGGTTTTGTGTGTAATTTTCTAAAAATTAATATTCTAGTTTCGCTTAGATCACAAGTGTCATCGTGTTTACCAACTACATGAATCCAGCTCTCTGGACAAAAATTGTTAACAAACTCATGATCGACCAACGAACTTATTACTGCTTGATCGCCAATTAATCGTTGTGTTGTTTGATTGTCAGGACTATAGTGAGTTTCATACCACGGTTGTTTTAAAATATAAGAATTGTAAATTGCAGAATAGTCTCCGTTCCAATACATAATAGCACTAGAACTAATGTTGTAATGATCATCTCGCCACATGATAAAATTATGTTGATCCAGTAATCTTTGTACCAGATCATCAATGTTGTTGCATATTACTGTGTCAAGATCAAAAAATAGCACAGGTCCGTCAAATAATCCTGGGCGAAACAATTGCATCTTGGCCCAGTATCCAGGACCGTTTTCATACAACGGAATACGTTCACACGGTACTGCACAATCACTAAGACATACAAATTTAAAAGGAATTGTTAAATTCCGTGATATGCTATTGTGCAATTTTTCTACCCAAGTAGCATCATATCCTACCTTACCGCCTTCACGTAACACACAAGCTACAGTAATCATTCAATATCTCGCTGTTGACAATATTCTGTAAGTATGCGTTCTCTGTGCCATTCACTACCTTGTGGAGTGTCAGCGAACTCGTGAAAACTAGGAGTGCCCAATGTATAATGCAATAGCTTGGCATCCTTGTTGGGACCAAATTCATCTGGTAACCAATTCCACTCAATAGGAAGTGCGCCAATTCGGTCATCACTGAGCCAACTAAAACGATGCAGATAAGCACCCGTGGAATTTTGTACAAACTCTGGAGTTAATTTTTGATTAGGATGATTTGCACAGTTCCAAAGAATAACGCTAGACCAATTTTTACGTGGATAGTTTTCGTTTTTACTACCAAGATATTTTTCAGTCATACGTGTTTTGTAATCATGTTTGACTACCATGACATCGACGTGGCTTTCCTGTAGATTCCAAAGTTTAACAATATCATCTCGAACAATCATATCGCCATCAATGAATATTGCCCAACCTTTGTAATCCATTAGGTGTGGTACTAAAAAACGTGAGTAGATAAATTGATTGCTACCATCGGTATGCGTTTCATTGTAATCCTTGAGTAGGCTCAACGACAACGGAATAATTTGTACAGGCTGGGTAGCATGCCGAATAATACTGTTGGCGCACACGTGAAATGCAATAGCTTCTCGAGGATCGTAACCTATAAAAATTGGAATCATGATCTGTATATATCTGTTGTTAACCGAGCTATCAATGATTCAGCTTGACTATTGCACCAGTCTTTGTAGGCTTGTTTATCGCTTTGATATTTGGCACTGCTTTCTTCGTAGACTAGATCTTTTTCACTTTTGCCAAAACTGTAATGCAGATGTTCAACAAAGACTTGGTCTAATCTTTGTATATTGTTTAACTGTTTTCCTAGAAATTGCCAAACAGTATCTACAAAAAAATGCTGGCAAGCTGGTAAGCCAAACCATCCAATAGCTCTAACTAGATCTCCGCCCACACACGGATGAGTAGGCAAATCTACATTAGTTCCTCCGTCGTTGGGATAACTTATTCCAAACGATCCTGCTGCATCAATTAGTTTTTGATCCCACCCAACAGTTTGTGGTTTTAAATCGTCAGCTAACAGCCCATACCACGGTTCATTGGGGAATCGTTCGTAAAGCTCGTTAATAGCTCTGGCTAAGCCACGACGTGGGCCAACACAAATTTGAAACTCTGTGGGCCAAGGTAATTGTTTTAATACATCAATGCAAGGATCGTTATCGTCAAGTCTAACATACACAGGACTGGATGCTTGTGTATCTGCCCAAGATTGAATGAATCGTAAACAGTTATCTGGGCGCGATCTGGTTGCTAGTACCCACATTAAACTTGTATGTCTTCCATACCAGCGGCCCGTAAACGTACTATATGTCCTAGCATAAAGTTTTTACTTTCCATGGCTTTCATAATACCTAGCCAGCGGTTGCGTAACAATGCCACTTCGTTGATGATTGTTTCAAAATCAATAACTTCGTCTTCGCCATCCACATACTTTTCTGCATCTCGGCTGGTAAGTGCCCGAGCATATCCTTCTAAGTACTTTTGAAAGTGCCGGCGACGAATTTTTTTAAGTTGTATGTTAAGATGATTTAGGATTGCTTCTATTTCTTGTAGTTGATTAAACCTGTGTTCAGTAATGCCAGGCAGAGCCGTGATGTTTTTTTCTACTAGCCCACCAATGCGTACATCACGCTTGGCGTCTTCTAGTTCATGCTCATAATGAGCTATAAAATCTGGAATATTGACAAGGTCTGCTACTACTTTACTATACCACATTTTTTATTTCCTTTACTAACCACGGAAATGTTTCTTTCCAGTTAAGATTGCGTCTGCGATCTATTTCGTCTAAAAACACTACTAATTGATTTATTTTTTCTTGATTTTGCTGACTAGAATTTATTTGCAAATGTATTCCTTGCATGTATTTTTTAGCTTGTTGTTGTTGCCATGTGTTTTCCGGCATATTATTTAAAATCTTTTCAAAATCTGAATCAAAGAATCCAGGTCCAAAAATTTCTGGGTGTAAAAAATTATGTGTCATAACAACAGTTGAAAAATAATGTCCAATTTCTCTATTACTCCGCAACGGATTTATATATTGTAACAGTTCTGGTACTGTTTTAATAGTAAGGCCAGACAAAGTCTGATTGATATTTAAAGTTATCCAGGACTGATCGACTAGATACTCAAAATTATCTCGCCATTGGTCAAGGTCCATTCCAAATCTCACATACTCCTGTTCTGGTCCAAAACAATCAATACTAACAGTAAGATCAAACCGTTTAATTTGACCTTCCTTTACTAACCGGTGTATACGATCGATAATCTTAACTAATCGATTGCGAGGAATTTTTAGATTAGTAACAACATTGAATTCTAATTCTGGATTTTTATGTGTTTCTAAAAACTCCAAACAACGTTCAAATTGCGGCTGATAAAAAGGCTCACCGCCCAGCACATGAAATCTACCCAAGGTTTTATAGTTTGTGTCCATCCATAGCCAAAATTTTTCAGACAGTGCGTCAAAATCTTTGGCTTTTTCTGCTTGATTATCAATGATTACACCTTGTTTTTCAAAGCGTCCAAATTGAATATTTTCCTGTTGAATGCGACTACTAAATCCATCCCAACAATAAATGCAACTCATGTTACACACATTGTCAAGATACACTTCAACAATAGTAGGAGTTACTTGTATAGCGGTAAGATTATTGCTTAGTTCTGGCGGAATCTGGCCTGGAATGGCAAGATGAAACAGTCGATCACTAGATCCGCCGGCTGTTTCAATATTTTTACAGTACTCACACCCACCAGTTGGCCATTGACCTTCCAACATGAGAGTTCTATCTGCTAATTTTTTTGGTGTATTATGAAAAGTATCAAATGTTTCAGCTGAAACTATATCCCCATCGACTCTATGACAAGAACTGGTATTTCCGTTATAAAGTCTGATGGTATTCCAATTCCATTTTAACTTGCAAGCAGTTTCAGTTTGAATCGGAAAATAACGATTAATAGTCATCGTCCTCGTCATCTTCATAGTCATCTTCTTCCTCGTCGATGTCCTCGTGGTCTTTGAGATAACTGGCCAATGCTCGTTTAATTTCGCTGTCACTTTTGAAGGTTGATTTAATTTCGTCAGCGCCTACATCATTGTCAATTAGTACACTGACCAAAGTTTCGGCTGCTTCGTCACGATCGACTGAGTTAACATAACGTTTGAGTTCATCCCAAATTTCTTTGCTTAATTCCACTGACATCTATTATTCCTCCGTTGTTTGTTCTTCAGTACTTACCGTTTCCCGTTGATTCTTAAAATCTGTCATAACTTTATCTAAGCAACCTTCTTCGTTTGATTCCCAGGCTTTGCGGAACTGTTTGATAATCTCGCCATCACTAGTAACAAACATCAAGCGATTACCATCTTTCTTAAGAATACCTTTTTTCTCTGCCAAGTCAGTCAAACCACTGTAGGGATTCATACCTGTTTCGTAAGGAATCTTAACCTGCATACCTTCAAAGGGTTTAGCATAGCGTGTTTTCATTACTTTACAGCCGGCACGAATGCCCATAACTTCTGAAATCTTGTTGCCATCCTCGTCTTCTTTGAGCTTCATTTTCTTCATGGCAACCACAATACTTGACGCATAGATAAACCCTTGGCCGCCGCTGATCTTGTCATCCGGATCAAACATATCTTGACTAGCGTAAGTGTGATTTGTACAAACCATTCCAACATTGAACCCACCAAACATATTAACTGAGTTACGAACCAGGGCTGTAAGTGCCTTGGGCTTACGGCCCATATCACCCTTCATGTCGCCTGCTTCAAATTGATTAACGTCTGTGGGTGTTAGCAACATGCCAAGCGAGTCAATGACCCATAACACCTTCATACGCTCACCGTCTGGAAGTGCTTTATAGTCAATCATAAA
>Ga0209668_10000728_pt1 | contig 13692 bp, 6 predicted proteins | sample FrelakmetPLP11PL_FD_187150 | JGI IMG/M metagenome (GOLD analysis project Ga0209668, IMG submission 187150) | Freshwater lake sediment microbial communities from the University of Notre Dame, USA, for methane emissions studies - PLP11 PL (SPAdes)... | ecosystem: Environmental > Aquatic >... | reverse complement strand
TAATGAGCATCGCCCGTGACATTACTGAGCGCAAGCAGGTTGAAGAAAACCTTGTTGCAGCGTTGAATAGAACCCGGGCCCAGCAGGTGGCGCTGGGGACTATCTCCCTCTCCCCTGACCTTCTTTTTGGAGACGTGCATGGACTTTCAGCCAGCCTTGCTGAACTGGCGTCGGGCGTACTTGGTGTGGAAAGGGCCAGTGTATGGCTGTTTAACGACAAAGGAGATGAACTGCGATGCATTGACCTGTATGAGGTCCTGGATAACCGACACTCTCATGACCAGGTACTGAACCGTAATGAATATGTAAATGAATTTGACGCTTTAAGCGCGGCAAAGTTCATCGATGCCCATGATCCATTAACCGACACACGTACGGCGGGATATGTAGAGGGCTACATCAGGCCAAATCGCATTACCTCAATGCTGGATGCGGTGATACGGGTTTCAGGGAAGAATCGCGGGGTCCTCTGTTTTGAGCATGTTGACCGTCCGCATCAATGGGAGAGCGATGAGATCGCATTTGCCTGCCAGCTTGCCGACCAGATTGCGATTACCCTGCTGAACCATGATCGTAGACAGGCGGAGGAGCAACTATGGGAGAGCGAGAAGCGGTATCATGACGTCGTCGAGGACCAGACTGAATTCATCTGCCGGTTCCTCCCGGACGGTACCCATATCTTTGTCAACGATGCCTATTGCCTGTATTTCAATAAGAAACGTGAGGAGATCATCGGACACCGGTTCAGACCAGTAATCCACCCGGAAGACCGGGAAATTGTTGGGCAACACCTTGTTTCCCTCACAACCGGGCACCCCCACGGGACTATCGACCAGCGGATCATCATGCCTGACGGCAGCACCCGCTGGCAGCGGTGGAGTGACCGTGCAATCTTTGATCAAAACGGCAGGGTTGTCGAATACCAGTCGGTTGGCAGGGACATCACTGAATATAAAGAACTCGAAAAGGAGAAGGAGTACTCTACCCAGGAACTCATGCAATTTTCAACATCGCTCGACGCGGCGAATAAGAAACTCACCCTCCTCTCGGGCATCACCCGGCACGACATCAGCAACCAGCTCACGCTGCTGAGAGGGTATCTCCAGATCCTGGAAGAACAGCTGCCCGATCCCACGCTTAGCGAGTATTTCCATAAAGTAACCGCCGCTGCAGAGCGAATCTCTGCCATGATCCGGTTCACCTGGGAATACGAGGCGATCGGGGTCAATGCCCCAGCCTGGCAGGACTGCCACACAATTCTGGACATCGTAACTAAGGAAGCCCCGCTTGCACAGGTCAGGGTGGAAAACAATCTTCCGGCTGGTATGGAAGTGTACGCCGACCCGCTTATCGTCAAGGTATTTTACAACCTCATGGATAACGCGGTGCGGTACGGCGGGAAGATTACGACCATCCGGTTCTCTGTAGAGATGTCCGGTGATAATCATCTGATCGTGTGCGAAGACGATGGCGATGGTATCCCTGCTGATGAGAAGGAGAAGATCTTTGACCGGGGGTTCGGAAAGAATACCGGTCTTGGCTTAGCCATTTCCCGGGAGATCCTCAACATTACCGGTATAACCATCCGTGAGACCGGTGAGCCTGGCAAAGGTGCCCGGTTCGAGATGGTGGTGCCCCCGGAAATGTACAGATGATCCTCCCCCACAGCGACACTCCCCCTGCTTCTTTTCCAGTTCCGCAATTCAGCTCTTCGTCCCGGTCCGGGATAGATTACGTCGCGATATCGAAGAAATGGCCGAATTTGTCAGGTTATCAACAAAAGGCCGGACTTTGAATATCGCAATTCAGCCCGTTTATTATACCCTGCTGTAACTATCGGTGGTAGTTGTAAAGGGGTTGAAACAGGAAAGCGGTGGTATCCGGGATCTCCATGCAAAAAGGTATGTAGTACCAACATAAAATTGAGTGCAATGTCCGCGGGACTCCGTGTCCTCTACGTTGATGACGAACCAGGGCTTCTGGGTATTGGCAAGCTGTTCCTTGAGAAAGAGGGAGGGTTCGCCGTGGATACCATCACGTCTGCCATAGTGGCAATTGAGCGGCTGAACCGGGAACGATATGACGCCATCGTCTCCGATTACCAGATGCCTGAGATGGACGGCATAGAGTTCTTAAAAAATGTGAGGGCATCGGGAAATACCACCCCGTTTATTATCTTCACCGGAAAGGGGCGTGAAGAGGTGGTCATTGAGGCGCTCAATGAGGGTGCCGATTTTTATCTCCAGAAAGGCGGTGAGCCTAAGGCACAGTTCACGGAACTTGCGAATAAGATCCGGTACGCCGTTTCACGCAGAAATGCGGAGCTGGACCTTCGTGCGAGCGAGGAAAAATACCGGCACTTAATCGAACACTCGAATGAGGCCATCGTTGTGGCACAGGATGGGATGCTACGGCTGATAAATCATAGGGCAATCGAATTCACAGGGTACTCCGAACAGGAACTCCTGTCCATGTCGTTTTCTACGTTTATCCACCCTGATGACCGTGCCATAGTGGTGGAGCGGTTCGAGAACCGGCTGAAGGGGGAAGTAACTCCCTCCCGCTACAGTTTCCGGTTATATTCAAAGAGTGGAATCACCAGGTGGGTTGAGATCAGTATCGTTGTGATAGACTGGGAAGGACGCCCTGCCACGCTGAATTTCTTAACCGATATCACCGAACGCAGGCAGGCGGAGGACGCGCTCAATATCCAGCGTGACCTGAGTCTTTTCCTGAATCAGCGCACCAGCCTTGATGATGCCTTCAACCAGATACTATCTGCCGCCCTGAAAATCGAAGGACTTGACGCCGGTGGGATCTACATGGCGGACCCTGCAACCGGAGGCCTAGACCTCATGGCCCATCATGGTTTATCCCTGGAGTTTATCGCGCACACGTCACACTTTGATGCCAGTTCTCCGCAGGTACAACGTGCCCGCACGGGCATACCGTTTTACGGGCGATATTCTGAGATCAGGTCGCCAGGCAAAGACAATATCCGTGACAGGGAAAATGTGACTGCCCTTGCATCCATCCCTGTCATGCATGAAGGAGAACTGATCTCTATTCTGAACCTGGCATCGCATACAACCGATGATATCCCGGTATCAACCCGTCACACACTGGAGGCGCTGGCGATGCAGGTAGGCAGTGCCCTTGTCCGAATCCGTTCCCGGAAGGCGCTCGAGGAGAGTGAAGCGCGGTACAGGAGCGTTGTCGAGGACCAGACCGAGTTCATCTGCCGTTTTCTTCCGGATGGTACCCATATCTTTGTGAACGAGGCATATTGCCGCTATTTCGGGCTGAACCGGGAGGATATTATAGGCACCAGGTTCAGACCGCGTATACCCCGGGAGGACCAGGAGAGTGTTGACCTGCTTATTGCATCCCTTACCCCGGAACATCTCCTTGAAAGTATCGATCAGCGGATAATTATGCCGGATGGCAGTATCCGGTGGCAGCGATGGGTTGACCGTGCGATCTTTCATACGGATGGCCGCGTGAAGGAGTACCAGTCAGTCGGCCGGGATATTACTGAAAGTAAACAGGTTGAGGAGAAATTACTCGCAAGTGAGGAACAACTTCACCTTGCCATAGAAGGGGCAAATCTCGGGCTATGGGATATGAATCTCATCAGCGGGGAGACGGTCAATAACCAGCGCTGGGCTGAGATGCTGGGCTTTTCAATGGATGAGTTGGAAAAGCCATCTGCCTGGTGGGGAGAACGTGTCCATCCTGATGATTACCAGGATGTCCTGGACCTGAGTGCGTTACATCGTGCCGGGAAAACCCGGTTCTTTGATGCCGTATACCGCATGAAACATAAAAACGGGAAATGGCGGTGGGTGCATTCACAGGGAAAGATTATCTCCCGGGACAGCACCGGAGCCCCGCTCCGCATGATAGGGATCAACCAGGACATCACCGGGCAGAAAGAGGCGGAACAGGAGATCCTGAGGAAGAACGAGGAACTGGCTGCGGCCGGGGAAGATCTACAGCAGACCCTTGATACTCTCACAGTAAGTGAACAGAAGCTACGGGAGAGCGAAGAGAAATACCGCACGGTTTTTGAGAATACCGGCACCGCGACGGTAGTTATCGAAGAAAGTGGTATTATCAGCCTCGCCAATAAGGAGTTCGCAGAACTCAGCGGCTTTTCCAAGGACGATATCGAAGGAAAGAAGGGCTGGACCGAATTTGTGATCCGGGAGGACCTGGAACGGATGCTCGCCCAGCACCGGCTGCGCAGGCAGGACCGGGATGGGGCACTTCCCCACTATGAGTTCCGTTTTGTCACAAAATCAGGGGATATCCGCATTATCTACCTCTCTATCGATATTATTCCGGGAACGAAGAACAGCGTTGCCTCTCTGCTGGACATCACCGAGCGAAAACGGGCAGAGGGACTCTACGAGACGATTTTTGAAAAAATAGGGGATGCACTGGTCATCCTTGAAGAGGATACAACCATATCCCGTGTCAATGACGAAATAGAAAATATCTGGGGATATTCCAGGGATGAGATTGAAGGCCGGGTGAAATGGCCGGAACTTGTTGCAGAAGAAGACCGGGGAAAAATGCTGGAATATCACCGCCTCCGGCGGACCGGTCCAGGTTCAGTACCCCTGAATTATGAATTCCGGTTTATCCATAAAAACGGCATGTTACGGGATGCAGCCCTGACCGCTGCAATGATTCCCGGAACGAAGAGGAGCGTGATAGCACTCCGCGACATCACCGACCGCAAACAAACAGAGGAAGCACTCCATAAGGCTAACCGCAAACTCACCCTCCTGTCTGGCATCACCCGCCATGACATTAACAACCAGCTCACCATGTTGAGGGGGTACCTCGCCATTCTGGAAGAGATGCACCCAGACCCCGCACTCGATGAGTACTTCAAGAAGGTTCTGACCGCTGCGGAGTGTATCTCCAGCATGATCCGGTTCACCAGAGAATACGAACAGATCGGTGTCAATGACCCTGTCTGGAATGACTGCCGCACCCTTGTCGAGACCGCGGCAAAGGAAGTCCCGCCTGGACAGGTCATGGTGAATAACAATCTTTCTGCCAGCATGGAAGTGTTCGCCGACCCGCTGATTGCCAGGGTCTTTTACAACCTGATGGACAATGCAGTGCGGTATGGGGGGAAGATCACGACCATCAGGTTCTCTGAACAGGACCGTGATGGTGACCGGGTCATTGTATGCGAGGATGATGGCGCGGGTGTACCGGCTAAAGAGAAGGAGAAGATCTTTGAGCACGGGTTCGGACAGAACACCGGCCTTGGCCTGGCCCTTTCGCGGGAAATTCTTGATATCACCGGCATCACGATTAAGGAAACCGGTGAGCCCGGGAAGGGGGCACGGTTTGAGATAACAGTGCCGAAGGGGGCGCATCGTATGGTGGAGGGTGGCAGGAAGGTGGAGTGATGACACACCTGGAACAAAAGGAAGGAAGTGCGGAGAAAAAAGCAAAAAAAGCGAGTTCGGAGCGTGATTCAGCGGAAAAAAAGATGACCTGCTCCCAAAAAATCCCGGCCGGACACAAAGAACAGACCCCTGCAGCACTAATCCAGGAGCTTCAGAATCACCAGATCGAGCTTGAGACCCAGGCGGAAGAGCTCAGGAGGGTCCAGCTCGAACTCGAGGAGTCACGGGACAAGTACATCGACCTTTACGAATTCGCCCCACTCGGGTACCTCATGCTCACCGAAAAGGCAGAGATCACTGAAACGAATATAACCGGGGCTTCGCTCCTCGGTGCTCCGCGGAGCCGGCTGAAGGGGGCTGGGTTCGTGACATTTGTTGCACCCGAAGATCATGATCAATGGGCCCGTTATTTTATGAACGTGCTGCAGCAGGAAAATAAACTGACCTGTCACCTCCTGCTCATGACACGGGAAGACGGTTCCGTGTTCCCTGCCCAGCTGGAAGGCATCCGGATCACTGGCAGCAGCGGGGTGACTTCGGTCCGTATTGCGATCAATGATATCACTGATATCAGGCAGGTGGAGGAGGCGCTCGAGGCGAGCGAGGAACGGTTCCGGTTCGCAATGAGTTACCTCCCCGGAACCCTCTGGACAATTGATAACGACCTGCGATTCACCCTGTCACAGGGGAGCGGGCTTGCAGCTCTTGGACTAGGACCTGATCAGGTCGTTGGAACATCCCTCTATGACTTTTTCAAGACAAAGGATCCCGGCGATACGGCGATCTCCGCACACCTGCGTGCATTACACGGTGAGGTTGTAACCTATGAGGACGAGCACAAGGGTCTCTTTTTCAGGAGTATTGTAGCTCCCATGAGGGAACCTCAGGGGAAGATCACCGGGGTTGTAGGTATCGCCTTTGACATCACCGGGACCAGGCAGATCGAGGAGGCATTGCATAAGTCCAATAAAAAAATCCATCACCTGTCGGGCATCACCCGCCACGACATCAATAACCAGCTGACGGTGATGCGGGGGTACCTCACCCTCCTGGAAAAGTTGCTTTCCAACCCTGCATTTAATGAGTACTTCCTGAAGGTTTCGACCGCTGCACAGCGGATCTCAACTATGATCCAGTTCACCAAAGAATACGATCAGATTGGGGTTAACTCACCTGTCTGGCAGGACTGCCGTACCCTTGTGGATACAGCGGTAAAAGAAGTCGCACTTGGAAAGATCCAGGTGATACCAGATATCCCAGCCGGGACAGAAGTGTTCGCCGACCCGCTGATTGACAAGGTATTTTACAACCTGATGGACAACGCAGTCCGCTATGGGGGTAAGATCTCGACCCTCCAGTTCTCTGCGCAGGAATCAGGGGATAACCTGGTCTTCGTGTGCGAGGACGATGGTGAGGGTGTTGCTGAAGAGGAAAAGGAAAAAATCTTTGAACGAGGGTTCGGGAAGAATACCGGGCTTGGCCTTTTCCTTTCCCGTGAGATCCTTGAAACTACCGGCATTACTATCCGTGAGACCGGTGAACACGGCAAAGGAGCGAGGTTCGAGATAACAGTGCCAAAAGGAATGTGGCGTATCACCGGGACAGAAAGGAAGGGTGAATAACGACAGCAAAAAAGGAAATCTCCTAAATCAGAACGTTTACGGGACTTTTATCGCATATGGCGGTCTGTGGACAATGAAACGGGACATCAGGTGATGGCATCTCTCTGGCATGGATGTCGATGCCAGAGACGGGAACTTTGCAATCGTGCAGGCCTGTGCAGGAATAATAACAATTTCCCTCTCCACTGGTAAATCATATCGCTATGTCAGGGATATGACCTGGCCTGCCTGGCTGTTGATACCCGGCCGGGTGCGGAATATTGCTAATTCGCTTTTTTTTATTGTTACGCTGCCTTTACGATCGGTGTTTACAGTCCCCCGGGAAAAACCTGGAAAAATGGTGGCTACCATGATCCCGATGCATAAAGGTATGTGTTGTCAGACACATAATTGAGTCAAATGTCAACGGCACTCCGGGTCCTCTATGTTGATGACGAACCTGGTCTTCTTGGAATCGGCAAGGTATTCCTGGAGAAGGAGGGTGTGTTTGCGGTCGATACGCTTACTTCTGCGAGGTTAGCGCTGGAGCAGTTGAAAACGGCACCGTACGATGCCATCGTCTCCGATTACCTGATGCCGGAGATGGACGGGATCACGTTTCTCAAGCAGCTCAAGGCATCAGGGAATACCACGCCGTTTATCATATTCACCGGCCGGGGGCGTGAAGAGGTGGTCATTGAGGCGCTCAACGAGGGTGCCGATTTTTATCTTCAGAAAGGCGGAGACCCAAAGGCACAGTTCACGGAACTTGCGCATAAGATCCGATCGGCCGTGAGCCGCCGGAGGACAGAGAAACTGGCAAAGGATACCGAGAGACGACTCTACGACATTATTAATTTTCTTCCCGATGCGACATTCGCGATAGACAGCGGGGGGAAGGTCATTGCATGGAACCGTGCAATCGAGGAAATGACCGGGGTTCCTGCCATTGACATGCTCGGCAAGGGAGACTACGAATACGCCGTCCCCTTTTATGGGGTGCGTCGCCCGATCCTTATCGATCTCGTATCCATTCCCGATGAAGAACTCACCCGGGACAGGTATGCCATCGTAAAAAAAGAAGGAGATATCCTGATCGCGGAGACTACACTTCCCCGTCCCATGGGGAGATATTCAATCCTGCTCGGGAAGGCATCCATCCTCTATAACGACGAAGGGAAAGGTATTGGCGCCATTGAATCTATCCGTGATATCACGGATCAGAAGCGGGGAGAAAAGGAGCTCCGGACAAAGCATGACGAGCTGATTGGCTCCTATGAGCAGCTGGCCGCATCAGAAGAGGAACTTCGATATACTATTGATGAAGTGACCCGGCAGGAACAGGCTCTGAGGGAGAGCGAGGAAAAGTTCCGCGATATATTTGAAAATTCAGTAATGGGGTTATTTAAGACTGCCCCTGACGGCCGGATGATTAACGCAAACGACGCACTTGCCCGCATGTACGGATATCAGGGTGCTGCAGAAATACTAAATGCCGGAGTAAATGTCGGCCAGTTTTATGCCAATCCGGAAAAGCGGAAAGAATTGCTCCATATCCTTGCTGAAAAAGGGATAATAGAGAACTTTGAAACTCCACACCTTAAACGGGACGGGACCCGTTTCTGGGTCTCGATAACAGCACGGGCCATCCTGGATACTGAGGGTAACGTGCTCTTTTATGAAGGCACCAACATCGATATAACCGATAGCAAACGGGTGGAGGAGGCGCTGATAGAAAGTGAAACCAATTACCGCCAGCTGGTCGAAACCACCACTGACTGGGTCTGGAAAATCGATCTTGAAGGGTACTATACCTACAGTAATTCCGCGATTTATGATCTCCTGGGATTCAATGTCAATGAAATTGTAGGTTCGAACGCCTTTCCTCTTATTCATCCCGATGATGAACAACTGATCAGGGAAATGCTGAAACAGTGTACAGACCAGAAGACAGGCTGGCAAAATGTTGCTATACGGTGGCTGCATAAAGACGGGTCCGTCCGCTTATTTGAAAGCTCGGCCAGCCCGATTATAAATACCGATGGTCAGGTCACGGGGTTCAGCGGGATTGATCGCAACATAACCGAACGCAAGGAAGCCGAAGCGGCGCTTCAACGCAAGTCAATAACGCTCTCAATCCTCAATGAGATCATCTCTACGGCAAACAAGTCAGATGACCTCCCGCAGCTCCTCAACAGCATCCTTGATGAATCAATACGACTTCTGGACTTCGACTCAGGGGGGATCTACCTGGTGGACCATCCCACACGAACTGCCACTGTTTTCCTCTCTAAAAATCTTCCCCCGGAATTCCTTTCTGAAATTCAGGTACTACCGATTGATAAAAAACCCTATGATAAGCTGTTTATTCAAAACGAACCGATTATTACTGAAAATTACGCTGAGATCTCTCCTGAATACTCAAAAAAGTATGGTTTTCACTCAATGGCCAGTATCCCCTTAATCTCAAAAGGGGTGGCCATAGGGGCATTGAATATCGCCAGCACAAGACGGTACGTAATCTCTGAAGAAGAAAAAACGACGCTTATCTCTATTGGCAGGGAACTTGGCAGTACGATAGAGAGGATGGCCTCCGAAGAAGAAGCAAAGAAAGCCCGGGATAATTTGGAGACCCTTTTCAACTCGATCGACGAAATGGTCTTTGTGCTGGATATGCAGGGGAATATCCTTGCGGCAAATGATGCCGTTTCAAAACTTCTCCTTTATAAACCCGGTGAGCTCACCGGGACGAATGTCCTGCTGTTGCATGTACCCGAACGGCGGGACGAAGCACTCCTTATTGTCCAGGGAATGATTGCCGGGACAATCGATTCCTGCCCGGTACCAGTTCTTGCAAAGGATGGAACCCGCATCGAGGTCGAAACAAAGATTACCCGCGGGTGGTGGGATAACCAGGAAGTGCTTATCGGGGTGACGAGAGATATCACCGAACGCAAGATGGCTGAAGATGAGCTCGTGGAGAGCGAGCGGAAGTACCAGGGGCTGTTTGCCGCTGAATCAGATGGAATCGTTGTGGTCGACAGAAAAACCGGGATAATTATTGACTGCAATAATGCCTTCCCCCCAATGTATGGTTATCATAAGGAGGAGGTGATTGGGCAGCTTAATACTGCCATATCTGCCGATCCGGATATAATGCAAGTCACAACAAAGGCGGGTACAGGTCACATCCCGGTCATGTATCACAAGAGAAAGGATGGCAGTGTCTTCCCGGTAGAGATTACAGCAAATGTTCTGTCATTGCAGGGCCGCGAGGTGGTCATCGCGGCTGTCCGTGACATTACCGAACTCAGGCGGGCAGAGGAAGCAATCCGGCAGGCAAACAGGAAGCTCACCCTTCTCTCCGGCATCACCCGGCATGACATCAACAACCAGCTCACAATGCTGCGGGGGTACCTCGCCATTCTGGAAGAGAAACACCCCGACCCCGCACTCGACGAGTACTTCCAGAAGGTTGCAACCGCAGCAGAACGTATCTCCTCTATGATCCGTTTCACCAAGGAATATGAGGAAATCGGTCTCCATGCCCCGGTCTGGCAGGACTGCCGCACATTGGTTGACACTGCGGCAAAAGAAGCCCCACTTGGGCATGTCAGGGTGGCAAACGATCTCCCGGCCAGTTCAGAAGTATTCGCCGATCCGCTGATTATGAAGGTATTTTACAACCTGATGGATAATGCAGCGCGGTACGGGGGGAAGATCACGACTATCCGGTTCTCTGCTCTGGAATCGGGGGGTAATCATATCCTTGTCTGCGAGGACAATGGCAGTGGTGTTCCTGGCGTTGAGAAAGAACAGATCTTCGCTCCCGGGTTCGGGAAAAACACCGGGCTTGGGTTGGCCCTGTCCCGGGAGATCCTATCGATCACCGGCATAACTATCCATGAGACCGGGAAGCCGGGTAACGGTGCAAGGTTCGAGATGACGGTGCCGAAAGAAGTGTACCGGGTCAAAATTAGAATAGAATAAAGACCCGGTTATCCGGGTATCCCGCTTGAAATGCCTCCGGGACCTGATGCCTGGAAGGAGGCCCGTCCCGGATGCCCCGGCTGCTTTGAAGCATTCCGTTTGGGTGAACGGTCGGCGTTTCAATATTCCCCTAACATTTTCCTGATCGTTTCGTGGCCCCGTGTTTTCGTAAGGGCCGCAATCCCGGACAGGTTTTACCGTTGACCGTGGACTGTGACCCGGCTACATAAATACCTGGAGGTCAAACATTTCGGAAGCGATCTATTCATGCGTCGACAGAGGCCGATCTACGGGGTTATCATCACGGGTTGTATCCTGCTTTTCAGTATCTTCCTCCTCCTCTCCGTATTCAGGCCCCCTGTCGTTCCCGAAGAAGGTCCACCGACAGTCTATCTCCTGTACGCGTCCGCCGGCACAATGCCTCAGCTGCTCATTACTGACCAGATCGATGCATTCATCACATGGGAACCTGTCGTCTCAAACGCTGAACTGAGCGGTATCGGCACCATAATCGCCACTCCTGCTGACCTCCCTCCCCCAGGGAAATGGGAAAATGCTGCAATCAACGTTCTGGTGTTACGGAAGGACGTTATTGAACAGTACCCGGATATCTCTGCGCTCCTTTCCGCCCTGACCACTGCTGCCATCAACCGGACCAACGAGGACCCTGAACCTGCCCGGGAGATTACAGCGGATTGGGTCTTTGGCACGCAGCCCATCCTGACGCCGGTAGGATCCATCGACCCCCTCGATGTCGAAAATTCTTCATTCGGTTACATGAATTTTACTGCCGATGCAGAAATTCCGGAGTCCGGAATTGTAAACCAGGCAATAAATGGGGACACCAATTCCACCTACAACCCGGAGGACATGGTAAACCCGGTTGTTTCGATGCGGGGGAACCAGTTCCTCAATGGCTCTGCAATCCCCCGGCTGACCGGGGATATCCCGACCATTAATATCGGTTACATCCCTTCAAGTGACAATTATGCACCCCTGTATGTGATGGTAAAGGAATCCGGGTATTTCTGTGACCAGTACGGTTTCTGCCTGGCCCCTGATGATCCGGAAGCCTCAAGGCCTGTCGAGTGCACCCTTTTCGTCCAGGGAGTGCCAGCAGCTCATATCAACCTTATCCCGGGCCAGTCAGGAGGCGGCATCATGACGACAATCGGGCAGAAATCGCTTCAAGGAGCATATGTCGGGGCAGTACCAGCCGAACTTCAGATCGCACTGGGCAACCCGTCTTCCATTATCCAGTCGATAAATACAGGTGGCTCAGGGCTTGTCGTCAGTAATGAAGCGGACTGCAAAAACTGGGACTCTTTTGTCGCCTGGGTGAAACTGTTCCATAAAGCGGACAAGCCGCCGTTGGTCATTGCAACGGTCCAGAGCTCCATCCAGGAAGACATGATCCGCGAGGCACTGGCCTACGAGAATATCTCGGTGATACTCTATGGTACTGATTTCGAAACAGAATATCCGTGACTACGGAAAAGGGCTGGCAGTCATTATCCTGCTCCTTCTTGTATGGGAAGTGGCAGCACTGGTCATCCAGAATAGCTACATCCTCCCGACGCTCGGGGAGATTTTTGCCGTGCTGCTCCACCCGCTGGCCCCGGTCCTTGGAGGCGAGAGTCTCATCGAGAACACGTTGGTGAGCCTCAGAGAGGTCCTGACCGGGTTTTTCTGTGCGGCTGCACTTGCCATCCCGCTTGGCATCATGATTGGCTGGTCAACGGAGGCCCGGGCATATCTCAACCCTGTCATCCAGATCCTCCGCCCTGTTCCCCCGATTGCCTGGATGCCGTTTGCGATCGCATGGTTTGGTATCGGGATAAATTCCGTTCTTTTTATCATTATTATGGGGGCCTTCTTTCCGATCCTGATCAACACAGTTGACGGGGTACAGGGAGTGAGGCAGCAGTGGATCGAGGTTGCAAAGATGTTTCATGCGACTGAATTTGAACAGGTACGGACCGTGGTTGTACCGGGGGCACTCCCTGTTATATGGACCGGTCTCCGGGTCGCGTTTGGTGTGGCATGGATGTGCGTGGTTGCAGCCGAAATGCTGCCAGGGACTACAGCCGGGCTTGGGTTTCTTATTATGTACGCCTATAACCTCGGCCAGCTCCAGGTAATCGGGGCAGGTATGATCATCATCGGCCTGATCGGGCTTGGTGCAGACTTCCTCTTCCGGGCAGGAAAGTCCCGGTTCTTCAGCTGGCAGGGGAAGGAATAATGGAACCGGTACTATCTCTTAACAATATTACAAAGACGTTCCGCGACGACGAACAGGTCTGCCCCGCAATTGCCGGGATATCCTTTGACGCGTATCCAAATGAGATCCTCTGTATTATGGGGCCGTCCGGGTGCGGAAAGACAACGATGCTCCGGATCATTGATGGCCTTGAACGGGCGGAATCAGGTACTATCAACGAGGCCCCTGGGACCAGGGCCGGCAACCTTTCTGCAGCCATGGTTTTCCAGGACAACGCCCTCTTCCCATGGCTCTCCATATACGAGAATATCGTGTACGGACTACGGCTTGCTGCACAGGAGGTTCCAGAAAACGAGGTGAAAGCGCGGGCTGAAGCGCTCCTGTCACTCATTCATCTGGACTCATTTGCGCATTCGTACCCCCACCAGCTCTCCGGTGGAATGAAGCA
>Ga0209668_10000727_pt1 | contig 13695 bp, 11 predicted proteins | sample FrelakmetPLP11PL_FD_187150 | JGI IMG/M metagenome (GOLD analysis project Ga0209668, IMG submission 187150) | Freshwater lake sediment microbial communities from the University of Notre Dame, USA, for methane emissions studies - PLP11 PL (SPAdes)... | ecosystem: Environmental > Aquatic >... | reverse complement strand
TGTTCTGGATGTGGCGATGCAGAACCCTAACAACCCATACATCCAGAACATGGCGCAGATGGCATTTAAGGCTGGTCAATTAGCGTCTGATGATTATTTCAAGAGACAACAGATTGACATTGCCAGATCAAAAGCTGGAGGCACATCTCGCGGTCTAACTCAAGAAGACATTGATTCCTTTATGAACTTTGGGCAAAGCCAAGGCACTGGTCAAGTTGCTATTCAAGGTCAAGGAGCTGCACAGGGCCAAGGCACTGGTCAAGGAACACCCGCGCAAGTAACTGATGAAAAAATTGTAGATAAAAAAATTGTTGATACTCCTTGGTTTAGAGATATAGGAATACCTATTGATGCTGTAGAAGGTCCAGCAAAATTCCAAGTTAAAGTTGAAAAAGGAACTACAGAAACAAGAAGTGTAAATAGACTTGGACCTACTAGAAGCAAATCTCAAACAACTGGCGTTGAATATAGAAATGAAGAACTAGAAAAAGATTTTGATGAGAAAATTAAAATAGCTAGAGATGCCGCATCTTTAATTAAGAGCAACAGACAGCTTAATGGTATCTTTAATTCTGCTAATAAGGATTTTAATAATATCCAACTGGATGAAGCTGGAAATGCAAAAGATGGGTTTACTTATACTGCTACAGTTTTAGATGCAAAAGGAAATCCAATTGGTAAGCCAGAAGATTTGTCTGAAAAAGAATTCAATGCATTAAATTCATTGAAGCAAATACCAGACTACATTAATAATAGTGGAGGCAAGGTTAAACTTATATCTAAGCAGGAAGATCGTCCAACACAAACTCAAGGTGGACTGCCAGCAGTTCAAGTTCAATCTACAATTCCAGAAATACCAGAAGAGGCAAGGGGATTACAGCAGATAGTTGAGCAGGGTCAAACTGCAAAAGCTCAAGAAGCAGCAAAAAATGTTGAAGCACGTATTAATGATATTGATTCACAAATTAAAAGATTAAGTTCTTCAACTGCTGCACCGCAGACTCGTTTGCAATCTGAAGGCACTATGCCACTTAGAAGTAAAACGCCACAGCAAGCCAAAGCTGATATTGAAAAAATCGCACAACTCAAAAAGCAAAAGAGGGTGTTGCAAGGAAAGTATGAGACTCCACAAGAAGTTGGTGAAGCGGTGCAATCTGGATTATTGACAAGAGATCAATCATTGTCTATTCTAAGAAACCAATTTAAAATGTAATGACAGCAGAAGATTTTCTAAACCAATACGATAATTCAAATAAGAATGTCGTTCGGTCAGGCAATGCATCCAGCGCAGAATCTTTTTTAGATCAATATGATCCATCAATAAAAAAGCCATCTGGAACATCTTTTGGGAAAGAAGTATCACAGCTTGGGTCTGCATTTGTTGAATCTATTGGTCGCCCATTGGAAAACATGGGAGAATCTTTTGAGTCTTTTGGATTCAATGGTGTAGCTAATGCACTGAAGGGAGCTATTACAGAGCCAGAGAACTATGTTTCCGCAGGGCAAAGGTTCATGGAGCCAGCACCAGATGAAGCTCAGTTTATGGGATTTGCTTGGCAGTATGCTCCAAGAGCGGCAGTCGAACAAGTTGGTCAAGCAATCGGAGCAATAGGAACAAGGGCAGTTGGTGCTGCTGCTGGTGGAGCGGTTGCTGGCCCACCGGGGGCGATTGCTGGCGGGTTTGTTGGCCCAGCAATATTTGGAGCCGCACAAGTTATTGGCCCAGTAGCTAAAGAACGAGCGAAGAACAATGGTCGCGAAGTTCCGAACAACAGTGACTTGGTAGCTGCTACTCTGACTGCTATTGGTTCTGGTTCTTTGGATGCGATTGGAGCAAGATACCTGCCCGGAGGAGACAAGGCTACTGGCAAATTCTTCAAACGAGTAGCTTCATCATTTGTTGGAGAAGGTGTGCTTACAGAAACTCCGCAATCTTTTATCGAGCAAATTGGTTCTACTGCTGGAACTGAAAAAGGATTAAACATCAATGTTAAGCAAGCTGTAGGTGAAGGATTGATTGGCGGCACAAGTGCTGCTGGACTTACAGCAATTGTTTCTCCGCTCTCTAACCCAACAGAGAACCAAGTTATTCGCACCCCAGAGCAAGTAGAAGAACTGGACATCAACTCTAAGTCTAACCAAGAAGCGATATTGTTGATGGGTGATCCAGCAGATCAAACCCAAAACGAGCGTATCACCAAATTAAAAGAAATAGAATCGGTCATAGCAAACAACGAAACTCTGATGAGTGGTTTGGAGCCTAATGCTCCAGAGAGAACTAAACTTGATTTGGAGAATCGGGTAGCAATCAAAGAAGCTGAAAGGCTGAAGGCAGAAATAACTCAAGGAGCAGGATTATCGGAACCGATAACCACGATAGAGGAACAGCAGGCAGCGTTAGCAAAAACGATTACCACTCCAGAAGCTGCACCCGCCCCAGTAGAACAAGTAGTCACGCCACCAGTAGAGGTTGCACCACTTCCACAAAGAACAGTTGAAGAATCTATTCAGAACAAAGATACTTTTCAGTATGAAGGAATGCGCGGTGCAGTAACACTTGAAGATGGAGTTACTGTGTTTCGTCCATTTGGAACAAATGATAAATATGAAGTTCCAATTAATCCCAACCAATCCATTAGTGAGATTGAAGGCATTCAATGGTTACGCAAAGGACAGACGCGCCAAGCTCCAGTTGAGCCAACTATTCCCGAAGTTGCAGCGATAGTTGAATCGCAACCACAGATTACAGAAGCAGAGCTAAATGCTACGGAAGATGACTTCCAAGTTCCTCAAGGTTTAATTGAAATTGAAAAGTCTCCAACGCTTAATGCGATAGCTGACATTTTTAATACGGGCGAATCAAAGATTGTTAAAGATGGAAAGAGATCAAAGAAAGTTTCTGATACTCCAGAGTTCTATAGTCAGATTACACCACAGCAAATTGATATAGCAAATCGCCAGATTGATAATGCATTAAGAATAATTGATAACTTACTTATATCTGATGAACAAAAGCAGGCATTAGCAGAACCATATTTATTAATAGACCAAGATATTTCAAGCTATGAAAACAATCCAAAATACCAGCAATACAAAGCCTCAATTAGCAGGGAAGTTCGCGCTGCTGACAAAGCTGTCGCGTTCCCAGAAACTATTAGCGAAGTTGCAGCCAAGGTCAAAGAACTTGAACAACGAGCAGCAAAGCCAGCTGTCGAACCAGTCACAGATCAAGTAACACAACCTGCTGCGCCCACCCCCGCAGTATCGGAAACGATAACGGAGCCAGAAGGTATCGCAGTAGGCAACCGCATCAAGCTAGGTAAGAGTCCTCAGACATATACTGTAGAAGAAGTAATCCCACAAACCGAATCAGAGAAGGCAAACAACGAGCAATTTTACTCTGTAAAGAACGAGCGCACTGGTGAAGTTCAGACAGTAGAAGCAAAAGACTTAAAGAAAGTTGGCGGGAAGAAGGTGCGTAAAGCTGCTGCTGGAGTTATACCAAAGCAAGAATCAGTTTCTCCAACTCCAGAGAAAGACAGATATACATTTGAGCAAGTAGTAAAAGCTGCTGACAAATACTTTGGAAAGATGATTCCAGAAGGATTCGTTATCGTTAACGATACTGAATTAAAGGAATTACAATACAAAGCAGGATATGATCCGAAGACTGGTCAGATCATTTTAAACTTAGCATACATCAATAACAATGAGAGTATTGATGATCTTATTTCTCACGAGTTAGGCCACTACATTTTCAGTGATAAAGAATTCCAAGAAGACTTTAAGAACTTCTGGAATATGATGTCAGCAGAGGAGAAGGCTGGACTGGATAATATCATAAAGCAGTTCTACAACAAAGAAACTGGCGCAGTTCAGATTGAAGAGAAGCAAGTCCGAGCATTCATGCAGTTAGTATCAGAAGCAAATGCGCAACCAGAATGGAAGAAGCTTCTGGATAAGATCAAGAATTGGATCAACAATATCTTTGGAACTAACCTACAAGTAACCGACCGAGGTGCATTGGCTGTCCTTGCTGCTGCACATAAACGATTCAAGAGTGGAGAGCAGATTGTCCGTGAAATTGATTCTGGAACTCTAAAGGTGGCAGCAGATCGTGAGAAGGTAATGGGTGCGGCGGTTGGTCCAGAAAAGAAAACTCCAGAAGGCATCATTGCTAAGACTCAAGAACTCCTGCGTAACCAGTTTGATCCCGCGAAAGTATCAGACAAGAATACTACCGAGGCATTCCGTGCATTGGGAAGATTGATGGGTAAAGATGGAACTTCCTTTGCTCAAGAACTGAACGACATTGGTAGAGTAGTAGATGAGTCTGGCGCGGCGAGCGAGATCAGCATGGGTGCAGCGTTGTTTGTGAATGATCTTTTCGAGTATGCAATCAGACTCGCTGCAAATGGTGACAAGAAGATGCTTGGCATGATGATGTCAAATATCAACAAGCTTCCGACTGCTGCGATTGGTGCAAGCGATGCTGCCAGAACACTCCGCGCAAGACTTGAGTTGAGCCAACGCTTCTTGACTATGGCGCAAGCGGAACAAGATGCCTACACTAACTATGTAGCAGAGTTCATCTACGGACCTAATCCTTCTAAAGAACAAATCCAATCCATTAAGGATGCCTATGCAGCAGTAGAGAAGATTCCACAATTAACCGAGCAAGAATTGACTGATGAGATCAAAGCAGTCGGTGATCGGACTGGAACTGACTTGGTTGGTAAGATCAACGAAGAGTTCACTAAGGCTACTGAGAAAGGCAGGGAAAAACGCAAGTCTGAGTTAGAAGAACTTGATAAGGAATACAAGAAGGTTCAAAACCAAGCAGACGCAGAGATTGAAAAACTCGCCAAGATTCAGTCTGATACACCTTCGTTTGATCCAGTTAAAGCAAGGCAGACCGCGAATGATGTCCGAGCTATTGTCGCCGATGACTTGAAACAACGTCCAGACATGGGGCGTAAAGTTCCTTGGAAGTCCATGCTAGTTGCCAAACTGCAAGAAGCTGGAGTTGAACTAACCGCAGCAGAGACATTGGCAGATATTGTATGGAGACAGCATGAGATTAACAACCTTTCGAGGGAACTCGCTTCGATTAACAAAGCTATTGAGAAAGGCCCAATCTCGGAGATCGTCAAAGCAATCAAAGAAACTCCGCTGGAAGAACAACAGAATCCTAACTGGAGATACGAAGTCATGCGTGACTACCTCCGCAGAGCAGGATTGAATGTTGCCCAGTCGGAAAGGATTGCGAAGTTGATGGACATCTCGCTCCAGAAACGCTTCACGATGGCGCAAGAGCAAGCGTTCACAGATGCTATCAGCAAGACTGCACCTTGGAAATCGGGAGATACCAGAAGCCGCAGAGCATTCCAGAAGGTATTGCAAGCCCTCCGCGCTGGTGCATTAGACCCGGCAAGGAATGTGTTGAGCGACATGGCGGCACTTAATGGATGGACTGGGTTCACTCCAGACCAATATAAGACTCTCCTCAAGAATGATGCTATTCTTTCTGATCCAGAGTCCGCTGATGCAACAAAGGCTGAAGCGCACAAAGCAATCCAAGACATCATTTCGAAAGCAAAGCTACCAATCAGAGCAAGGGATGTAATCGGGCAATACTACGATGCACAGGCTTTGAGTGGTATTCCTACTGTGACTGTGAACATCTTCTCGCCTGCTGGTGTGGCGGTGAAAAATGCGCTGACCCAATCATTGAATGGTGTGCTGACAGCAAGGCCAGAGCAAATTACAGCATCACTTACTACCTTTATTGACTCAATCAAGTCATGGGCAAACACAGTAGCCTACTCTTTCAAGAACAACGTCACAGTCTATTCCAACGTCGAATACTTGGTGAATGACGAGGGACTACTGAAGCTCTACAAGAAAGGTGTAGACCAGTTCACCAAGGGCAAGACTCCACGTGATAAAGTAGACGGAGTAAAGAACATGATGATTGGTATGATGGACTATGTTCGTCGTATCTTGAATGCTCTCGACTACGGCGCGATTGCTTCACTTCAGAACCAATCGGTATCCAAGTATGCCTTGGCCGCGATGCAAGCGAAGGGGATGTCCAGTAAGGATGGGGCAAAGATGCTCAATGCCATGATGGAGCAAAAGCGAATCTTCTACAACAAGCAGATCGCTAACAAGGTTGATAAAAACAAAGCAGCAGTTCTTGCAGATGAGTTCTTCATCTCCTCATGGAGACAAGCATTGACTGACGCAAAACTACCAGCGCAACAAGTGATGGATGCAGCACTCAACGATTCCATGTCGGCGGTAGGTAGGAACAGACAATCGCTCGACGCATTTCGTGAAGAAGAGACAGACATCCGAGATAATGGTGTGACATCATTCCCTGCTATTTGGCTACTTGAGACGATGGCAAACGCTGCGAATAAACAAGACAGCCAATTCATCAAAATTTTCAGCAGGGTTATCTACGGATTCGCGGTAGTTCCTGCTCGCGTTCTGCGAGAGACAGCATGGTTCTCTCCATATGGAGCAGTCCGATTTGCCTACGATTCCATCGCAAAAAAGATGGGCAGAAAATCTCCTTATGCACAAAGCTTGGGTAATGATCTTCAGTATCGTCAAAGGCTGACCGAGACTATCGCTGGCAGCTTGGTCATGCTTGCATTTGGCGCGGCAATGTCAGCATCAACAGAAGACGAGGAAGACGAGAAGCCATTCAAGATTGTGGTGACTGGCAACGGCCCTCTCCGCAGCGAAGACCCGCAGTATTACGATTCGTGGACTAAGAAGAATAAAGCTAATACTGTTAATGTATATTTCGGAAAAACCAAATTCACGATCAATACTATGAGGGGATTTGAGGCATTCGCTTGGCCTGCCATGATGCTTGGCGCGGTGGATGATTGGAACATTCGTAGAAAGCAGAAGCGTGAAACGAACACTCCAGCGCAGATGGGGGATGCAGCTATCATCGGAGGATTTATTTTTAGTGCTTCGCTTCGTCGCGGTCCATATGCTTTCGCTGCTAAACCTCTATTTGAAGCCTACGGAGATCGCGGAGTAGAAAGTCTAGCAAAAAACCTTGCCTTCCCTGCAAAGACATTGGTTCCTGTATTAGGATCAAGCCTTGCAAAAAATCTATCTGACTTCTTAAACGAGCCAGTAGATAGGAAGACTCTGGAAGGTGCGTTGTGGGCGAATGTCCCATTCATCGGGCCTGCTGTGTCTCCGAAATCTCTGAATGCTTTTGGTGAACCAGCACTAGCGAATGAAGCTGCTGATAAAATATTCAAGCTCGGCGTTCCGATCACATTCAATATCCCGAATGACAGAGAATCTGTGATGCTCCATGAGTTAGTCTTAAAGCAAGGTGGTGGACCAAGCATCCCGACTAGGAATCAGCTTGCACAAAGGCTCGACAGGCAACCGACGAATAAAGAATACGAGATGTTCGTCAAAGAATATGGAGCGATTCTTACGAAGTCTATGAAGAGTAACTACGATAGACTCTCTGCGATGAAGCCAGAACTTTACAGCAAAACAATTGAGCGTATCGGTAACAATGCGCGTGATGTTGCTGAGAGAAAAGTTAGGATTGAATCAAGAAATCCTTGACATCCGCAAACGCTGATGTAGTCTGATTGCACAGACGGCGGCTGGGTTGTCTGTTTGTTGGTTTGTATTCATATCGTGTATTGAGCCAGACTGGGAATTCTCGGTCTGGCTCTTCTCGTTATCGTAACCGATAAAATAATAAAAAAAATTGTTGACACCGATTATCGTTTGAATAGATTGAGCAATGTCTCGTCACAACAGGCGAGCGAATTGAAACATGAAAGACAAACCAACACCAACCAAAGCAACCGCTCCAACAGAGCTTCAAAAAGAAATCTTCTGCCGACTTATTTCAGTCACAGCAGCGGATGGAAAATTCGATCTCGGAACTCTCAAAGGTCCGAAGATGGTAACAGAAATTGGTAAACACCTTCGCGGCGTTTCCGAACTATTGGCAGCTACATTCGCAGACTCACTTCCAGAAGTATCCGAATAATGGATCACGATGATGACTACGATCTCTCAACGGAGATCGAAGAAGCCAGACACGAAGCGTTCATCCATAGTTGTGCAAGACGCGACATGGATCAAGGAATCGAACCATCAAGCGATGACGATAACTAACAACTTTTGTTTACCCGCGCCAATGTATCGCGCACTATCCCACGATGGATATATGGCCGGAACAAAGCGAGCAGACATCAGCGTTACTACGCTTATTGGACCACCGAAGATTAACCAACTCAAGAAACGCCACTCTGATGAGATCACAGAAGACGCATCTGACAGGGTGTGGGCACTCTTAGGTCAGTCAGTTCACAAGGTTCTTGAGTTAGCTGGTGGAGAAGAAGAGATGACTGAGAAGCGTCTCTACATGGAAATTAACAAGTGGACTTTGACTGGACAGACCGATCTTTACGAGACAGTAAACAAAACTATCTCGGACTTTAAGGTTACGTCAGTCTTTAGTTTCCTTCTCGGCGGCAAAGCAGAGTGGGAAGCACAGATCAACTTGAACGCGATGCTGTGGAGAGCATATGGGTATGAAGTAAACAAAGGTCAGATCGTTGCTATCCTTCGGGACTGGCAGTCGAGCAAGGCTGAGTTTGACAAAGAGTATCCGCAATGTGCAGTCCACATCGTTGACATCCCATTGTGGGATCAGGCGGAGTGTCTGTCATACGCATTGGAGCGTATCAAACTGCACCAAGCGGCGGCAGAAATGCCAGACGATCACATCCCTGCTTGTGATCCAAAGGAACGCTGGGCCAAACCAGATACCTTTGCGATCAAGAAGGACGGGAACAAACGAGCAGCGAAAGTGTGCGAGACATTGGAGGAGGCGCAAAACTTACTTCCTACCTATGGCGCGAAACACTCAATCGAAAAACGAAGCGGAGGGGATATGCGATGCGAGCGTTACTGCTCAGTAGCACCCTTCTGCCACTACTACAAAACAACCTATAAATCAAATGAGTGATAACATGGAACACATTCAATATAGAAATGATATTGAAAGTCCAACAATTGAAAATGCTATACAAGAAATGGCTCGGAGACTTTCATCTGATTTCTTTTTGCATTATGTAAGAGAGAAAGTAAATAATAATGAAAACCTTAAAGTTGTATTAAAAATAAAGAAAAGCAGTAATGTAACAGGATATTCAGTTTCATTAAATCATATAACTGAGACAAAAGAAAAAGCATTGGGAGTTTTAACGCACTTAAAATAAACATATAATCAAATGAGTAACCAATTAGAAGGAATAGAACAGAAAGACATCATCAAACGAGTGACTGGTAAGGTCACTAAATTGTGGGAAGCTAAGACATTCAACGGACCGAAGGGTGAGTTTGTCATCCAAGGTGGAGAGATTGAGATCGATGGTAATACCTATGGACTCAAGTTCTTCAACAATACACAGGAACAATCTATCAAGGGTAACGTAGTTACGTTGTCATCAGTGCGTGGTAAGCATGGTCTGACCGGAGTATCGTTGGAGCATGAGTCCTACGATGGTAAGAATGGCAAGGTAGATCGTGACATCATTAAGGTTACGGCTACTGGCAAGGTAGAGTTTGATCGGCCAAGCGAAGAGCCAGCGCGTGTCGCATCTCCTGCAACACCCAAGGCTATCGTAACCGATAATCCAGAGCAAGCTATTGACAAGATCGTTGAGCTTCATATGTATATCGACTCACTTGTGCGCGTTGCATACAAGAAGGTTACAGATGAAGAAACACTCCGCTCGTATGTATCATCGGTATTCATCGAAGCTAACCGCAAAGGGATTGCACTCTCTTCAAAGAAGGAAGAACCAGCAAAAGTTGAGAAACTTGATCCAACTAACTGGGCAGAAGTGCTAGTCCCAAGTGGTAGCATGAAAGGAAAAGCACTCGGTTCAATCGGTAAACCTGCATTGACTAAACTCTATCAGCACTACCTCGAAAAAGGATTTGATAGTGACTTCGCTAAATGCGTAGAGCAAGCAGGTAACGATCTTAACCTTGATGCGTGGACACTAGAGGAAGAAGACGAAGACAACATCCCAATGTAACAATGTTCCTCCCAGAACACTAACCAATAATACACAACATGAAAAAGACAAAACCAACATTGCAATTCATCTCCCCAATCATCGAAGGTGAGATGGTATCACTAGACAAATACCTGTTAGACATGGCTAAGTTCAGCCAGACAGAATACCCCGGCGTGAAGATCACAATCGATCACGTTCGCAAGTTGTATCAAATGATTTTGAAAGATTCTTCGCCTACAGACGATACACCAGACGAAGTGCTGGAACTTTTCGAGCGTATGCGTGAAGATTACGAGATTGCTAAAGAGATGCTAGAAGAAGTAATGAACGCACCTAAGATTGAAGCTGAGGTAGCTCCAGTCAAAGCAGTAGCAGTGAAAGAAGAACCAAAGAGTGAATCACTTGCTCTCATTGAGTCAGTTAAAGATGGGTTAGAGCTATCTTCGTTCACCACTAAGTTCGACATCGGCGCGGGAATGACACAATGCGTCCCACGTGGAGAGGTAGAGATGAAAGACTGGGTGGCAGCATTTGCCTTCGGTCTTACTCTTGAAAGCGGGGCACAGTGGATCGTTGGCGATTCAGTCGTAGCCTTGGAGAATGCAGGGCATGAAGATGTAGTCAACCAACTCTGCTCTAACTTTAAGAAGAGCTACTCGACTGTCTCTGGATATGCTAGGGCTTGCCGCGCCTTCCCAACTGATAAGCGTGACCCAATGCTTCCGTTCACAGTTTATCGCGAGATTGGCAACGCTAACTTCGGAGATGCTAAGACCAATGCTAAGAAGCAACAGGAACTACTCGATGCAGCTAAGAACGAGAAGCTATCCTCAACTGAGGTTCGCAACCGAGTTCGCAACGAGCAGGGTAAAGACGATAAGCCAATGAGTCATCGTCACCTGCTTGGTCATCGCTATCTGCTCCTCAATGTCGGCAACTTTTCCAACTCCGAAATCCTCCGCAATATGCCAGAAGAAGTGCAAGAACACCAACTTTTGATCGATCTTGGCGACAAGTCATGGTTTGATCCAGCCGAAGGTGAATGGTTGAAATTCTTGAAAGAGCAATGATAGATCAAGACATCAATGAAACAATTGCCTTCGCGCAAGATCAGTTGCACTATTGAAAACAATCGGAAAATGGCAGGAACAATGATTCAAAAAATCTTAGTGAAGCTATGCGTGTTCTCATCTGAACAACTAATGGGAATTGCTAACAAAGCGTTGAATGATAGACAGGAAATCTTGGAGAGAGCAGAGAAAGAGAAAGCAAGACTCCAAACTATCAACTCACGCTTGCTGGTAAGGCTTGCAATGACAGAGAGAGCGCGAAATGAAGCTCAAGCAGAAGTCCAAAGATTAACCAACTTAGAAATAGCAAGACAACAAAACAAAGAACAATAATTTATGTCAGAACAAACACCACAAAACGAAACATCCAAAACAATTCTTGAGGCTTTTAGCTTCATCAAATGTGAGGATGAGAAACTAAACGAACGAGTCCACGCTATGGGTAGCTTGCTACACACGGCGGCGATGATGGTAGTCCGATCCGAATCCCGTAAGGGTGAAGGATTTGAAGCGATCAAATACCTAGAGCTGGCTTTCCTTTACTATAAAGAGAGTCAGTTCCGCAAGCGATTTGATAAGGAAGAAGAGAAAGAAGAGTCTCCTCGGATTATCAGCTAAAGTATCGTAACCGATAACAACAAAAAAGCCCACCTTGGATTTCTCCTTGGTGGGCTTTTTGCTTGGTTAAACTAAGTTTTTTTGAGTTCTTCTATTTCTTGTTCAAGTTGCGCGATGTATTTGTCTTTTTCCTCAATTTCTTTTTCAATTTCTTCCGCTTGTTCTTTCCACCATGCCCCCCAATGCCTCAAACTATCGTGAATTTTTCTTGCATTTTCAATTTCCTCAATTGCTGAGTCAAGGTACGGACAACTATAATTTGGTTCTTTTGGTTCTCTCATTGTTTTACTTCTTCTTTTGGAGCGAGTGAGATGGTAGGGTCTATCATTCCATCTGCGAGCAAGTCCATCTGTTTAAGTTTACCATCTAACTTCTCGCAGATATTCTCCTCAATGCCTACGCCAGCGGCGTATACGATGTATTGGATTGACTTTGATTTTCCGCCAGCTCGATGCACCCGACCTAACACCTGTTTCAAGTCGAATGGCGAAGGACAAGGCATGATTAACGCAACTCGCGAGTGATTGCCATTGAGATCGTGTAGGTTTAATCCTTCTCTGCACGCTTGTATAATTCCGATAATGACTCTCGACTTATCATTCTGGAATGAATCAATCTTACCGCGCCGTTCCATGTCGTTCTGTCCTCCGTAAATGGCACAATCTGTCTTGAGTTCCTCCATGAGCCATTCGCGGGTCTCAGTGTAATTCACTGCAATGAATACCGAGTTACCCTCTTCGATTAGGTCACGTGCCATTGCTGCTACGGCGGGAGCTTTAAGCATTTCGATTCGTTGACGGGCGCGGGTTTGCTCTGCTAATACGTTAGCTGAGAAGTTTTCCTGCATCCGCAATTCTTCGATTCGGTTACAAAGATCATCATACTCGTTGGCAATCTTCTTAGCGTTGTCCATATCGAAGGCTTTGGCTTTTATTAGCGTCTCAGGGAATGCGTCACCCAAGTCAGAGTGGCGCAAGCGATTACCTTTCTCTGGATAGATGCGACTATGCAATCTCTTTAGGACTGAGTGACCACCTGTAAACTGCATGCCGAAGCGGGTCTTTCGGCATCCGTTCTGTGACAAGAAGCGGAAGTAATCCTTTCCACCTTGGTGAAGTCCTAGAAACTGCCCGATTGCCCACAGTTTTGTAGGATCGTCGGCAATGGTAGCAGACAAGGCAATGGCAGGAATGTTCTGGATGACCGAATCTCTGACAAGGTAAGCGTTCTGAGTAGCTTCACCTTTACCGCGATGAACCTCATCAAAGACAAGTAGAACATCTTCTGGCAGCATGAATCGGAAGGTTTTCTTGTCATCACAAGTCCATCGGCCTAACTGAGACTTACCAGTTTTCGCCCACTCCCACCCACAAACCTCAAATACTTCAACGCCCATCATCTTTGCGGCGCGATACCAGTCGGTTGTGATAGGTTTTGGACAGATCACTGCAATGCGTTTGCCTAACTCTCTGGCGATACCCAAGGCACAGAATGTTTTTCCTACGCCTGTGGAATGACCGAGAAGAACCCGATTGTATTTGTTCATCGAAGCAACGCCCATCTGGACGCTCGTTTGCTGATACTCAAAGAGTCCTTCGGGATGAAGTAGCGGAATCAGATCAAGTTCGGCGACCGCCTCAACAGGATTATCGGAAACGATTATCTGCTTGAACTTGAGCTTGTCATCGCTCCACCAAGTGAGTCCCCATTCATCACGGAACTTGCCAAGTGTAATGCCAGCGTCAGACATTTGCTTTTTGAATAGCTCCTTATCTTCTCCATAGACTTTCCAGAATTGTGGAGTGATCGGAGCTTTACGCATGGCGCGGAATCCACGCTTAGTGTTAATCTGAATGGGATGCGACCACTCAACTGTTGCCATGAGATCGTGGATGTTCATGAACTCCTCCTTG
>Ga0209668_10000726_pt1 | contig 13713 bp, 14 predicted proteins | sample FrelakmetPLP11PL_FD_187150 | JGI IMG/M metagenome (GOLD analysis project Ga0209668, IMG submission 187150) | Freshwater lake sediment microbial communities from the University of Notre Dame, USA, for methane emissions studies - PLP11 PL (SPAdes)... | ecosystem: Environmental > Aquatic >... | reverse complement strand
TGCCTGCTCTGCTTGATTTGCCGATAGGGTCTCTCCCATCATTTTGTTTACAAAATCGGCATACGATTGACCCATTCCAAAAACATTTTGGAGATTCTGCTGTTGGAACGCATTCATGGTTCCAGTATTCGCGTCTCTTGTGGCTTGCTGTGCCGCTACTGCCGCGCCGGGATCAATACCTCCCATTGGAGCAGGAGTCGCTTGTAAAAATGCCTGCCGCTTCGCAATGTTGTCGAACATCATATTCCTGCCTGCTTCAGCAGTTTTGTCGAAGATGGCAGACCTGCCAATTGTGCTGGATGGATCAATCCCAGTTGATGCAACGGAAGTGATTCCACGCTCGCGAGCGAATCTGCTTAAAAAATCTTCCAAATTATTTGGATCAGTTGCTTCTGCAACTTGTTGGCTCAATCCCATTCGCATTTCAGCCGCAAATGGATCGGTTAGTTGTTCACCTTCCCGCGATCTTTGGATGTTGCCAAGTCCAAATTCATATGCTTGCTGCGAAACCTCTGTAGGGTTGTATTCCAGCATCCTTGGAGGCATTTTTGATGCCAGCGAAATATTGTCGCGCTTCAAATCCAGTGCGCTTTCTCCTAACTTCATCGACGCACCCAAAATATCGTAAGTTGGTTGCGGATTTGGAGGAGGAATCATCCTCGATGTATTTAATGTTGTTGGTGCTGGTGCGCTTCCTCCCATAGTAATCTCCTTAAAGGCTAAAAAGTTCTCGATGCATTCGTTTTAAACCAAGTTTTGACATGATTTCGTTTGTAAAATTAGTGCGTTCACTCTGGAGTGGAACTCCGATATACCCTGCTGCCCCAGACACTTGTGCATACACTTTGAGATCGTGCATACATTGAACTACATCTCTCGGAGTAGTGTGTTTTGGATGGAAAGCAGGGTAAAGAACTGGAATGTAAACATGATCGGAATATCCGAATAGTTTTCCATCCTTATAATGCCCAATTACATTCACTTGTGGATGCTCAACAACATGGTGATCGAATTCCTCGGCAAAATCAACAAGTTCAAGAAATTCCCCACTGTCTTTTGGAATCGTTTTATATTCTATATTACTAATTTTCATACTGTTCCAACTACAATGTTTGTTTTATCAAACTGATTGGGTACATAGTTTTTATATCGACTTGCTTGCTCCTCAATGGCATTGATTCTTTCATTAATATTGCCGCATACGATACATGGCAAGCAATTATTTTCAGCTTCATTAATAAAATTAATCGACGAATACAAAGGAATTGTATTTTCGTTTGAAAATGGAAATACAAACTTGCTTGGAAAGTCTGTAACTCGTTCAGATGCTGTAACAATGGATGGCATTTTAACAAGGATTTTCTGCTCGGTATTGTTGTGCGGCAGCATTTGCTGCCTGAAGTGCCAATGTACTCGCCTCTGCCTCTGCGTGTTCGTAGCTAATGTAAGATAGGAATGACGCTTCAGCAGTTGCAGCAATGGATGGCGACCCATTTATGCAATTTAGAGTCACTGTGCGATAAACACTGGCATACCACGATCTCTGTTGCCCGTTCGTCGTATCATATGCGTTCGGTAGAGTGTCAATTGTAATGTTGTTCCCATCCTGACCAACCACGCAGTATTTTTTTTCGTCTCGTTGAGGTACGCCAAGTGATTTTGTCGAGTATGGATCGATGTAAATTCGCACGATCTCAACCCCCATTTGACCGCACCATTCTATCAGTATGCTGAATGCTTTATCGATGTCGATTGTGAGGTCACTTTCGCAGGTGGTGTAGTCGATGGTTCTCTGGGATGATTCGGTAATCAACCTGCGATACTGCGAATTCAAAAATCCCAGTTCCTCGATCTTATCTTGGTACGGAGTGCCTTTCCACTGCACATCATCGGTAACAGCAAGAATGCGTTTTTTGAGAACCTGCTTGTGCTTACCCTTGCTCCCTCGAAATGCAACTGTGACATCTACAACGCCACCGATTTCGCAAGCCTCGATTTCAGAGTAGATGAACTGCTTCAAATCCATCGCATCACCAAGCATTGCAGTCTCCATCTGGCAGTAAATGCGATTGATTTTAGGAGTCGTCGTGCCGTCCGAATTTGTGTCGAAGTACGAATCGTACTTTTGAGGTGCAAAAGATTCCCACAAATGGTTGTAAGACCCATCACTGGTTGCTGCGTAGTCAACACTAAAATGAAAGCACCTTTGCTGCCCTCCAACAGTGCCTGTAGTCCACTCAACAGGTCGAGTTCCTGTCCATACACCACACCAAGCAGGAATGCGACTCTGCGACCATTCTGACGCAGCAGCATAGTCAAGCACCATCGTCTGCGAGTTCAGTTTTTCGAGATACGGAACACTTACCAAAATGTAGTTTTCAAATGAAGTGCAGCAGATGCCTTTTGTATTGCCTGACAAATACTGCTTCGTCCTCGCCATCTCGACATCCTTGAAAATAATCTGCGACGACAGATACGATGCTGCCGCCACATCCGCAGCAATTAATCCGCCCTGCGAATACCACCACATTTGACCTGCCTGAAAAGTGATTGACTTGCCTGCGATACATCCAACAGTCGGGAAAAGCGTGTTCTGGAAATTGGCAGTCGATGTCCACTGGGAACGATCAAGAATTCCAGAGGCGAGAGAGAAGGTTGCTCTATCAGTAAACACAATCAATCGGGTTGATGTATCCTGACCGACATAGCTAACCATTCCAGTAACTGTCCTCGAAAAGGCAAAGTCTCCGCGACCAGCACCACTCTTGCGTTCTTGCCATGAGGTCGGGTCTCCGAGATCGCTTGCCAACACAATATTTTTATCAGCAATCCAAAGTCTGTTTCCAGAAAACGCCATCCAGTATCCAGTCGGGATCGATGCGGTTTGCGTACCAGTCTTGTTCGACCCATCCCAGTATGCTGGAGCAGAAACGCCATCTTGGATGAAGACTGCTCGATGCGATGGAGTCACGATCTCATCTTTTCCAGTCGATAGGTTAGCCGATTGCGTAGCGAGGCAAAAAACAAATTGATCGACATCTGGGTCGAGTGAGATGTTTGACAATTTGTACTCCGACCAATCTTTGGGTTGTGTTAAAGGAAATGGCGCAAAGTAGACTGATCCTGAAACAGCAAAAACCATGTAAGGGATTTCTTCAGCAATAACCCCCTCGCCTTCAACATCAAAAATTTTAGCAGGAGTCGTAATCGTGCGACCATTGATAACTTCAATTTTTGCAGACTCCTTTTGTTTATTCGCAGCAAAGAAAATTCCACCCTGAAAGTTTCCAGCAGGCAATGAAAGTCGCATTGCTTGGCCGGGACGAGTCTGCACGATGCCGCCTCGCACTTGGACATTGACCCCCCATTTGAATTGATTTTCAGGAAGTGACCACGGATTGCGGACAGAATTTACGCCAGCAAACCACCCAGAGGTTGCCTTGACCAATCTGCCAGATGATATCTGCTCGCTTTTCATTAAAAGATTACAGGATCAGTTCCATCACCATAGGTGATGTTGTTAATCTGTGGTGGAACCTGCGCGTGACCATCAATGTACTCCTGCTGGTTCCGCAGGTAATTGAATGCGATGCCCCAGTATCTTGTCGATTGATCGGCAAAATCCTTGTCTTCCATGTCGCAGGCGTGGACTGCCGCAATTATTGCCCGTTCATGCTCTACAGGAATGTAGTCGTACATGGATGTAATAAATGGAGGTGACATCCGATATGCCAGACGCACCCAAGCACACTTTTTACCAAGGCGAATCCTGCGGTATTGTGGATTAACCTCGGATGGGTGATAGCGACCAATCAAGGTCATGTCATTGCTGCGTCCATAATCCCATGCGTAGAGCAAAACAAACCCGTCTGTAAGCGGTTTTTCGATCTGTGAGATCGATTTGACCAAAACAGAGTCATCCGTTGCATCAATGAAGAATGTAGACTCGGTAGAATTGCCAGATGTTTCAAAAGCAATCCTGCCTGTAGTTCCCGATCCATTTGCATTGGCAGCAGTGTTGTAAAGCTCGATGTAGTTCTCATCAATTCTGCGAACATAATACTTGGTTCCTGCCACCAAAGGCACTGGCAATACATCACCCTCGACTGCTCTCACATTAATTGCCTGACCAGTTTCAAAAAGTGAACGCTCGCAATAAATCCTTGTGGATTTGACTGGAGTAATTGTTCGCTCGATATCGAGACTTAATTTTCCAGTGCCAGCACTTATAAGAGTAACCAATGTACCTGTTGTTACAGAAAACGCTTTTACACTGTCACCAAACAATTTGATTTTGTAATCCACGCCTGACTGCAATCCGACTGGCATTGTTCCAGATGTAGAAAATCTAACTATCTGATCATCTTTCAAATTAACAACGCTGTCTGGTTCAATCAAATTGTTATATGGCAATGGAGATACACTATATCTGCGTCCGTAATATGTTTGACCAACTCCAAATGATACAACTTGGATTAATCCAGATGTTTTATATACTTTTATTCCAATATTTAAATTTGTAGATGGAAGAGTTGCATCAATAGCATAAGTAAATGTATCTGCTGTAACGGAAATAATTATAGCATTAGTTTTATTATAGCCAGCAAATTGTCCTGCTCCTCCAGTAATTGTTACTGAATTACCAGCAACATATCCATGATTTGATGCAGTTTTTGCTGTAGCCGTTGTTCCAGAAAAATTTCCAATTTCTATTATATCAATAACATTCCCATCAGTCAAAAGCCCAGCATTAGCATTTACTTCTGTATTATAAACTCTTGAAACGCCAGACGAAATTACATTTAAATATGTTGGAACTGTTGAACTTACTGTTGGAACAGTTGTTGGAAGAATAAAATCTGTTCCAAAATAAATAGCATTGCCAGTTGATAAACTTGAAAAATCACCTAACCAACGATCAGTAAAATCAATTCCAAAAGAACGAGATAGAACAGTATAAAATGTTCCGCTTCCACCACCAGTTATATTTACTTTTGAGAAATCGGAATTTTTAATTGTAAATACGCCTCCACTTGTGCTTAATGGTGCTTCTGCGCGATATGCTATACCTGAAACTAATGGTGACGGCAAGGTTCCAGTAGAAGAAAATTCAATAAATACACCTGTCGATGGGGTAATTGTAACTGTTGGAGCGGATGTATATCCAGTTCCAGAAGTGATAACATTAAGAGCAACAACTTCTCCAGAAAACACATTGCCGGGAACAGTTGCATTTCCTGTTCCTGCTGCAATTGAAAAAGTAAATGTTGTTCCAGCAGGATCAGGAACTGTACAATTTGCTGATGTTGCATTTACTGGAGTTCCAGAAACTGTATATTCAAATTGAGTTGGATTAATAACTACAACAGAAAATGTACCATTATATTGTGGAAGTGCCGTTGCTCCAGAAACTGCATTTGAAATTTTAACTAATTGTCCTGTAGAATAATTGTGTTCAACAGAAGTAGTCGCTCTGGCTATTGCATTTGTTCTAACAATGCTTGTTATTGTTAATGCTGGTAAAAACGGAACTGATATAATTGTTTTATTGCCATTATATGCAGCAGGACTTGCATTTGAAATTGTTACAATTTGGCCTTCAGAAAATCCATGAGGACTTGATGTTGTTGCTGTTGCTGTTGTGCTTGGGGCAACAATACTTGTAATAGGTGTAATTGAAGAGTTCACCACTGCTTGTGCAGTTGCTCCACTTCCACCACCCCCAGATATTTGAACTTGAGGAGATTGAGTATAATTTGTTCCTCCAGAAATTTTACGGAAATAAGATACAAAAGATGTCTGAAGAGTCGCTGATGCAACTGCTTGTGCTGGACTTGTTCCAGTTGGCGCATCAATTGTTATTGATGGAGGAGAAGTATATCCAAGTCCGGGATTAATAATAATAATCTGTTCTAATTTTGTTGAAGCAGTATTAATAATTGCATATCCAGTAGCAGTAACAACTTCTTGGCCGGAACCAAATGGAGGCTCTGGAGGTGCGCTAAATGTTACTTGAGGAACAGTTGTATATCCATTGCCTTGAGCCGTAACAGAAACAGACCTCACAGAGCCAGTCACGACTGCTTGGAATTGCGCTCCAGCACCAGTGGGAGCAGGAATATTAAGTCCCGGCGCAGTTATCTGCGATAATTCTCCAGATCGAAATGTCGATGAAATTAGTTTTACAACAAAATTTGTTCCAACTCCTGCATCAATAATTTTGATTGGATTGATCGGATTTGTTGGAGATGATGCAATTGCGTCTGCTTGCGATTCATGCAAAGTAATTGTAAGGTCATCAACTACATTTACAAAATAATTTTGGTTCGCAATTAAAGGATTTGGCAATGTGCCGCCAGCAGAATAAACCTGAACTTGATCTCCCTGCTTATAAAAATGCTGGATAGCAAAAGTTAGTTTTGATTCAGGAAGAATTTCTTTTCGGATGTCTATCTGAATTGGGGTTGTTACACCAGTTGTATATACTGGATTAACATTATTTTGAGCGTCCTGAAAAGACTCAAAAATCTGGAGATTTTTAGGGTCGATCAAGTTTGCAAAGTATGTAACTTTCTCAAGCAGTGGTGGAGGAAGCGTTTGCCCTTGAGGAAATGCAACAGGATTTGCGGTTGTAATCGGCAAACTCGGTTCATTTGCAGGCAAGTCGGGGAACCTTAATGCAGTAACAACATTGCTTGGCTTGCTGTCTTTAATTTTTAAAGTGCCTGACCCGACAATGCTTTGAAGTTGCAATGGGTAATCCCCATTTTTTGCATTGTTCTGGTCGTTGAAAAGTTGAATTGTAACGGCATCGATTACGCCGACATAAAGAACCTGACCATTTGAAAGCGGGACTGGGATTGTACCAGTCAGATTTGTGATATTTACACCCTGTCCAGAATTAAGTTGATGCGGGGTTTCCGTTGTAAATTTAGTGATAGGATCAATAGCAACACTGCGAGTTTCAATCGTCTCGTTATCAGGCAAAATTACGCCAAGTGGAAAGTCTTTTTGCGAATGAATCGGCACAAGTAGTCCATCAACGCCAGTGCCATTTTCAAGTTGGCTACGGAGCGGCACATTACCATCATTCGTTCCCAGAACGCGAATGACCTTACCTACATCGTTCTCAACCTCTGCAATCGCCACCAACTGCGAAGGTTGAATTATTTCCATTGCCGTTGCAGTAAATCCTCGGTCATCCCATGCCCACTGCACAGGCGAGAACATTCCTCCCTTGTTTACATGGTACTGGAAAAGCCGATTTCGGAAGTAGACAGGACTACCATCCACATTAATCGCCAGAGGCGTGTCCACGCCCCTTGGAAGGACAACGCTACATCCATCCCACCCAGTGCAGATATCGACCTCGGCAGTAGAATGCGACCAGTGTCCAGACTCCATAAGAGTCTGGACTGCCTGCGAAATCTTGCGGAAGACCTTTTCGCTATTCGTCGTTCCTAAAATCTCCGCGCATTCCTCGAAAATTTGGGATACGAACATATTTAAGCGCGACGAGCGGAGAGTTCTTTTGCGAACATATCGAGGTCTGCCATGTCTGCTGCTTCCTCGGCTTTTGGTGCTGCTTCCTCAACCCCTGCTGCTGCCTGCATATCAACCGAGGATGACATGGCAGAGAGTGCAGAAGCAAGTTCCTGTACCAACGCATTGAGATTATCAAACTGCGACTTGCTAATTGTCATGGTAACATCTCCTTCGGGAGGAGTCATCATGTCGGCTTGCATTTCGGGTGCAGGCATTTCTGCCATGTCGGGTGTCATTGCCATAATTTTAATCTTCCTCTTCTTCTGCTTCGTTTAGTCCGTTCTCAATCTCGTCTTCAGCATCCATTTTTATTGGTGCTGTTGCTTTCGGAGTTTTAATACCACAGATACACAGTTCGACGCAATGGTTTTTTTCGGTTTCCCCATTGCGAGTAATTGTCTCTGTACGCTCCATTGTCTTTTTGAAATAAATGGTAGCAGTGCCTTCTTTAGGAAGGTCTTTAAGACCTTCTGCATTCCTAAAATAAAGCGAAGGATAGCTATATTCTTTTTCATCCTCATCGTATTCTTCTTCCATTTTAGAAAACGACATGGAAATTGGTTCGACCTCTTCAGAAAGATCAACAAATCCTTCTGGAAGTTCGTATTTTTTTTTCATGTACATATTAAGGATTCAGTTGAGCTTTCAAAGAAGCAACTTCAGCCGAGAGTTCTTGGATTGCTTTGATCATTGGCGCGATCAATTCAACATATCCAATTGAAAGAACATCGTCTCCTCCAGCAATTTTATGATCTTGGAAACCTCCGAAATCAATTCCTTTTTCATCAAGAACTGCTTTCACTTCTTGAGCTATCAAACCATGATGGAAACGATTGCGTGTTTTGCTTCCATCGTGAGTGATATTTGCAAGTTTAACATCTTCTTCCCATTTATTTCTTAAAACAAGATATGCTTCATGCGCGGAAAGTTTTTCTGCATATTTTAACTTCTCTTCTTCAGTGGCGTCTTCTTTTAGTTCTTCTGGTTTAACAACAAAAGCGGGTGCTTCTGGTCGATAATCCTCACGCATATCCCACTTGAAATCAACAGGACGAAGTGCTTTCACAAATTCAAGGCCAAGTTCCGTGTCGCGGATTTCCGTTTTATCACGCTCATCAGAACGATTTTGAACTGCTCCATAAGCATATGCAGTTGATCCAGCACCTCCAAGCTGAACTTGACCACTTCCTGTTACCGATGATTGCGATCCTAAACAAGTACTCTGATTATAATTGCCATTCCCATATGCATTATATCCAATTGCAACATTTTGTGACAAGTTACTAACACTTGTCATTGCAAATGTGCCAATTGCAACATTATTATTCCCACTATTGAGGTTTGAAAAACCAAAGCCAATTCTAACATTGTTAGAGCCTGATGTTACAGTTTCATTATCATTTCCAATAAAAATATTTTCTGAACCCGTATATGCTGATTGTAGTCTTGAATTCAAAATTACATCTACATTACGATTTATATTTACGAAACAAGCAGCGTATGTGGGCCAAGTTGCAAGCCAAGGCAATGTTCCATCAGTTATAGATGTCTCCATCAAAAAATCAGGTCCTTCACTATCTGTAGACCACACCTGCCACCGAGATATAGAAGAATTATATCTAACATAATATTCTGTAAAATATTGTTCTATGCCATTTTGCCCCCAACTATTTCTTCCATCAACAATTCCTCTGAAATAAGGCATTGCTCTAAATGCTGCATTTGGAAATATTGGGGTTGCAACAAAATAATCTCCCGGAAGTATCATTGAATTTGAGGCTTTTGTAATTGGCATAATTTTAGGTTTTCTATTTTAATTGTTGTTGTTGTTTGTTAAGCTACTGAAAGTGATACGATGTTTATTTCTGATCCATTTGGAACTTCTTGACTAAATGTTAATGTTCTTGGGGTCACATTGTTGATTGTGTAGTTTGTTGTTTTCTGAACAATACCATCAATTGTGACAAGGTAAGCGGCAGAAATTATAGAGAGTCCTCCAGTAATTGCAAATACTGTTTGTGATCCGTTGCCTGTGTATGACCAGACATTACCAAAATTTGTAGGAGGCAATGCTCCTGTCGCGCCAGTCGCGCCAGTAGGCCCGCCACTCGGCCCTGTTGCGCCTGTCAATCCTGTCGCGCCTTGCATTCCAACACCTGTCGCGCCAGTCGCGCCCGCCCCAGTTGCGCCAGTCGCTCCCTGACTTCCAATTCCAGTCGCGCCAGTCGCGCCCGCCCCAGTTGCGCCAGTCGCTCCCTGACTTCCAATTCCAGTCGCGCCAGTCGCGCCTTGAATTCCAACACCAGTTGCCCCAGTGCTGCCTTGAGTTCCAACACCCGTTGCTCCCGTGATGCCATTCAATGAAGTAATTACAATTTGCGATCCATTAGGAACCGCTGATGACATTATTAAAGTATATGGAGAACCTGATGTAATTGTATAATTATTGGGGTCTTGTGTAATGCCATCGATATTTACTGAATAACCAAGAGCATTTGTTGTTGTCGCTCCAGAAATTTGGAAATTAACTTGCGTTCCGTTTCCAGTATATGCCCATCGTTGTCCACCAACCGGGCCTGCATTTCCATTTGGCCCAGTAGCTCCCGGAACTCCGGTTGCTCCGACTAATCCGCTACTTCCAGTTGCTCCGACTAATCCGCTACTTCCAGTTGCTCCAACTAACCCTTGCAATCCTGTGCTTCCAGTCGCACCCTGAATTCCAATTCCAGTCGCGCCTGTCGCTCCAGTAAATCCTGTCGCGCCAACAGAAATTGGCGATTGCAATTGCACAACAGTCAGTAATGCGCCACTTGCTATTGGACTGCCAAATGTAATTATTTTTGGAGATGTTCCAGAAATTGTATAAGTAATTGGATCACGAACAATTCCATTTACATAAACAATATATCCATTTGAAGTATTTAAAAAAGCACCCGACAAACTAAATGAAGATGTTGTTCCATTACCTGTAAATCCCCAACGCAAAAAATCTTGTGAAATTGTATTGCTAAAAACTTTTAGTAAATAGCAAAGTAATCCTTCACCTTCTTCTCTTGGTATATTATCAACTTCAGTTGTGTTGTTAGGGTCACATGGAATGTCCCAAACAACACGACCATTAACAACTGATTTGTTAATGGTTCCGTATAGAGCATAAACTAAATTCTCAATTAACGAAGGAACGGATTCTCTTGAAATTTGAGGATATGGAACATCAGGACATTCGCTTGAATTGTTATTGCATCCGCAAGACATAATTTTATTTTCTTTTAATGTTTGTTTATATTTGTGTCAAATTAATTTTTATGCTGTAGATAAAGAAACTACAACAAGAGAACTACCATTTGGAACAGTTGAAATTGTTAATGTTCTTGGAGACACATTGTTTATAGTGTAATTTGCTGGGACTTGATAAATTCCATCAATGTGAACAAGATACAGTGCAGAATTAAGACTTCCAGTTGTATTTCCAGTTAGCGTCCAAGTTGTTGTTGATCCATTTCCAGCAAATGTCCAAACATTACCAGCATTAGACGGAGGAAGAACTCCTGTTGCACCTGTTGCGCCTTGACTTCCTATGCCAGTTGCACCAGTGCTTCCTTGAACCCCGATTCCAGTCGCGCCAGTGCTGCCTTGAACACCGATTCCAGTCGCGCCAGTGCTGCCTTGAATTCCAATGCCAGTTGCGCCAGTTGCGCCGACACCCGTTGAGCCTGTACTACCTTGAGTACCAATTCCAGTTGCACCTGTTGCTCCTTGAGTTCCTACACCAGTCGCGCCTGTGCTTCCTTGAATGCTAATACCTGTTGCGCCTGTAGCCCCAGTCGGCCCACCACTCGGCCCTGTTGCACCTTGAACTCCATTCAATGAAACAATAATAATTTGCGATCCATTTGGAACTGCCTGTGAAAATGTAAGCGTAGTTCCAGAAATAGAATAATTATTAGGGTCTTGAACAATCCCATCAATTGCGACAAGGAACGCAGTTGCAAGATTAGAAATTGCTCCAATAACTGAAAATTGAGTTTGAGTTCCATTGCCCGTATAGGCCCAACGAATTCCTCCTGCTGGGGATGCTGCCCCTGTTGCGCCTGTTGAACCAATTCCTGTACTGCCAGTTGCTCCAACTAATCCTTGAATTCCTGTGCTGCCAGTTGCGCCGACTAAACCTTGGATTCCGCTACTGCCTGTCGCCCCGACCAATCCTGTACTGCCAGTTGCGCCGACTAATCCCTGAATTCCAGTTGCGCCTGTACTTCCGATTCCTGTAGCCCCAGTGCTGCCTTGCAATCCGACTAACCCCTGAATTCCAGTTGCTCCTGTACTCCCAATCCCCGTAGCTCCGGTGCTGCCCTGCAAACCTGTCGCTCCGATTGGCCCAGTCGCGCCAACTGCTGCTGTATTAGCAATTGAATCCCAAGCAAATCCATTCCAACGCCAACCTTTACCACCAGCATAATATTCTTGTCCAATAAAAGGATTATCTGGAAAAACAATAGGCATAATTAAATATTTTCTACTAAAAGATAAGGAATTGTTTTTTGATTGTACCTTGCCATTTCAGAATAAACAAGATTTATAAATCCATTCCATTGTGGGGGGTATATCGTCTGGCAACCAGCAGAACTGGTAGAGTTGTAGCCTCCGCGATGGATGTTTATTGCTATTCCCATCGAGTCGCCTTCTTTATCTCGCGTAACAGGGAGTTCTTCCTTTGAGTTAGCAGGTCGTAGCGCAGGATAACCACCATCGGGTCTACTGATGCCATGATTGCCCCTGCGAAAGCGATGCACACCTGTTTTAAGCACAGCAATGCCCTTCTTGAAAATTGATGGATCAGTGTTGGCGTTGAATGTTGCATGGACACTGGGTGAAATCAAAATAATCGCATCGTCGTAGATGCCGCGATCATTCTTTCCTTTTACACCCATCGAGTCTGCGTAATATCCGCGAATTCCGACCAGAGCAACACGATCCTCAATCCCTGCGCGAATAATCATCGCGAGGGTTTTTTCTTTCGCTTGCTGCGGTCTGGAATTCGGAACCATTACTTGTTGCTATCTTTGGCAAGGATGAGACCAACTCCAGCAGTAACGGCAGCAAAAAGCAAGCCGATATCGCCCAGTGATCCGTTTGTCAAAAATTCTTTTCCCGCTTCAGAGACTGCGGCAAGAATGGTGAATACTCCGAGGAGTGAGGTTTTCCAATTAACTTTCATTTTTTTGTTCCTTTCGGTTCGGGAAGTTCATAAGTGAATCTTCCGTATTGTGTTTGTAAAGAGATACCAAATGTCTCGCATCCTGTCAAGAATGCCATTGCGAGAAATGCAAACGAGATGATGATAAGTCCAAGCGCGATTTGTTTAGGGTTCATTTGTTTTTATTCCAGTTACGCGCAAGGACGATAAGCGATCCGATACCTACTGCGATACCAACAAGAAGAGAAACGATGCGTAGCCATGCCTCCACTTCTGGCAGCAATGAAATGCCAACCGATGTTGCTGTTGCCAATACTCCTGCCATTCCTGCGTTAAATGAGTTAGTATCCATTATTCTTTCTTTCTTTCAATCGTTGAGTAGTCAATTTCACTTTCAAGTTTGATTTCTGTATTTTCTGGAAGCTCAAATGGAGTAACGCCATCCCATAGGATTACATTTTCAATGTATCCTTCGTCCTTGTTAATTAAAACATATCTTTCGACCATAAATTAGAAGTAAGTTGTTACAATTACAATTCCTTGTCCACCAGTTCCTCCAGCACCAGAGTTGCCGACACCATTAACGGACGCGCCGCCTCCCCCGCCCCCGCCTCCGTAAAGTCCACCCGCTGCGCCAGAATTTGAATTTGTGACTGTCGAGGCTGATCCACCGCCACCTCCTTGACCAAGCGCGGTGACAAGTCCGTGTGGCGTTGGGGATGTGTTGACTGCTGCGCCGTTGAGGTTTGTTGAGTTAATTGCCCCGCCGTTTGAAGCAGGCCATAGTGTGTTCGCAGAATCAATTCCACCGCCACCACCAGCACCAGAAACAAATATTCCGGCTGCGGCATTTACTGCTGTAGCTGTTGCTCCGCCGTTTCCGCCTGCACTTCCAGAAAACTGACCCGCGCCTGCTGTGCCGCCTGTCCCCGCTGCTGTAGTCCCACCATTTCCACCTCCACCTCCACGGC
>Ga0209668_10000725_pt1 | contig 13716 bp, 12 predicted proteins | sample FrelakmetPLP11PL_FD_187150 | JGI IMG/M metagenome (GOLD analysis project Ga0209668, IMG submission 187150) | Freshwater lake sediment microbial communities from the University of Notre Dame, USA, for methane emissions studies - PLP11 PL (SPAdes)... | ecosystem: Environmental > Aquatic >... | reverse complement strand
CGCGCTCACCCGCTGGCCCGCAGTGCACCTGCTCCCGGCCGACTGGTTCTACCTCGCGCTCACGGCGCACGGCTTCGACGTGCTGCTCGCCTGGATCATCTTCTTCGAGATGGCCGTGCTGTATTTTGCCTCCGCGGTCCTGCTCGGCTCGCGGATCGCCGCGCCCCGCTGGGCATGGGCCCAGTTCGGGCTGATGCTGGTCGGCGCGCTGATGACCAACGTCGCGGTCCTGCAGGGCAACTCCTCGGTGATGTTCACCTCCTACCCGCCATTGCAGGCAGCTCCGCACTTCTATCTCGGTCTCGTGCTGTTCGCGGTCGGGGCCCTGATCGGTTGCGCCGTGTTCTTCGGCACGCTGGTCGTGGCCAAGGAAGAGAAGACCTACGAGGGATCGGTGCCGCTGGTCACGTTCGGCGCCATCACCGCGGCGATCATCGCCGTATTCACCCTGGCCTGCGGCGCGATCATCCTCATCCCGACGTTCCTGTGGTCGGTCGGCATCATCAATGGCGTCGACCCGCTCATGTACAAGCTGGTCTGGTGGGGCATGGGCCATTCCTCGCAGCAGATCAATGTCTCCGCGCACGTCGCCGTGTGGTATGCGATCGGCGCCATGGTGCTCGGCGCCAAGCCGATCTCCGAGAAAGTGAGCCGGATGGCCTTCCTCATGTACATCCTTTTCCTCCAGCTCGCGAGCGCACACCACATGCTCGTCGAGCCCGGCGTGAGCTCGAGCTGGAAGATCTTCAACACCAGCTACGCGATGTACCTCGCGGTGCTCGGCAGCATGATCCACGGCCTCACCGTGCCCGGCGCCATCGAGGCCGCACAGCGCGCCAAGGGTTACAACAAGGGCCTGTTCGAGTGGCTGCGCAAGGCGCCCTGGGGCAACCCGGCCTTCGCCGGCATGTTCCTGTCGCTGGTGATGTTCGGCTTCCTGGGCGGCATCTCCGGCGTCGTCATGGGTACGGAACAGATCAACCTGATCATCCACAACACCCTGTACGTGCCCGGACACTTCCATGCGACCGTGGTCGCCGGTACGACACTCGCGTTCATGGCCATCACTTACCTGCTCGTGCCGCTGATCTTCCGCCGCGAGGTCATGTTCAAGAAGGTCGCCCAGCTGCAGCCCTACATCTTCGGCCTGGGCGTGGCCGGCATTTCGCTGTTCATGATGGGCGCCGGGACTCTCGGCGTACCTCGGCGGCACTGGGACATCACGTTCGCCGACGCGCTCACGCAATACCAGTTCTCGCCGGCCGCGTTCCTGATGCTGGCCCTCAATGGACTGTCGGCGATCATGGCCGCGACGGGGGGTGCGATGTACATCGTCGTCGTCGTCTGCTCGGTCTTCTTCGGTCGCAAGATCGGCGACAACGAAGTGGTGCAGCTCGGGCCGGTCTCCGGCGCGGCATCGGCCGCGGCCGTGGCGCGCTACGGCAACGAGGGAACGCTCAAGATCCCCGGCACGGTCGTGCTGGTCGGCGTGTTCTTCGTGTCGTTCGTCCTGTACTACTTCGTGAACTGGAAGTACCTCGCCGAGGTCTGGCCGCTGAAGTAGGAGCGAACATGCAGCAAGCTGTCGCCCACGATGCGGATCTCCCCGCCAACCGGGCTTCCTGGCGGAGCGCGATCGAGGTCTTCAAGCCGCGCATCGGCCTCGAGATCATGTTCGCCGGCATCGCCGGTGTGGCGATGGCACAGGGGAGCGGGCTGCCGCTGCCGCAATTGCTGGTGCTGGCGACTGCGGTCTTCCTGGCCGCCGCCAGCGCCGGCGCGCTGAACCACCTCGCCGAACGCGACCTCGACGCCCGCATGTCCCGCACGCGCGGACGTCCTTTCGTCACGGGTCAGCTCGAGGGCGGGTCGCGATGGTTCGCAGCGATCGGCCTGCTGCTGACCGTCGCCGTCGTGTCCGCCGGTCTGGCGACGAATTGGCTGGCTGCCGCTTTCGTATTCCTCGGCGCGTTCACCTACGGGGTCGTCTACACGCTGTGGCTCAAACGGCGGACCTGGCTGAACATCGTCGTCGGTGGCCTGGCGGGCAGTTTCGCGGTGCTGGCCGGCGCCGCCGCGGTGAACCCGGATCTCGGACCGGCCGCGTGGACGTTCGCGGCCGTCCTGTTTCTCTGGACCCCGCCGCACTTCTGGAGCCTCGCCATGTACTACCGGCAGGATTACGCCGATGCGGGCGTGCCCATGCTGCCGGTGGTGTACGGCGACCGCGTGGCGGCCCGCGTGATCCTCGCCCACACCGTGCCCCTGGTATTGCTCGCGCTGCTGCCGGTCGCCTGGGGCGCAGGGAATTTCTATCTGGCCTGCGCCGTATCCGGCGGCGCGTATTTCGTCTATCGCAGCGTCCTCCTTGTCCGCGACCCGACGCGGCAGAACGCAATCCGCAACTTCCTGGCCTCGCTGCTGCAGTTGAGCCTGCTACTGGTGGGCGCCATCGTCGACGGAGCCCTGTCAGGCCGCCTGGTCACCTACTGAGCCATGCGCAAGTCCCCTCGCAGGCCAACGCTGCACAGCGGATTCCTGCTCGTTCTCGCGTTCGCGGTGACCACGGGCGCGCTGGCGCAGACTGCGGCCCCAGACGATGCTGCCGCGCTGGCGACGAGCCAGGCGGCGATCAGCCGGCAGCTCGACGACTACCCTTTCGTCGATCAGCGCGGGCAGGCGTTCCGGTTGTCGGGTCTCCGCGGCAGGCCGGTCGTGCTGAGCCTCGTCTACACGAGCTGCTTCCAGGTCTGTTCGGGCCTGACCGTGCATCTGCGCGACGTGACCAAGGTGGCGCGAAAAGCGCTTGGCCCGGACAGCTTCGCCGTCGTGACCGTCGGGTTCGATACGCCGAACGACACGCCCGAACGGATGCGGCTGTATGCGCAGGAGCGTGGCGCCGAGATGCCGGGCTGGTATTTCGCGAGCACCGACGCGGCGACGATCGAGCGGCTCGCGCGCGACGTCGGCTTCACCTACCGGCGCTCACCCAAGGGGTTCGATCACATCACGCAGACGACCGTCATCGATGGCGCCGGACGCGTGGTACTGCAGGTGTACGGGCAGGACTTCAATCCACCGAGTCTCGTCGAGCCGCTGAAGCGCCTCGTCCGCGGCCAGGAGATCGAACGCGGCACGCTCGCAGGGCTCGTCCGGTCGGTGAAGCTCTTCTGCACGATCTACGATCCCGCCAGCGGCCGCTACCGCTTCGACTATTCCATCGTGGCCGACGCGCTCGCGGGCATCCTCGCCCTCGGCATGGTGGCGATCGTCATCGCCGTCTCCTGGCGGAACGCACGTTGAACGCGATGGCAGCCGGCGCACGTTTGCAGGAACGACCGGCGTGAAAATGCTCAAGACGGCACTGCGTTCCGTTTTCCTGCGACTCGAACAGGTCTGCGAGAAATTCTTCGGTCCCGCATTGAACCCATGGGTGCACGTGGGGTCGCTCGGGTGGTTCCTGTTCTGGATCGTCACCGTCACCGGCATCTACATCTACGTGTTCTTCGACACGGGCGTGACGCAGGCCTATGCGTCCCTCGAGTACCTGTCGCGCGAGCAGTGGTACCTCGGCGGCATCATGCGCAGCCTGCATCGCTACGCCTCCGACGCGATGGTCGTGGTCGTCATGCTGCACCTGCTGCGTGAATTTTCCATGGATCGAATGCGTGGCAACCGCTGGTTCCCGTGGGTGACCGGCGTGCCGCTGCTGTGGTTCCTTTATGCCTGCGGCATTACCGGCTACTGGCTGGTGTGGGACCAGCTCGCCCAGTACGTCGCCATCGCCACCACGGAGTGGCTAGACAGCATCGGCATCTTCGCGGAGCCGATCGCGCGGAACTTCCTCGACAGCTCGCACCTGGCCGGGCGCTTCTTCACGCTGATGGCCTACATCCACATCGCCGTGCCGTTGATCATGCTGCTGTTCATGTGGGTACACATCCAGCGCCACGCCCACTCGCGGGTGAACCCGCCGCGCACGCTCGGGTTCGCCGTGCTCGGCACCCTCGTTGCACTCGCGCTGGTCGAGCCAGCCATGAGCCAGGCGCCGGCCAACCTGGACCGGGCGCCGTTCGAGGTCGGCTTCGACTGGTTCTATCTCACCGTGTACCCGCTGCTCGATGTCGTGAGCGGCCGCGTGCTCTGGGCCGCTCTGATCGGCGGCAGCGTCTTCCTCACCTTGCTGCCGTGGCTGCCGCCGCTGCACAAGGCGCCGCCCGCCGTGGTCCACCTGGACAACTGCAACGGCTGCGGGCGCTGCTTCGCGGACTGCCCGTTCGGCGCAATCACCATGGTCGGACGGACCGACGGCGCGGAGTTCGACCAGGAAGCCCGCGTCGACGCCGACATGTGCATGAGCTGCGGCATCTGCGTCGGTGCCTGCCCGACCGCCACGCCGTTCCGTCGCGCGAGCGCGCTGGTGCCCGGCATCGAGCTGCCGACGGATCCCATTGCAGGACTGCGTGACCGGGTCGTCGCCGCAACGGGACCATTGCAGGGCAACGACCGAGTCGTCGTCTTCCGGTGCGCGCATGCCGGCAACCTCGATACCCTGGCGGATCCGGGTGTCGCCGTCGTGCCGATGCCGTGTGTCGCCATGCTGCCACCGTCGTTCATCGACCTGGTGATCTCACGCAAGCACGCCGACGGGGTGCTGATCGCCGGTTGCGCCGAAGAGGACTGCTTCGAGCGGCTCGGCAATCGATGGACGGACGAACGCATCGCCAGCCAGAGGGACCCGCACCTGCGCGATCGCGTGGATCGCGACCGGGTGGCTGTCTCGTGGGCGTCGCCGGCGCAGCAGCATCGGACCCGGGAGACCCTCGGCCAGTTCCGACAGCACCTTCGCACCGCTTTCGCCTCCCCGCGGCCGGGCCGGACCGGTGTCGCCTGGCGCGCCCAGCTGCGCGAACTGGCAGCGCCCCTGAGGTTTGTCGGTGCTGCGGCGGTGCTGGGGGCCGTGGCCGTGCTGATCGGCTGGTTCGCCACGCGGCCGGCCTACGCGTACCTCCACCACGACCAGGCCCTGCTCAAGCTGAGCTTCAGTCACGCCGCACAGCCGCTCAAGCCGTGTCGGCACTACAGTCCCCAGGAACTCGCCAAGCTGCCGTTCAACCAGCGGAGAGCGACGACGTGCGAGCGTGGGCGTTGGCCCGTCTACCTGGAACTCGACCTCGACGGGCGGACGATACACCGCGCCACCCACCGGCCTGCCGGCCTGTGGGATGATGGGCCTTCGACCGTCTACGCGAGCTTCCGCGTGCCGGCGGGCCTGCACCGGCTCGAGGTGCGCCTTCGCGACAGCGGCCGTGCGACCGGCTTCGATTACGCAAGTTCCGCGACCGTTTCGCTGACGCCCGGCCAGAACTTCGTCGTCGACTTTCGCGGCACGGAAGGCGGCTTTCAGTTTGGCCGCGCGCCGGCCCACGGGCCGGTGGTACAGGAGACACCGCCATGAGCCTGCTCGAATGGCGCGACGAGTTCCGCATCGGCATCGCCGAGGTGGACCACGAGCACCAGGTGCTGATCGGACTGATCAACGACCTGCACGGAGCGCTCGGCGCCGAGCGCTCGCGAGAACGCGTGGAGGAGTTCCTGGGCGAGATATTTGCCCGCATCTCCGCGCACTTCGCCCTGGAAGAGAAAGACATGCAGGCTCGTCGCTACAGCGAGTCTGGAACGCACAAGGCCGACCACGAGCGCCTGCTGGACGACATCCGCGACATCATGGACGAGCACAGCGAGCACGGGATACTCGACGAGGATGCCTTCTCGGCCCGCCTCGCCGCGTGGTTTGCCGATCATTTCAGGACCCACGATGCGCGACTGCACAAGTACCTGCAGACGCAGCGCTAGGCACGCGCGGGCCCGGCGCTCGAGGGCCGGTGTCGTGAGGCGACGATAAGCGCTCCCGGCATCGATGCGATCGCCCCTGTTCGCCTACGGTTTCCGGCCATTTTTCCTCGGCACCGGCGCGAGTGCGCTGCTGCTGGTGCTGCTGTGGGCTCTCGGCTTCTCGTTCGGACTGCCGCTCGCGTCGCATTGGCTGCCCTCGTTGTGGCACGCGCATGAAATGCTGTTTGGATTCGTCTGCGCCGCGATCGCCGGGTTCCTGCTCACGGCGGTGCCGAGCTGGACCGGTCAGCGGGGATTTGCAGGCGGTCCGCTCATGCTGATGTCGGGACTCTGGTTGCTCGGACGACTGGTCGTCGGCACTTCCGCATCCTGGCCATTCGCCCTGGTGGCCGCGGCAGACCTGGCCTTTCTACCCGTGCTGGCCGCGTTCCTCGCCTGGCCGTTGCTTCGCGAACGAAACCGCAATACGCCGCTGCTGCTGGTGCTGCTCGCGCTGTGGACGTGCAACGCCGCCTTCCATCTCGCCCTGTACCGCAGCGACGCCGCACTCGCGAGGCAGGCCCTGCTGGCCGGCATCGACATCGTGCTGATCCTGGTCACGGTGATCGGCGGACGCATCACGCCCTCCTTCACTGCCTCGGCGTTGCGGCAGCGCGGCGTCGAGGGCGTCGTGCGCGCCAGGAAGGGCATCACTGCCGTCACCGTCGCACTCATGATTGCTGTCGCCGCCGTCGACCTGGTGCGGCCGGGCAGCGCCGTTGCGGGATGGGTCGCGCTCGCAGCCGCCGTTTCCCAGGCCTTGCGACTCGCGCAGTGGCAGGGACATCGCACGCTGAGTGACCCGATCGTCTGGATCCTGCACCTCGCGTACGCGTGGCTGCCGGCCGGGCTGGCGTTGAAAGCGCTGTTCCTGTTGGCCGGAGTGGCAGCGGCGGCATTCTGGCTGCACGCCCTCACCATCGGCGCCATCGCGACGATGATCCTGGGCGTGATGACGCGCGTCGCGCTCGGGCACACCGGTCGCCCGCTGCGGATCCATCCACTCATCACCGCGGCCTACCTGCTGGTGTCGGCCGCGGCGCTCATGCGCGTCTTCGGTGCGTGGCTGCCGGCGACCAGCTACCCGGTGGTCATCGCGCTGAGTGCCGCCCTGTGGGTCGCAGCGTTCGGATTCTTCCTGGGGGTCTACGGGCCGATCCTGCTTGCGCCACGCCCCGACGGGCGGCCGGGATGAGCGCGCTGGGAGTCAACGGTCAGTCTGCCGCCGCTTCGCGCTTCAGCTGCTCAGCTTCCATGGGCCTCCTGCGGCCGAATCGGACTCAGCCCGTGCTGCCGTCGCCAAAGAGTCGACTGCGCAGCCTGCGCAGGACCGATTCCTCCCACCCGTAATCGTCGTCGGACACGGGCTCGGCCTCGGCATCCATCGCAGGCGGGCCGCTTGCGGCAGGTGTCGAGGTAACCAACTCCACCCGATTGGCCACCTCCACCCGATTGGCCACGCGCTCGAGCGCGACGGTCTCCCAGTCGGTCTTGTATTTGCGTTCGGCCACGGCGGTCGACTCCCATGCAACCCGGGCCCACCTTAGCCCGGGGATGTGACAGTCTCTGCGACCCGTGTCACAGGCGCCGACGGGACCGGGCTCAGTCCTGGCCTTTGCGGATGCGCAGCAGGTTCCGCCGGTCCCGCTTGTCCGGCCGACCATCGGACACCGGGCCGGAGAGCCGGTTGAACTCGCGCGCCTGAGCCCTCGCCGCCTCGCTTTCTGCGGATTCGGCGTAATGCTGCCGGGCCTCGGCCCCCGGGCCGCGCCGGACCGGGATCCCGGTCACCTGGACCTCGAAGCGCTCGCGCTCGCGGGTGATGCTCAACCGGTCGCCGACCTTGACGTGACGGGACGGCTTTACCCGCTCGCCGTTGACCTGCACGTGCCCGCCTTCGACGGCGGCCTGGGCGAGCCCGCGCGTCTTGAAAAAGCGGGCGCACCACAACCACTTGTCGATGCGCAGGTCGTCTTCGGACCGACCGCCCGGCTCGCCTGCCTCGTCCCGCCCGCTCTTGTGCTGCTTTCCCACGCGTCGATTATAGGCCGCCTATAATTCGCCGCTCCGCAGGAGACGACGTCCATGGATCGACCGTTCCTCGACCGCCTGGCTCGACAGACAGATGAGCTGCGTACCGCCGGGCTCTACAAGCCTGAGCGCGTGATCGGCTCGCCCCAGCAGCCGGTCGTGCGCCTCGCCGACGGGCGCGAACTCATCAACCTCTGCGCGAACAATTATCTCGCCTTGGCGAACCATCCCTCGATCCGCGAGGCGGCCCACCGCGCGATCGACCGCTTTGGCTATGGCATGGCGTCCGTGCGATTCATCTGCGGCACGCAAACCGTCCACAAGGAGCTCGAGGCGCGCCTGAGCGCCTTCCTCGGCACCGACGACACCATCCTGTATTCGTCCTGCTTCGACGCCAACGGTGGCCTGTTCGAGACGCTGCTCGACGAGCAGGACGCCGTGATCAGCGACGCGCTCAACCACGCGAGCATCATCGACGGCATCCGCCTCAGCAAGGCACAGCGGCTGCGCTACGCCAACGACGACCTCGACGAACTCGAGACGCGCCTCAAGGAGGCCTCCGGCGCACGCGTGAAGCTGATCGCCACCGACGGCGTCTTCTCGATGGACGGAGTCATCGCGCGCCTCGAGGACATCTGCGACCTGGCCGATCGCTACGGCGCGCTCGTCATGGTGGACGACTCGCACGCGACGGGCTTCGTCGGCCGCAGCGGACGCGGCACGCCCGAGTTTCGCGACGTCATGGGCCGCATCGACATCCTCACGGGCACGCTCGGCAAGGCGCTCGGTGGCGCCGCGGGCGGCTATACGTCCGCCCGCAAGGAAATCGTCGCGTGGCTGCGACAACGCTCCCGGCCCTACCTGTTTTCGAACAGCGTACCGCCGGTGATCGCGGCCACCACCCTGCGCGTCCTGGATCTCGTGGAATCGGGCGACGAGTTGCGGACCCGCCTGCGCGACAACACGCAGCACTTCCGCAGCCGCATGACCGAGGCGGGCTTTGCCATCGCGCCGGGCGAGCACCCGATTGCCCCCGTGATGCTGGGCGACGCGGCGGTCGCGGCGAAGTTCGCCGAGAAGCTGCTCGACCGCGGCGTGTACGTGATCGGCTTTTCCTACCCGGTCGTGCCGATGGGCAAGGCGCGCATCCGCACGCAGATGTGCGCCGGGCACGATCGCGCCCAGCTCGACCGGGCGATCGACGCGTTCGTCGCGGTCGGCCGCGAACTCGGCGTGATCCACTGAGAAGAATTTCCCGCGGAGGCAACGGTTCATGAAGGCACTGGTGAAGTCGCAACGCGCGCCCGGCATCTGGATGGAAGACGTGCCCGAACCCAGGGTCGGCCACAACGACGTCCTCATCAAGGTGCGCAAGACCGCGATCTGCGGCACCGACATGCACATCTACCTCTGGGACCACTGGGCGCAGAAGACCATCCCGGTACCGATGGCCGTGGGCCACGAGTACGTGGGGGAGATCGTAGAGATCGGCAGTGAGGTGCAGGGTTACCAGGTCGGCGATCGCGTCTCCGGCGAGGGCCACATCACCTGCGGGTACTGCCGCAACTGCCGCGCCGGCCGCCGGCACCTGTGCCGCAACACCGTGGGCGTGGGCGTCAACCGCCCCGGGTGCTTCGCCGAGTACCTGGTCATCCCGGCGTTCAACGTGTTCAAGCTGCCGGATTCGATCACGGACGAAGTCGCCTCCATCCTCGATCCCTTCGGCAACGCCACGCACACGGCCTTGTCCTTCAGCCTGGTCGGCGAGGACGTGCTGATCACCGGTGCCGGCCCGATTGGCATCATGGCCACCGCCATCGCCCGCCATGTGGGCGCGCGGCACATCGTCGTGACCGACGTGAACGATTACCGGCTCGACCTCGCCCGCAGGATGGGCGCATCTAGAGCCATCAATGTGAGCCACCAGTCGCTCGACAGCGCGATGCAGGACCTCGGCATGGTCGAGGGCTTCGACGTGGGACTCGAGATGTCGGGCAACCCCGCCGCGTTCCGCGACCTGCTGCGCACCATGCACCACGGCGGCAACGTGGCGCTGCTCGGCATCCCGCCGGACAACACCGCCATCGACTGGAACGACGTGATCTTCAAGGGCCTGGTCCTGAAGGGCATCTACGGCCGCGAGATGTTCGAGACCTGGTACAAGATGGCGGCGATGCTGCAGAGCGGCCTCGACATCACGCCGATCATCACGCACCGGCTGCCGATCGCGGAGTTCCGCGAGGGCTTCGAGATCATGCGCAGCGGCCAGTCTGGCAAGGTCATCCTCGATTGGGCTGCCTGATCAGCGCAGGATCCTGCGCAACGGCGCCCGGGTTTCATGGACCGTAGGCCGCTGCGGCGCGACCGGTTGCGTTGACTTCGTACAGTCCTCATGCGCGGCGGCACGGCGGATAGTAGATTCAAAAAAAGAATGGCGGCCAGAGGCTGCTCCGCCGCCCTTCCCCGTCCACCACCCATTCAGGAAACGTCCCATGCCCCTCGTCTCGATGCGCCAACTGCTCGACCACGCCGCCGAGAACGGCTACGGCCTCCCGGCATTCAACGTCAACAATCTCGAGCAGGTCCGCGCCATCATGGAAGCGGCCGACGAGACCGGCAGCCCGGTGATCATGCAGGGCTCGGCAGGGGCACGTAAGTACGCTGGCGAGGCGTTCCTTCGCCACCTCATCCAGGCGGCCATCGAAGCGTACCCGCACATCCCGGTCGTCATGCACCAGGATCACGGGCAGTCACCCGCCGTGTGCATGAGCGCCATCCGGTCCGGCTTCTCGAGCGTCATGATGGACGGCTCGCTCGAGGAGGATGGCAAGACGCCGTCGTCCTACGAATACAACGTGGAGACCTCGCGCAGGGTCGTCGATTTCTCCCACTCGATCGGGGTCACGGTCGAGGCCGAACTCGGCGTGCTCGGCTCGCTCGAGACCATGAAGGCGGACAAGGAGGACGGTCACGGCGCGGAAGGACACATGACGCGCGAAGACCTGCTGACCGACCCGGACCAGGCGGCCGACTTCGTGCAGAAGACCCAGTGCGATGCGCTTGCCATCGCCATCGGCACCTCGCACGGCGCCTACAAGTTCACGCGTAAACCGACCGGCGACATCCTCGCCATCCAGCGCATCAAGGAAATCCACGCCCGCATCCCGAGCACGCACCTCGTGATGCACGGCTCGAGCAGCGTGCCGCAGGAATGGCTGGAGATCATCCGCAAGTACGGCGGGCAGATGAAGGAGACGTACGGGGTGCCGGTCGAGGAGATCGTCACGGGCATCAAGCACGGCGTGCGCAAGGTCAACATCGATACCGACATCCGCCTGGCCATGACCGGCGCGATGCGCAAGCACATGGCCGAGAAGCCGTCGGAGTTCGACCCTCGCAAGTTCCTCGCCGATGCCCAGGCGGCGGCGAGAGGCATCTGCAAACTGCGCTACGAGGCGTTCGGCTGCGCCGGGCAGGCGGCGAAGATCAAGCCGCTGTCGCTCGAGAAGATGGCCGAGCGGTACAAGAAGGGCGAACTGAACCAGGTCGTCAAGTAGATCGCCTTGTGCGTTTCCGCCGTCCCCGCAATTAACGGTTCGGGGACGAGTGTATTCGCGTTCAACAGGCGCACTCTCGTGAGCACCGCGTCATGACCAGTCTGTTCGCGCCCCTCGAGTTCAGCCGTGGGCCCGCCATGAAGAACCGCTTCATGCTGGCACCGATGACCAACTGCCAGAGCCATGATGACGGGCGGCTGTCCGACGACGAATACCGCTGGCTGACGCGGCGCGCCCGCGGTGGCTTCGGGCTGACCATGACCTGCGCGTCGCACGTGCAGGCCCTGGGACGCGGGTTTCCCGGCCAGCTCGGCATCTTCGACGATGCGCACCTGGAGGGGCTCACGCGCCTCGCCGCCGCGATCAAGGCCGCGGGCAGCCTTGCCGTGGTCCAGCTGCACCACGCCGGCATGCGCTCGCCGCCGGCCCTGATCGGCGGGGCGCCCGTCGGTCCGTCGCCCGATGCGCAGACCGGTGCGCGGGCATTGAGCTTGCCGGAGGTCGAGCAACTCATCGAGGACTTCATTGCCGCGGCGGCGCGCGCCGAACGTGCGGGGTTCGACGGCGTCGAGATCCACGGCGCGCACGGCTACGTCCTGTGCCAGTTCCTGAGCCCCGAGGTCAATCTGCGGACGGACCGCTATGGCGGCTCGCTCGAGAATCGCTCGCGCATCGTATTCGAAATCGTTGCCGGCATCCGTGGGCGCTGCCGCCCCGATTTCAGTGTGGGCGTGCGGCTGTCGCCCGAGCGCTTCGGCATGCGACTGCAGGAGGTCCGCACGGCGGCCCAGCGGCTGATGAGCGAGGGCCAGGTCGACTACATCGACATGTCACTTTGGGACGTGTTCAAGGAGCCTCTGGAAGAGGAATTCCAGGGGCGCAGCCTGATGTCGTATTTCACGGACCTCGAGCGAGGCCCGGTGCGCCTGGGCGTGGCCGGCAAGATCACGGGCGGCGCGGACGCGGCGCGCTGTATCGATGCGGGCGCCGACTTCGTCGTCATTGGCCGGGCAGCGATCCTGCACCACGATTTCCCGGAGCGCGTGCGTGCCGATCCGGGCTTCCAGTCAGTCGCCGTTCCGGTGTCGGCGGACTACCTGCGCAGCGAGGCGCTGGGTCCCGCATTCATAGATTACATGCGCACGTGGAAAGGGTTCGTTACAGAGGTGCCGGGTTTAAACGTTTAAACGTTTTGGGCCTGATGTTGTGCCAGCGACAAACGTTTAACGTTTAAACCCGGCACCACTCAAGATCAGCCAGCCCAGTCGATGAAGCCGCTCCAGGCGGTGGCGAGCACGAGCAGGCCGAAGGCGATGCGGTACCACGCGAACGGCACGAAGGTGTGCGTCGCCACATAGCGCAGCAGCCAGCGTACGCAGGCAAAGGCCGACACGAAAGCGGTCGCCATGCCCACCACCCACAGGCCGAGGTCGTCCATCGACAGCAGCGCACGCTCCTTGTACAGCGAGTACACGGACGCGAGTCCGAGCGTGGGGATCGCGAGGTAGAAGGTGAACTCGGTCGCGACCTGCCGCGACAGGCCGAACAGCATCCCGCCGATGATCGTCGCCCCCGAGCGGCTGGTGCCTGGCACCAGTGCGAGTGCCTGCGCCAGCCCGACCTTCAACGCGTCGAGCGCCGTCATCTCCTCGACCGACGTGACCCGTATCGTATGGTTGCGCCGTTCCGCCCACAGGATGACGAACCCGCCGACGATGAACGCCGCGGCCACCGTCGGTGCATTGAAGAGATGCGCCTTGAGGGCCTTGCCGAACAGCAGGCCGAGCACGGCGAGCGGCAGGAATGCGATCGCGATGTTCGCGAGCAGTCGCCGCGCGGCGGCAACCCGGGTGACGCCGGCGAGCACCGACGTGATCCGCGTGCGAAACTCCCACACGACGGCCAGGATCGCGCCTGACTGGATGACGATCTCGAAGAGCTTGCCGCGAGCGTCGTTGAAATCGAGCAGGCTCGCCGCGACGATCAAGTGACCGGTGCTCGAAACCGGCAGGAACTCGGTGAGTCCCTCGACGACCCCGAGAATGGCCGCCTTCAGCAGCAGCAGGAGATCCACCGCCCGTCAGTCCACGCTGCAGGCGATGCAGTACGCAAAGACGCTGCGCGGGTCCGCGAGGCGTTCCAGCCGCTGCATCTCGGCGACCACCGGGGCCAGGGCGTGCGGCAGTTGCGCGAGCGAATCCTTCGGCAGCAGCGGCGCCACGACGCGGGCGGC
>Ga0209668_10000724_pt1 | contig 13727 bp, 15 predicted proteins | sample FrelakmetPLP11PL_FD_187150 | JGI IMG/M metagenome (GOLD analysis project Ga0209668, IMG submission 187150) | Freshwater lake sediment microbial communities from the University of Notre Dame, USA, for methane emissions studies - PLP11 PL (SPAdes)... | ecosystem: Environmental > Aquatic >... | reverse complement strand
CCCAAGATCCTCGCCGGACAGTCCCGGGTGTGCATCAAGGTAAATTTTCATCTCGTCAGCAATGTCCAGGGCTTTTTCCTTGATCTGTGCCTCTCCCAGATTGCTGAGCGCAGTGACACTGCCTGTTACCGCGATTTTACCGAGCGTATTACTGTTTTTCTCTGCCGTGGCCCCGATATTATTCATTGCAAAGATAGCAAGGTAGCCGATGACACCAAAAGAGATCACAGATAGTACGAGGAATGCAATCATAAGCTTGGTTGCAAGGGAACCAAAAAGCCTTCTTTGCGGCTTTTTTGGCATATCTGCGTGATCTATATTCAGAGTATCACCCCTTTCGCGTAAAACACGAAAAACTGACTACCAGGTACCTTTTTCAGGCTAAATGCTGGATTTTCCAATATATACAAAACCACGGGAAATCATTTATACGTTATTATACACGTCTCCGGGAGAAGTATTCATTGATAACTAATGATTTAGGTAACCAGTCCAGCAAAGAACCTCTGGACTGCTACCCGGCAAGTTCCCTGACCTTTGCTATGTTGCCCGCGTCATCCCTCCGGGCATCAACCGGGGTCTCGCAGACAAGGGGAAGACGGGAAAACGGTTCATGCCGGAGTAACCTCCTGAAACCCGCCTCACCGATACTCCCCATACCAATATGCTCATGCCGGTCAAGGCCGCTGCCTAACTCTCCCTTCGAATCATTGCAGTGGATTACCCGGATTTCCCCAAGCCCGATTACCTCGTCAAACCTCCCGGTCGTCTCTTCAATCGCATCATCGGTCCGGAGGTCATAACCCGCCCCGAAGGCATGGCATGTGTCAAAGCAGACACCAGTACGGCGCCGGTCTACAACACCATCCAGCACGGCACGGATGTCCTCGAAGGTATTACCCACCCCGTTCTTTTCCCCTGCCGTATTCTCCAGGAGTAACATTACATCATTATGAGCTTCACCAAGAGCAAGGTTTATTGCGCTGATTACATTCTTCCTGCCTTCATCCAGGGTCATTCCTGGGTGATGACCAAGGTGGGTGACAAGGTACGGGATGCCAAGCTGCCCGCAGCGCCTGAGTTCAGCAGTAAGGGTTCCAATGGATTTTTCGTAGTATTCCGGGTTTGGCCCGGCAAGGTTTGGGAGATAGGGCATATGGTCAACCGGGGGAAATATTGAGGCCTTCTTCAGAGCATTCCGAAAAGCCAGTATATCTTCTTCTGCGAGGTCTTTCCAGGCCCATCCCCTCGGGTTCCTCGAAAAAATCTGGAACGTGTCACATGAGACTGATTCCGCACGCGCTACCGCTTTTGCAATCGATCCTGCAATCGATACGTGTACTCCTACCTTCACCATGGTCCGACCCTCCTCAATGATTTAGATTTTTTTACCGGTTTTTGGTAACTACCCTGCATTCCAGGCCCCGAATAATCCTGGAAGGCCCTTTGCCCACTCCTTGATCACGTCCCAGTCACGGAAATCCCCGGTAGGAGCTTTCATCAGGGAAATCATGGTTTTCGTCATAAACGTGTGTTGTCCAAGGTCCAGTTTCCCGCCAAACACCTTCGTCGCCACCGGGTTAACCGGTCCGAGGATACCTTTCAGCTGGTCCTCTAGGTCTGCCACCGAACCGATTTTCGGGTCAACCGGCGCTAACCCGACCGCAAATGCTGCGACGGGGATGGTGTTCAGCATGCTCTTATTCCTTTCAATAAATTTCCGGAGGTCCCCATCAATATGACCTGTATATACCGGGGCACCTATAACTGCCGCATTATATCCTTCAAGCGAGAAAATATCCTTCAATAGGGAGACCCTGACCTGGTGTCCTTCGCCTTCCAGTTCTTTTCCGATAGCCGACGCAATTTCCCCTGTTGAACCCTTCCTTGTCGCATAGGCAACCAGTACCTGCATAGATAATGAGGTACACCCGCGGAAAATTAAAAGGTGCCCATTTTAGAAAAAAAAGCGGATGGTGGGAACCGCCTCACATTTGGGATTTAGTAGTTTCCGCCACCCATCCCGAGTGTCTTCAGTACCGTTGCGGTCCCCGGGGAGTCTGAAGGAGAGGTCTGGGAACTGGTATCGCCAAAACCACCGATTATGTTCACCACGCTCTGGCCTGACGGAACAATGATCTTCGTATTCCTTTCAAGGCAGGCCTGGGTCACTTCCAGCTGCTTTAATTTCTGTGCATTTTCTATGAAATATTTATTCGCCGCCTCGTTTACAAGCCGGATTGACTCTGCCTTACCTTCCGCTTCCAGGATTGTTGCCTGCCTGATCCCTTCTGCCTGCTTGATCGCAGCACGCCGCTGGCCATCAGCATTGGTCTCGGTTGCTGTTGCAAAATCAATTGCAGCAACTTTCTCATTGAGTGCTTTTACCACCTTGTTCATGGTTTCCTGCACATCGGGGGGTGGCTGGATCTCTTTTAATTCTGCACGGACAATGTCGATACCCCACAATGCCGTCTCTTTTTTGAGCGCTTCTGCGAGGTTGTTATTGATGGTGTTTCGTTCACTGTTCGCAGTTTTTAAGGTCATTCCACCGATGATGTTTCGGAGCGTGGTACGTGCGAGCGATACTATCTGGTACTCGTAGTTGAACACGTAATACTGGGAGGCCTTCACATGCACCTCGTCTTCCTTCACTTTGAAGTAAATCTGTGCGTCGACGAAGGCGTTCAGGTTATCGCTGGTGATGATCTCCTGCCGGTCAACATTGACAAGCTTTTCTGTAATGTTCACCGAATACAGTTTCTGGATACCAGGGATAATCCAGTAAAGGCCTGGCCCTCCATACCGCTGGTACTTACCAAGGAACTCGATAAGGATCCGGTGGGTTGGTCGCACAATCCTCACGCCAATAAGGATATACCCCGCTATCAGACCCACGACTACTGCCCACAACACTGAATTTGTTGTGATATATATCAGAATTGCGACAACAATTGCACCGGTAATGGCCATTGCGCTGTTGCCGGTCAGAGTTTCATTTGCCATGATTATCAGACGAATTATCTGGCGCCATACTATACTAACTTCCCTGCCACCCGTTCTGCTGGCCGGGCAGGTGATAGGGAATGGGTCTCTCTTTTTTAGTAGCCGGACTCTGCTCCAGGTCACAGGGTGCGGTTAGTATAATCCCGGGGCAGATCGTTTCCTGAAGAAGATATTATACCTTCAGCAACAGACAAAAAGAGGAGACAATATGAGACCTTTGAACTGTAGAAAGACAGGATATGCCGTTTGTGTTGTCCTGGCCCTCCTCCTGATAGCGTCGGTACCGGTATCTGCTGCAGGGGATTCACCCATAATGATTTCCGGCCTGACTAACGATTCAATTAACGCCTATAACCTTGGTGCTGACCTGGCATCATCCGGAAAATTACAGGAAGCCCTTGTTGAAACGGAAAAGGCACTCGCGATCCAACCAAACTGGTCCCTGGCCCTGGCACAGAAAGCAGGCATCCAGAATGCCCTTGGGAAATACCAGGAAGCATTGACTTCAGCCGATGCGGCAATTGCAACCGGGACCACTGACATCCCCGCTGCAATGGCCGGGGCCTGGATCAACCGGGCAGATGCGCTTGTCCACCTGGGGAGGTACCAGGACGCGATAGATTCTGCAACCCATGCACTTGCAATCGACCCCACCATGGAAGCAGCAAAGACCACGAAGCTGGTGGCGACAAAACTGCTCGAAAACAGCGCAACTGCTTCACCAACCCCTACCAGAAAAGCCCCGGTCTCACTGGTACCCGTAATCGGTGCACTTTTTGTTGCCGGGATGGGTATCTGCCTCCGTAAATGGCAAAAATAACCGGATGATGGATGCATGAATCCCGTAAGGAATTTAACCTTTTTTATCGTGGAATTCCGCAGACACTGGAACGGCAAACGGGCACGGTAGTCAGGGGTTCCGGGAATAGCGGCCATTTCATAACACTTCTGTTAAACGAAACGATATACATGGTGAAAAGATCCGGATACATCAGGGCGCACCCTTTAATCCAAGTTCATGGATTACTGCATCACCAAATTCTTTTGTGCCGGCCGAGCCGCCCAGGTCACGTGTCCTGGTACCCCTTGAGAATACCCGTTGGATCGCATGTTCGATTGCATCTGACCCTGGATCATCTCCCGCATACCTGAGCAGGAGCGCAGCACTCCTCAAAGCGGCAACCGGGTTCGCAATCCCATGGCCGGCAATATCAGGGGCACTCCCGTGGACCGGTTCGAAGAGGGCATGGCATTCCCCGATATTGGCACTAGGCAGCATCCCAAGTCCCCCTACGAGGTAGGCAGCCACATCCGAGAGGATATCACCAAACATGTTTGTCGTTACGATCACATCGTACGACGCAGGGTGCAAAAGGACATCCAGGCACAACGCATCAATAAACCGCTCATTGCAATTCACTCCTGCAACTGATGCTTCATGGAGGCAGATCTCCCTGAAGAATACATCTGACTTGAGCACGTTCGCTTTGTGACCGATAGTAAGGGTTCGACGTCCTGCAAGGCAGCAGGCAAACCTGGCAATACGCTCGCATTCCCGGCGGGTAAGAAGGCGCAAGGTAGTGGCCTTATACTCCCCGACTTCCTCGATGCCGGAATAAAGACCTTCCAGGTTCTCCCGAACTACCGTGATATCAAACCCGTCCCCCTTTACTGGTCGCACGTTAGCAAAGAGGTCGAGCTCTTTCCGTATCCTTACCACTACGCTACGGTAATCCGGGGAAGGGGGGGTCGTAACTGCACCAAAAAGGATGGCATCTGCTGATTTCAGTAATGCAAGTTCGTCAGCACCCATCGCCTCGCCCGTCCGTTTCCAGCGCCCATACCCGACTTCGACAGGGAAAAATTCGTATTCGGGGTGGAGCAGGCTGATCATTTCACTGGCGATGGGTATTACTTCCTGCCCGATACCGTCACCGCATACGACCGCGATGTTCCTGACTTTCGCCATTATTTCAACCTCCAGCCTGCGACGAGCCCTTCGATTGCCCGGAAAATATCGCGGGGGGTTGCACCCCAGTGAACAACCGCACCATATTTTCCATGATATATTCCAATCCCACCCCGTTCCTTCTGGCAGCACCGCGTAATGAAAGGTTCCTCTTTCTCCATATCGAGGGGGCAGATATTGACCAGGTGAAAATTATCACCGTAACATTCACGATAGACGCCTGAACTCGCCCTGCAGCCGGCAACCGACTCACCACCATTCATCCGGTCCGCATCAAGGGTTTTCGTAAAGCCTGCGGCCCTGCAGGGGTACACATCGGCACCCGTGTGGGAAATATCGGTTATGTGGTGCGTGAATGAGACCTCGAGTTCTCCAAATAGACCCGCAGTCTCAAGCGTCCGGATCCTCGAAGAAAGCGCCGGGGCGGGGGGAATCATATCGTAAACGTGAACGGTCAGAAACCCGGAGTGGTCCGGGTCCAGGACGAAGGTTATGTGTTCGTCGTCACCGGTAAAAATCGTGCATCGGCTGCCTGATTCCTGTGCCAGCCTGATGAGCCCGGCACGGTCGTTAATATTCACACGTCCCGGGTACCAGCTGACCTCTCCTGAGGTAGCGATAACTTCGGCCTTATTTACATACCTCATCAGCCCGCTGGCAGTGGGATCTGTTGTTACCCGGAGGATTTCATGTCCCTGGTCCGTCTTATGAACAAGGTATTCTGAAAGAAAATAGACGCATTTTCCACAGGGTTCAGTGTCAGCATACCCGATCTGCTTATACTCGCGGGGAAAGATCATTTCTTTTTTGACCTCCAGAGGGGTACAAGCCCACCTGCAAGAAGGATCTCCTGCATCCTTGCAGACAGGGGCCGTACCGGGGTCCTGGCGCCACCGCATGAGACGACCCCTTCATCCAGGTCTATCAGAACATGATCGCCGCTGGCACAATGACATTCCCCTTCAACAACCGGAAGGCCGATGTTGATCGCGTTCCTGAAAAATATCCGGGAGAATGACGGTGCGATCACGGCGACAAGCCCGGCTTCCTTAAGGGCAACAGCAGCCTGTTCACGTGAAGAGCCACACCCGAAGTTCCTGCCTGCAACAATTACCGACCCCCTGAGCCGGGCGCCAAGCGATGGGTCCAGGTCCTCGAACACATGTTCAACCCAGACCTGACGGTCCTTTGTCCGGAGATATCTTCCGGCGATGATAATATCGGTGTCGATATCAGCCCCAAGGCAGACAGCATCCCCTTCAAGACGCATGATCCACCTCCGGTACCGTGAGGACCCCGGCCAAGGCACTGGATGCAGCCGTTGCAACCGATGCGAGGTAAATGCTGCCACCAATACCCATCCGGTTTGTAAAGTTACGGTTTGCAGTCGAGAGGCAGACTTCACCTTCACCAAGTACCCCCATATGTGCCCCAAGACAGGGGCCACACCCTGGTGTCCCTATCGTGCAGCCTGAGGCCACGATTGTTGAGAGGACTCCCGTATCAGCAGCCTTCCGGAGGACCCCGGCAGATGACGGGATCACAATTGTCCTCACCGTTACTTTCTTACCTCGTACGATGGACGCAAACCTTTGCAAATCTTCGAAACGCCCGTTTGTGCAGGTGCCGACAAATACCTGGTCAATGGGCAGGCCTTCGAGGGATGCCACCGGTCTCACCGAATCGACCCGGGGAGGAACGGCGACCACCGGCTCAAGGTCCCCTAAATCAATCCGGATCTCGTTCGCATACGTGCAGGGTTCAGGTACCTGGGCATCTACCTGGTGACCAAACGGCCTGAGATACGCCTGGGTCACGTCATCTGCATAAAAGAGCCCGGTTTTTGCCCCGGCCTCCGTGGCAAGGTTCGTCATGGTAAGACGGCCTTCCATGGAGATCGATTTTGTCCCGTCACCGATATACTCCAGTGCGTGGTAGGACGCACCGTCCATCCCGAGTTTTGAAATAACCGTGAGAGCAAGGTCTTTTGCCTCAACGGCACCATGAAAAGACCCTGAAAGCCTGACGGCTATTGTTTCCGGTACCCGGAACCAGTTCATGCCAGAGGCCCAGATCGCCGCCATATCAGTTGCCCCCACACCGGTAGCAAATGCACCGAATGCACCGAGCGTGCAGCTGTGCGAGTCTGCCCCGACCACTACCTCCCCGGGAAGCACCTCCCCTTCACCCATCAGCTGGTGACAGATCCCGCCCCCTATATCGGAGAAATGGATACCACGGGACCTGGCAAACTCCCTGAGCTCTTTCTGGAGCGTCGCGGTTGTGCCGTTGTTTGCCGGGACGATATGGTCGAAGAGAATGAACAGTCGTTCCGGGTGTGCCGGGCCCGGGCAACCCATCGCCTTCCAGGCCTCGAGCGTGAGCACCCCGGTACCGTCGTGTACATACGCCCGGTCAACCTCCGCATCGACATAGTCCCCGGCCCCTGCACCAAGGATCCGTTCGGAGAGCGTCCTCATACGGGTAATCCCTCTGCCTTGATACCTTTAATAAGTTCAAGAAGGCGTTCAGGTGTAACAACCGTTTTGTGTTCCCCTTCAGTTTTCACCCGTTCGAGCACCAGGCAGATCTGCTCTTTGGAAAGATGGAAACCAAGTGCAGATGCCACATATTCGAGCGCTTTCGACCCTGAATGTTTCCCGAGGATGAACTTGCGCTCACCACCTACCATTTCAGGGGAGAAATATTCGTAGGTTTCAGGGTCCTGGAGAATTGCAGCGATATGGATGCCACTCTCATGGGAAAAGGCATGGGCACCTACAACCGGCTGTGTCCTCGCTACCGGAATATTGGATGCTTTTTCAACCAGTTTTGAGAGGCTTTGAAGATGTGTGAGGTCATACCGTTCAACCCCCGCTTTCATGCGGAGGGCCACGAGGACTGACTCAAGGGGGGCGTTACCTGCCCGTTCGCCAATACCGTTGACCGTTGTATGGAGCTGAAATGCTCCGGCCTCTGCAGCAGTTATCGTGTTCGCCGCGGCGAAACCCATATCATTATGGCAGTGTGCACAGACCGGGACCCGGACGGTTGATACGAGGTCCCCCATTACCTCGTACATTTCAAGGGGTGTCAGGCACCCGACGGTGTCCGCAAAAGAAAGGAGGTGGGCACCGTGGTCCTCACCCTGTAAAAACACTTCCTTCAGGAAACCACGATCGGTTCTGGAGGCGTCCTCCGCGGCAAACCGGACTGAAATCCCATGGTCGTGAACGAATTCAACGATACCCAGTGCCGCCTGAAGCACTTCCTCCCGTGGTTTTTTGTACTTATGCCTGATATGGAGGTCAGATGTTGCGATAAAAATGCTGACAAGGTCAACATCACAATCTATCGCACACTCTGCATCCTCTTTTCGTGCCCTTGCAAGACAGCAGACCCGGGCATCAAGGCCCATCGCAGCGATCTCGGTCACGCATTTTTTCTCATCTGCTGATACGATGGGAAAACCTGCCTCGATTACTTCAACCCCTACCCTGTCAAGGACACGGGCAATCGACTTTTTTTCCTCACAGGTGAATGACACACCCGGCGTCTGTTCTCCATCCCGGAGCGTCACGTCACAAATTTCAACATTCCACGGTTTCATGGTGTCTCCCTTCCGGACAGTTCCCTTCAATTACCACAACTACCGGCGATTCCGGGGGAACAAGAATCTCCCGGAGACGGACTTCATCATCAGCCCGGCATAGTACCGGGTCAGCCCATGCAATATAGGGAAGGATATCGTAGGCCGGTTGCCCACCGGTCATTCCCATGCAGTTGTTTTTCATTACTATGCACAATAAAGGCGTTTTTTTCTCATACACATCAATCAATGCAGGGAGCCCGGAATGGAGCAATGCATAGTCACCGGTAAGCGCAACACCCGTGCTTTTTACTGCCACCCCAATTGATGAACCCATTCCATAACTTACAAGACTGGTTTTATACGGCGGGTTCATGCAGAGGACGCAGCACCCTGCATCACAGATAACAGTAATCCCCCGTTCATCAAGGACCCTGATTGCCAGGATAAAGGGGCAGTCTTTACAAAATGACCGGTAAAAACCACGGTCTTCCCTGCGTTCAGGTTCGGTATATACCGGGGGAACCATGAACTGGTGCTCTGTTACAAACGGCCTTCCAAGTTCTTTCACCGCGGTTATCCTGTCCTGCAGTGCAGGGGGAGGATATACCGTAATTACCCGGGAGGCCCCACCGGAAAGGGCCGTTTTATCCCCGGTGCCTGCAGCACCAACGAGGGCTGTTGTCCCGTTCATACGGTTCAGGGTGGAGGTTTTCGACCATTCACACATTGGCCCGAGCATGTTTCTTGCCCGCTGGACCCTCCCTTTCATGGTGAGGTGTAACGGTGCAATCGTCCCGTTTTTTACCCTTTTTTTAGCATTCCCGGGAGACACATCGGCATCGAGAAGGTCAGGGGTAACGCGTATGATTGCAATCCTCGAGAATAATTCTGAAGCCCTGAATGCCTCTTCCACGGCGTTATACACGTTATACGGGCCGGGTTCTATTACCGGAACTTCGGCAAGTTCCCCGTAATATCTCGAATCCTGTGCATTCTGTGACCCCTCGGCATCCGGGTCATCGCCGGCGACAATGACCACCCCAGCGATAAGTCCCTGGGTAGTCGCCTCAACAAACGGATCGGCACAGGCATTTAACCCGACATTTTTGAGGATAATTGCGGCTCTCCTGCCGGAAAGCGAATCGCCAAGGGCATATTCAACGGCCACTTTTTCATTTATGACAGGTTCTGCACCTGTTTTTTTAAGCACTCCGCTGACAGGAAAGCCGGGCACCCCGTAGAACCGGTCAGCTGCAACAAGGAGTGCCTTCGTAATTGCATCTTCACCCTTCATAGTGGCTCCCCGGGAACAAGATCACAGCCCCTGCACCGGACACACATGGTCAGTGCCTTCCGGGGGTCCAGTCCTTCCGATTGTAATGCTTTTTCATGAAAACCGGCAATCCGGAGCAACCGTTCTGCACCAGGCCGCCTGGTGCCGGAGAATCCTGCAATCGGGTTCAATGGCCTGATAACAGGAATTACCCCCATCATCGTGAGGTTACGGATACATTCATTCATCTCGTCGTCAGTCTCTCCAAGACCGAGAATTACGTTTGAAAACACATGCCCTCGTCCGAATAATGCTACTGACTTTTGAAGGACACGGATAATGAGATCTCGGTCATGACCCGGACATAGTGTGGCAAACAGCTCCGGGGTCGCGCATTCAAGGTTAAACTTTACTTCTTTCACACCGAGTTCATACAGGCGCCCGGGTGTTTCTTCTGTCGGGTAAATTGAGACCCCGATTGGGAGACCAAACCCTGCAAGGTCCCGGACAACCTGGCAGACAAAATCTTCCTCCTCGTAAATGTCGGAGAATACGCCGCTTGTTATGGAGATCGCTTCAATCCGGTCTTTAATCCCATCGACCATGGCGTGGATCTCATCGATTGTTTTTCTCCGCTTTGGCAGGTGCGGTACGTTGCAATAATGACAATGGAAGATACAACCGCTGCTTACGGTAATATAAGCCTGTTCAGGGCAATGCAGGCCGACCGGTTCAAGCCGGCCGGATAACACCGTCTCCCCGTAACGGAGTGTTGCAGACCCTTCACCCAGATGGTTGATTTCCACGGGGCTTGTGTCTGAACGCGAGAACCTCACCCTCATCGCACCGGTTGAAAAGAAGACCGAGCCCTGTCCGCCAGCACCCGGACCTGCAGATGAACTTGACAGGTAAGGTGTCGCATCTTTTCCGGTGAGCCGGGCTGACCCAACGGCAAGGAGGGCCGCCTTTAATTCCTGTCCGTGCATAACGTCAGGGCCTCCTCGTACCTCGTGTAAAATGGAATTGCTGCTACCGCACCAATACACCCACGACCATTCCTCACGATACGCAGGTTGATATCATCGATATCCAGGATCAAACCCTGCGTCACTTCGCCACGTTTCACCTTCCACGCGAAATCCAGGAGGCCGGATGGATCAAAACCCGTGTAGACTGCCATGCCGGTATCTTCCGAGAGGGTATAGCGGTCAAGCAGTCCTGCAAAATGATCGATTAAGCGGGCGGGCTCTGATGAAGCAAATTCGGCCACAATGCTGACACAATTTTTCGTCCGGTACGGGACAGGGTATAACTGCACAATCGTGTGCGAAAGGTAACGGGACTGCGGGTCCTCAACAGCCCTCGCAATATTATGGACAAGCGTCCAGGTAGCCCCCTGTTCAGGTGTGTCTGTATCGTCAACACCGATCAGGACACGCTGCCGTCTTGGCAGCCAGACCGTTGAACCTGCACGTTTTCCACCACCTGAAGGGTCATTTGTACTTCGCGTTACACCCTGTGCGTAGGAGCGGCAGATGGACGCACCAACACCACCACCGCCAAGTCCAACATAAGAGACCCGGATTTCGTCTTCATCTACAAAAACAGCACTTATTCCGGCTGGGAAATGGGACCCTTCAAGTGCAAGGTCCGACTCACCCGGCCGCAGCAGGTACCGCATCGTCGGGCCGATATTCCGAACGGAACGGACGAGAGGGCTCTGTGCATAATGATGTTGTGCCCACATCGCACCTCCCGTACAGTCGAAAAATTCGACCAGTTCGATACGTTCACCGGCGGAGTCCGCAACCGCTACGATCTGCGGATACCGTATGATGTACGGTTCAGGAAGGTTCACCATAGAGACCTGCCGCTTCGATGCCCCTGTTAGCCCACAATACAGACCCCAATGCACCAATTCTGCCCTTTCTTCCTGCCGTGTCGATATATTTTATCCCGGCTGATGACGCAATGTCCTCGGCATCCTTGAGGCTTACAATCTCGGTTTTTATTCTCCGGCAGGCACCGTTCATCATTTTCGGGAATTCAATACCCCGGTAGTAGGCAATACCCGTATCGTTACTAAAAGAAAACTCCTCGATATAGTCACGGACATACGTAAGAAGTGCATCAACTGATCCGGGTCTGACGGCAAAATTCAATGCAGACCCCACACAGTTAGTTGTTTTTTCCGGTACACGTGGATTGAGCTGAATCAACCTCATATTCAGGAATTCCACGCCCTGGACATTGCACTGTTCACCGCACTTCAAGGCCAGTACCCAGGTGGCTCCTTTTTCAGAGGTGTCGGTGTCATCGATCCCGATGGTTATTTTCTCGTACAATGGCGAGAATATCCGTACCCGATTCACCCTCGCACCCCCGACCACCATGTCCTCTTCCGTCGGGTATTCGGCCCTGGTCACACCCGGTGCCTGGGGGAGGCAGGCGGCGATACCGAGACCGGCACCGGCAATACCTGCCCAGGACGTGACGACTTCGTCACCCTGCACCTCAACACCCTCAAGGGCCTGGCCCCCGATATTCTCTCCGGCAGCCCCGAAACTGGCCTGAAATGAACCAAGCCGTGCCAGCATCCTCATTTCAGTCCCTTCGACACGGGCAGATACCGTTGCCCCTTTTGCACGGATGCGGTTCATCGCATCCCACTCGATGGGTCCCCTCGCATGACACTGCTCGATGATCTCTGCAAGGCCGGCACCCTTATCCACCATGACAAGAAATCGCCTTGAAAACAGTGATCCATACTTCGTTTTAATTTCTTCGGGCGTTTTGACAATCATTTTGTCACCGGAAATATCGTTAACAGAATAATCGGCGATATATTATATAAGAAGATCGATCGGGTTACCCGCGTTAACCAGGAAAGAAAAAAATGGGTTTAAAGGATCTTGTGGAGCTCGAACTTGAACGGCCCGAGGGTGCCACCATAGTTGCCGGCACTGATGAATTTTACGCCTTTTACCATGCATGCTGCCCGGATCCCTGCCGCCATTGCTTCGGCAACTGCTGCTTCGGATACCCCGTCAATGACGATCTCAAACACGCCGTTGATACCGTCGGGGATCTTGCTGTCCGGCACCTTGCCCTTCAGGGACGGGCAGTATAACTCGTTGGTGCTGGCATTCATGAATTTATACTTCTTACTGCCTACTTTCGAGCCGCTTCCGACAATGCCGCCCGGGAAGGAAGTGATAACCCCACAGACTTCATCGATTGCAGCCACAGCGGCTTGTGCACCGACAAGGGCTGACATAGTGCTGTCACCCATGATAAAGAAATTACCTCCGGCAACACCCTTCACAACACCGATCTCTTCTTCTGTCAGGAAATCTCCACCCATCAGGGGAATTGCCCATACACTCCGGTCCCCGACCTTGGTCTGGTATTCGTAGCCGTCACCAAAGAAATGGAGTTTCATCGGAAGTTTTTCTTCGCAGTCCGTTATTCCATTAAACGCGGCTGTGGTTGGTGCTGTAAGCACACACTCTGCGATACGCTCAATCAGCTGCTCTTTTAATTTTTTCTTGCTTGGGTGAACAATGAGAATGCCATATCCCGGCCTGCCGTCAGGGGTCTTCTGAGGGGGAACATACTTGTCAATGCCTGCTTCTGCCGGGCACGCGATAACTGATGTCCCGAACCCGGTCGCTTCGACTGCTGAACTGTATGCGAGTTCCTTCGTTGCGGCGGTTATGATTACAGAGCTGACCCATGCGGGAAATGCTTCTGCAAACGTGTTGTCAATCTTTACACCGTTAATTTCCATATTCAAATACCTCGGACAAAGAATGTACCATGGCCGTGATAGAATAAATTTTCTAAGTGGTTTTCAGATTGTTGAGATAGGGAACCATACAAAAAGT
>Ga0209668_10000723_pt1 | contig 13732 bp, 10 predicted proteins | sample FrelakmetPLP11PL_FD_187150 | JGI IMG/M metagenome (GOLD analysis project Ga0209668, IMG submission 187150) | Freshwater lake sediment microbial communities from the University of Notre Dame, USA, for methane emissions studies - PLP11 PL (SPAdes)... | ecosystem: Environmental > Aquatic >... | reverse complement strand
GGGCGCTGGCACCTGCACTGCTTCACGTCGCTGGCCGAAGTCGCCGCCAAGCTCGACATGACCGAGGAAGCGGCCGCAAGGACGCTCGATTCCGGGCGCGCGAAGCTGCTCGACTTTCGCAACGGCCGGGTCTGGCCGGGACGCGACGAGAAGATCATCACGAGCTGGAACGGGCTCGCCATCGCGGGGCTCGCGGCGGCGGCGCGCGCGTTGGACGTTCCCCGGTACGCGGATGCCGCCGACCGCGCCGTAAGCTTCCTGCGCGAACACAGCCGGTATGAGTCGCGGCTGCTCGCCGTGCACAAGGACGGCCGTTCCCGCTTTCCGGCGTATCTCGACGACTACGCCTTCCTGGCCTGGGGCCTCACGGAGCTGCTGCAGACCCGCTGGGACGGCAGCTCGCTCGACTGGGCGATCGAACTCGCCGAAGCGATGCTGCGGCATTTCGAGGACCGGGGCGGCGGCGGCTTCTTCTTCACCGCGGATGATCACGAAGAGCTGATCCTGCGTCCGAAGACGTTCGGCGACGACGCGACGCCGGCTGGGAACGGCATGGCCGCTCGCGTGCTGGTGCGGCTTGGATTCCTGCTCGGCGAGACGCGCTATCTCGATGCGGCCGAGCGCACGTTGCGAGCCGCGGCAGCCGTGATCGAAAAGTACCCGCACGGCCACACGAGCCTGCTGATGGCGCTCGACGAGTTCACCGCACCGCCGGCGATCGTCGTGTTGCGCGGGTCCGAGGACGACCTCGCGGGCTGGCGCCGCGAGCTGGACAAGTACTACGACCCGCGCCGCCTGGTCGTGGCCATTCCCGCGGAGGCCACGGGACTGCCACCGGGACTGGTGGACAAGAAGCCGCTGGACGGAACCGTCGCCTACCTCTGCCGGGGAATGACCTGTTCGGCGCCGGTGCGCACGCTCGGCGACCTGATCCGGGCGCTGAAATCGGCAACCTAGGAACCCACGCCCGGGACGAGGCGCGCGCGGATCGCGGCGAGCATGGTGCCGTCACGCTGCGCATCGAAGGCCGGCGCCTTCGACCAGTCGTACGCCCACGGGTGCGCGGTTCGCAACTCCGCAGGCTCGTCCGTGTACCGCGGGAGTACGTGGGCATGCAGCGCGGGCTCCACGTTGCCGAACATCGCGTAATTGATGCGCAGGGCGCCCGTGACGTCCTGCACCGCCTGGCCGAGGCGGCTCATGTCCGCGAGGAACTCCGCCTGTCTGGCCGGCGGCAGCGCATTGAGGTGCGGCGCCACCGGATCCGGCAGCAGCAGGCAGTAGCCGCGCAGGACCTGCGGATCCCCCATGACGGCCCAACCCGTGGCCACGCGGCAGATGACCGTCGGATCCGTCCCGGCGCGGCAGGCCGCGACACGGCGGTGAATGGCGGTGACGCTCACTTGCGGAAGACGAAATAGACGGCGCCGAGGATGCAGCAGCCAGCCCACAGGTAATCGAGCTTGAGCGGCTGGCGCATGTAGAACAGCACGAAGGGCACGAACACCGTCAGGGTGATCGCCTCCTGCAGGATCTTGAGCTGCGGCAGGGACATGGCGGTGTAACCGATGCGGTTGGCCGGCACCTGCAGCATGTACTCGAAGAACGCGATGCCCCAGCTCACGAACGCCGCGAGGTACCAGGGCGAGCCGCTCAGGTTCTTCAGGTGCGCATACCAGGCCAGCGTCATGAAGACGTTCGATGCCGTGAGCAGCAGGATCGTGATGGGAATCGCCTGCATGAATTCAGGTCTCCGTGGCACGGACGGCGGGCAACCGGACTCCCAGGGCGCGCAGCTGCTCGCGCGTCACGCTTGCGTCGCTGTGGTGGATCGCGTGCCAGCCGCAGGCCCGTGCGCCCGCAACGTTGGCCGGCAGATCGTCGATGAAGACGGTCGTGTCCGGCTCGAGGCCGAACATGGCCTCGGCCTTGCGGTAGATCGCGGCGCTCGGCTTGACGGCGCCCACGCGAAACGAGGCCAGCGCGCCGTGCACCAGCCGATCGACGCCGAAGTGCGCATCGAGATGCGCCCAGTGCAGGTCGCCCACGTTCGACAGGAGGTAGACCCGGTACCCGGCCATCAGGCCGCTGGCCATCGCGAACATCTCGTCCCAGCGCTCGAACATCGCGAGCCAGCGGCGAGTCAGCTCCGCCTGGTCGAGCGGTCGCGGCGCCATGGCCGCGATGCGCCCCAGCAATTCCTCGCCGGTGATCTCGCCGCGTTCGTGCGCCGCCAGATCGACCGTTGCCAGCCAGGCGGGCAGGTTCGACATGTCGATGCCCGCTTCGCCCAGGTAGCGGATGAATGGCTGGTAGCGCAGGTGGACGAGCACGCCGCCGACGTCGAAGACGATGTTGCGGATCATGGTTTCACGCCCTCTTCCGCCGTGATGCCGGAGAGGGCCGACTGAGTTGAGGACAGGGACTCATGATTTCCTGCCTTGTGTGGCGGGTGCGGCTGCCATCCCAGCGTGAGCATCAGGACGGCAAACCCGGCGACGTACCCGAGGGCGACGTGCCAACCCGCCTTGAGCCAACCGCCGACCGTGCGTGCCTGCGGGAACATGTTGGTGATCGCGACGCCGGCCGACGAACCGAACCAGATCATCGACCCGCCGAAACCCACGGCGTAGGCGAGCATGCCCCAATCATAGCCTCCCTGTTCCAGAGCCAGCTTGGTGAGCGGGATATTATCGAATACGGCCGACACGAAGCCGAGGCCAAGCGCAGTGTGCCATGACGCCACCGGCAGTCGTTCCACCGGCATGAGCGATGCCGCAAGCACGAGGCACAAGAGGAATACCGTGCCGCGCAAGGTGGCGGGCAGCACGGACCAGTCGGGCCGGCGCCAGATCGCGCCCACCAGCAGCGCCGCCCAGACCGCGGCGCCGATGAAGGGGAACCGCGACGAGAGGTCCGGAAACATGACGTTGGTCATGACGTTGACGCCGATCGCCGCGAGCAGGATGAACGCGACCACGCCCACCCGCACCCAATCCACGGCCGCAGGCGCGTCGCTGCGCCGCTGGATCGGCGAGTAGGCCTGTTGCTGCCGCGAAGCCGGGACGCCGCACACGACAAGCGCGACGCCGGCGGCCACGTACGCGTGCAGCACGTTGAGCGGGCTGACGCCGTCGATCCACATCATCGTCGTGGTGGTGTCGCCGACGACGCTGCCCGAACCTCCGGCGTTCGAGGCGGCGACGATCGCGGCGATGTAGCCCAGGTGCAGCCGATGGTGGAACACGGAGGCCGCGACGGTGCCGCCGATGAGCGCGGCGGCGATGTTGTCCAGGAAACTCGAGAGCACGAACACGAGCACGAGCAGCACGAAGCCGCCCCGCCAGTCGTCGGGCAGTAGATCCGGCAGGCGGCCCGGCACGTGGCTCTCCTCGAAATGCCTGGAGAGCAGCGCAAAGCCCATGAGCAGCGCGAACAGGTTGGCGAGTACCACCCACTCGGCTTGCAGGTGCTCGGCGAGGCCCGCGAGGCCGGGTCGGCCGTGGAACCCGCTCGCGGCCAGCTTGTAGGCGACGATCGCAACCAGCCCGGTGACGGCGACTTCCAGCGTGCGGTGATGGAACAGGGCGACGCCGAGCAGCGTGACGGCAAACAACACGAACTCGAGCGGGATGCCCAGCACTTCGATGGCAGGCACTGCCGCGCCCGCCATCACCGCTCGCCGGGTGCGACTTTCACCAGCTCGCACGGTTCGCCCGCAGCACGGCGCAGCTGCAGCACGAAGTCGAAGCGATCGACGTCCGTGCAGTGCTCGAAATCAGGCTCGGGAGCCCAATCGCAGGCCGGATCGAAGAACTTCCGTGCGGCCGGTGCGTCACGCAGGCGATCGCGCACCGCGTCGCGCGACGGTGCGGCCCCGCCGCGCAGCATGTGCTCCAGACTCGCGGCGTAGAGATCGTCTTCCGCGCAGCGCTCACGCGCTTCCTGCCCCATCCGCACGAGCGCGACCCGCTCCGGGGCGCGGCTCGTGATGTGACGGCAAACCGCCGAGAGGTTGTTGAATCCGCCGGTCAGCACCTCATGCGCCGCCATGGCATTCACGAGCCCCTGCGTGCCGGCGTGCGTCGTGTGGACCACCACCTTGCCACGCAGGTCGAGCGCAAGGATCTCCGTGGGTGAATTGCCGGCGTCGAACCCTGGCAGCCTGCGGGCGTGCCGCTCGCCCACCAGCACCGCACCTGGAAACCGGCGACGCAGCGCAAGCGCATCCTCGATCTCGCCGACGGGCAACACGCGCGCCGCGCCGGCCGCAAAGGCGTGCGGGGCGACCGAGAAGGCCCGGAATACGTCGATGATCACCGCGATGCCGCGGGCCGCGCGGGCACCGGCGACATGGTCGAGCACGTCAATCTGCACGACGGCTCCGGGCATGTCGGTTGAAGGCCACGATCTTTGCGCGCGGGATGAAGTTGAAATCCGTGGCCGTCGCCGACGTGTACGCGCCCATCATCCGGCCGACCAGCAGGTCGCCGATCTGCAGTTCGGGCAGCGGGATGTCCTCGCGGATCACGTCGATGCTGTCGCAGGTCGGCCCGGCCAGCACGCTCGGGTGCGCCGGGCCGTCGCGGTCGAGGCATTCGACCGGATACGCAGCATGATCGTAAAGCTGCCCGCTGTAGCTGCCATACATGCCGTCATCGAGGTAGTACCACCAGCGCCCTTCCCGCTGCGCACGCCCGACCACGGCCGCGACGCAGGTGCCCGCCGGCCCGGCGATGAAACGCCCGGGCTCCGCGATCACACGCAGCTTGCGCGGCAACGTCTTAAGCGCCTTGCGGATCGGCCGGCAGAACTGACCGATGGGTTGCGCCTCGCCGCGATAGGCGATGGGAAAGCCGCCGCCGATGTCGAGGAGGTCGAGTTCCGCCAGCCCCTCGTGATGCGCCTGCTCGATGATCTCGCGGCAGGCGCTGATCGCCTCGACGTACTTCGCCGGGTCGGCCACCTGCGAACCGACGTGGAACGACAGTCCGCGCACGCCGACACCCAGGCTGCGTGCGAGCTCGAGCAGCGTGCGCACCGCGCTCGGTTCGCAGCCGAACTTGCGCGACAGGTCCACGACGGCGGAGGGATTGCGGAACGACACCCTGATCAACAGGTCGGCGCGGCGGCGATACGGCACGAACTTGCGCAACTCGTCCGGATTATCCACGACGAACGTCCGGATGCCGAAACGCAGCGCCGCCCGGATGTCCCTGTCTGCCTTGATCGGATGCGTGTGGATGCACCGCTCCGGTGCGACGCCCGCGGCGCGCACCAGCTTGATTTCACCCGTCGTCGCGACGTCGAACGACGCGCCCATGTCGCGCAGCTCGGCGACCACGGCCGGATGCGGCAATGGCTTGAGCGCGTAGTAGAAGGTCACGCCGGGCAAGGCATCGTGCAGGCTGCGGTACTGGCGGCGGATCACGTCGCAGTCGATCAGCAGCAGCGGCGTGCCGTGGCGGGCCACCTGCGCACGGACATCCGGCGCCTTAGGCACGCTCGCCCACCCTCCGCGTCATCGCCCGAGGTCCTCGCCGAGATCCGCACGCAGGGCGGCAATGTCCGGGTCGCCGGACACGACGTTCTCGGCCGACGCGGCGCGGCGCAACCGGTCGCGCACGGCGTCCCACTGCTCGCCGGCCGGCACTTCCTCGACGAGGATCTCGCGCGCCCCCGATTTGTCGAGGGTGCGCAGGTTGACGTAGAGCTCGCGTCCGAAGACGTCCGCGCGGCGGCCGGCGTTGATCCACGTCATGTACCGGTTGGCCACGCGCGGCGGCCTGCAGGCGAGCACCGCGACCTTCTCGTGGCTCTCGGTCAGCTGCCCGACCACTTCTTCCAGCGTCTTGCTGGTGACGATGCTGAGCGGCGTGGAGGGCGCATAGTGCTTGGTGTCGCTGCCCGGCACGCGCGGCGCATATGCGTCCGGGCCGCCCTGGGCATCGGGAACCACGGCTCGCAGCTGCGAGAGCGTGATGATGCCGGGGCGCAGGATGCGGGGCACGGCATCCACGCACGAGACGATCGTGGATTCCAGGCCGATCTTGCAATCCCCGCCGTCGAGGACGATCCGCAGGTCGTCGCCGAATTCGTCCCGCACGTGTTCCGCGCGCGTAGGACTGATGCGGCCATATCGATTGGCGGACGGCGCGGCAATGCCGCTGCCGAAAGCGCGGAGCAGCTGCTGGGCGACTGGGTGCCCGGGCACCCGGATCGCGACCGTGTCCTGTCCGCCGGTGATCGCGAGGTCCACCGCCGGCGCGCGCCGGAGCACGAGCGTCAACGGACCCGGCCAGAATTTCTCCGCCAGCGCCGTGGCGGAGGGCGGCACGGCCAGCGCCCAGCGCTCCAGCGCCCTGGGGTGCTCGATGTGCACGATCAACGGGTGGGTCGCGGGCCGCCCCTTCAACTCGAAGACCTTGCGCACGGCATCGGGGTTTTGCGCATCGGCGCCGAGCCCGTAGACGGTTTCCGTCGGGAACGCGACGACCTCGCCTTCGCGCAACGCTTCGACCGCCTGGTCGATCTCATCCTGTGGGAGACGGGCTGTAACCATCCACGAATGATAGCTGCAAAAAAACAGGGCCGCTCGCGCGGCCCTGCAGTTTGGGACGGACAGACCGGTTACAGCTTGAAGTCGTACCGCAATTCCACGCCGAAGCTGCGGCCGGGACGCAGTGCGCCGAAGAAGGCACGGGGCAAGCCGATGTCTGCGCCGCCAGCCCGTCCGACCACGCCGGTGACGGGATAACCCGCCGGGGAGGTGGCGTTGGCCGCAGCCGAGCAGGGAACCAGTGATGACGATTGCACGCAAGGCGCTCCCGACGAGGAACCCGGGTAGGCGCCGCCCGTGCGCAGGTCGAACCAGCGCGTTGCCATCGGGACAGTTGCGCTGTCCGTCAGGTTGCGGCCGAACGCCACGACCGACCACCCGCTTGCGCTGCGGATGCCGAAGCGCAGGTTGACCATCGTGTTCGCGCCGGTCTCGGCCAGATTGTGCACCTGGACGTACTTGCTGCCTTCGTAGGTGATGCCGAAGTTGCCGACCAGGTTGAGCCCGCTGCCCAGGTCGAGCGGCGAGTCGTAATTGAACACCAGACTGGCGCTCTGCTCGGGTGCGAGCGGATAGCGATGGCCGGAGATGTCGCACTCCTGCACGTTGCCGTCCGCCGGGTCGTAGACGATGCCTCCCGTGTCGAGCGTGTACTCAAAGTCGTCGCAGCCCCGTGTGATCTCGGTGTCGGTGTAGGAGTAGCCCGCCGAGGCCGTCAGCGCCGCGGTGATCGCCGCCTGCAGCTCGAGTTCCCCGCCCATGATGCGGCCCTTGCCCTGGTTGGTGGCCACGCTGGTCACGGCGCCCTGCCCCGCGGGCGAGGGCACGGACTGCGTGAACTGCACGTCCGTCGCCATGGTGTAGTACAGGGCCGCATTGAGGCGCAGGTGGTTATCGAGCATCGACGTCTTGGTGCCGACCTCGAAGTTATCCGACAGTTCCTGCTTGTACTCCGGCTTGCCGATCCTCTGCCCGGCCACGCCGTTCAGCCCGCCCGGCTTCGCGCCCTGCGCATACACCGCATAGAACATCGTGTCGTCGGTGAATCGCCAGTCGAGAGTGATCCGCGGCGTCGTCGAATTGAACTTGATTTCATCGTCGAACTGCACGGTGCCGAGCGGGTTGTCGTAATAGCCCGGAACTCCCGGCTCGAAGTCCGCCAGGACGAAGTCGACGTACCTGGGACCCCGGTTCGTACAGCTGTTCGTCCAGGGGTTGTAGTCGCCGGTGGACGCAGCCGTGGAGCAGAACTCCTGACGCGTCTTCCTCTCCTCGGCGTAGCGTAGCTCGCCGCTGAGGGTCAGCCTGTCGGTGATGCCGAACGACGCCATGCCGAACAGCGCATGGTCCTCGATTTTCTCGACGTAGTCCTTCGGGCCCTCGTCCGGCTGGGCAAAGGTCAGGTCGCTGCCACGGTCCTCATAGTCGTAGTAATAGTAGCCGACCATGCCGCGCAGTCGTCTGTCCCGCGGGCTCGCGACGCGCAGCTCGGAGGACCTGCTGACGATGTCGTCGCGGTTGGTATTGGCGAACAGTGGTTCGATCTCGTTCGGCGCGCCAATGCCGGGGATCTCGAACCGGCCCAGGGCACTCGCACTCGGGTTGTCCGGGTTGTAGCTCGGCGCCAGCACAAACGCATCGGAGTGGTCGCTGTCGGTGCCGAACTTGTTGCTGTAGTCCCGGTACCCGGACAGCGACGTCACGATCCATCCGGTTCCGCCGACATCCCAATCGAGGCGCAGGGAGCCGAACCACTCGCCCGTGGCAACGCCGTCAAATGCCGTGCCGTCACGCCCGCCGGTCGCGGCGCTCGGATCCGTGTTGAGTGCCACGACACCCGGCCGGATGGCGCCGCAATAGTACTGGTACGGATTGGTTCCCCGGGTCGCAGGTCCGGGCGGATCACGATAGTAGATGGAGCGATAGCCGGGCATGCAGTTATTGGCGGCGGCGCCCTGCAGGAATAGCGCCAGCGGACCGTCGTCGTCCTGGCGGAAGAAGACGTTGCCGGCGGCCTTGAAGCCGTCGAACGACCGCCAGTCGAGCGACAGGCCCGCGGACTTCGTGGACTCCGAGCCTACCTTCCTGCCGGTCAGTGTGTTCTTGTATTCGCCGTCGTACTGATAGCCGCGCGCGTGCACTCGGGCACCGATCCTGTCACCGAAGAAACGGCTGCCCATCGAGAAGGAGTAGTCGTGCTCGCCGTAATCGGCGACGGAGGCCTTCACGGTCGCCTCGACGCCTTCGCCCGGCGGCTGCGTAATGAAATTGATCGCGCCCGCATAGGTATTGCGGCCGTAGAGCGCGCTCTGCGGCCCCCTGATGACCTCGACGCGCGCGAGCGAGTTCAGGTCCAGGCCCTGGATGTCACCGGGAAAATAGACGCCGTCGATGAAGTAGGCGGCGCCCGATTCGACGCCGAACTGGACGTTCGCCAGCACGTTGGACTGGCCGCGGATCACCGGACGGTCCGTGGCGCGGCCGAAAGCCCGGGAGAACGAGAGGCCGGGCGCGTACCTCGCGAGGTCGTCGATCGACCTGAGTCCCTGCTCCGCGATCGTCCTGGCGGTGAACGCCGAGACCGCGACCGGCGCGGACTGCAGCGATTCCTCGGTCTTGCGCGCCGTGACGACGATCTCCTCGAGTTGCTGCGCCATGGCGCGGGTGGCGACCTGCCCCAGGGCCGCAGCGCACACGAGAGTCAGGTGGACGGAGCTCTTCATCCGCGACGACCGGCCTCAGTCGATGGGTCGTCGCTGCCAGCCGGACTCGGTGCGCCTGAGCTCGTAGGTCGGCCAGTACTGGCGGTCCAGCTTCAGCGTCGTGACGTCCGTCGTGCCGTTCCACGTGACGGTCTTCAAGCGCACCGACGAGCGGTCGGGCCGGCCCCGTATCGCGGCGATGAACGCGTCGAGATCCGGCGTCGGCCGGCCATCGACCTCGACGATGCGGCGGCCGGCGAACAACTGGTAGCGCGTCGCAGGCGAACCGTAAGCGAAATACGCGACGAACACGCCCTCCGGCGGGATGCCGCGCTGCGCCGCCATGGCGCGATGCGGCGCATGGAGCACGGCACCGGCCCACATCAACAGCCGGTCGATGTCGCGGCCTGGCAGCACCGCAGTCTCGACCGGCAGGGTCAGCTCCTGGCCATCGCGCAGCACGGTGAGCGTCACCTTCGGTGCCTGCGATGCCAGCTCGACTTCCCGGAATCGATTGAGCGGCTGGCCGTCGACGGCCACCAGCAGGTCGCCTTCTCGCAGCACACGCTGCGCCGCCGAGCCTGCCACGACCCGCGCGACCGCCAGCACTTGCCGGTGCGACGGATTGCGCGCCTCGAGCCGCGCGACCCAGGCATCGGGCAGGCCGAGCTTGCGAGCCGTGGCAATGGGCAGCGCATCGAATTCGGCGTCGAGGGAATACAGCGCCCGGCCGGAGCGAGCCGCGTCGGCGGCCTCGAGCGCGAACTCCGCGGGCATGCCGCGATTGATCTGCACCATGTCGCGCGCGCTTTCGGTCGCGAAGCTCGACCATAGGGCACGCACGCGCCCGTCGCGCCCCACCACGACGCCGTCGAAATCACCCGGCGCATTCACGAGGTTGACCACCTCGAGGTTCGCGTCGCGGAACTGCAGCGTTCGCGACAGGGGGAACGCCACATCGTCCACGGAGGACACGGTCGTCGCCAGCGAGCGCAGGCGGGAGTCATTGCCGAGGCCCACGACGGTGACCGGTTCGCCCGGCGTGAGTTCCCGCGTGTCGAAGCGAGGCGCGCGGATCGGCGTGCCGTCGAGCAGCTTCGGGTCGAACGAGACCACCGCGAGGTTGTGCAGCGGGTGGATGTATTCGACCCGGCCCGGGACTTCGATCGAGCCGGCGAACGTCAGGCGCACGTCGCCGGGCGCCACGGGCACGGTATTGCGATCGACGACGACCAAGCCGCGCTCCGCGTCCACCAGCAGGCCGGTGCCATGGTAATTGCGCTCGGTGATGCCCGCGACCGAGAACGGCATGTCGAAAGTGACGAGCACGAGCGATGCCGCCAGGGCATCGGCGCGGGCATCGCCCGTCGCCGCGAAGGTCGTGCGGGCCGGCTGCGCCGGCGCTGCGGGCGGGGCTGCCGGCAGGTCCGTGCAGGGCCACAGTCCGGTCACGTCGTCGCGTCGGCAATGCCGCGCCGGGAACCAGGAGCGATCCATGCGGATGACGCGCGTCTCGGAGCCCTGCGGATCGTCGAGCGTGGTGTAACGGACGGCCGCACGGCCGCCATCCGGCAGGCCGGCGACGACCCTTTCGACAGCGGCGACGTCCGCGACGGGCTGGCCGTCGATGCTGGTGATGAGGGCGCCGCGCGGCACGCCTGCGGCACTGAGCACGTAGCCCGGGTTCGCGACGAACGCCCCGCGCACCGGCGCATTGAAGTGACGGGCCATCTGGTAGGACAGCGTGTGCACCACCGCGTCGCCGAACTCGAGGTACTCGGCCGGCGTGATCGAATGCAGGTCCTGCACGCGCAGGCGCTGCTCCAGGCGTTCGCCGCCGCGCTCGACCTCGACCGTGATCTCCTTGCCCACTGCGCCGTCGAGGATTTCGTCAAGGGGCCGGAACGTGGTGAGCAGCCGGCCGTCGACGTGCGTGAGGATGTCACCCGGCTGCAACTTGCCCTCGGTCGGCGACCCTGGCTGCACCTCGCGCACGACGAGCATGCCCGTCTGCCCGGGATGCGCACGGCGCGCGGCGCCTTCCGTCTCCGGGCGCAGGCCGAGGCGGACCAGTTCGTCGTAAGGCGTGTACGCGAACACGGTCTGCAGCGTCCCGCGACTGACGGGCTGGCCGGACTGGATGAGGTTCAGGGCACGCTGCACGCGATCGAGCGGCAGGTAGAAACTCGATGCTGCGCCGGTGCTGCCCCCCGCGTTCAGCGCGACGACGCGGCCGCGGATGTCGATCACCGGCGAGCCCGACGATCCGCCGGAGGTGCCCGAGGCGGCCTGGATGTAGAACGTATTGAAGTCGTTGAACTTGCCGACGCCGTAGTCGGGAGCCTCGCGGTCGAGACGCGCCAGCGTGCCCGCGAGGATCGAGAGCTGCTCGCCGGCATCGTTGCCGACCACGCGGATCTCCGTGCCGACGCGTGCGCCCTCGGGATACAGCGGCAATGCGGCCGGCCGCGTGTAGCGCAGCTTCGCCGGGTCGTACCGGTAGATGCCGAAGTCGTGCACCGGATCGCGGTACACGGCGCGCAACTCCACTTCCTCGCGGCTCTGGAAGACCGCGGTCGCGACCACCGGGCCGGGCGTCACGACGTGGCGATTGGTCAGGATCAGCCCACGCTCCGCATCGACGACGAAGCCGGTGGCCTGGCTCGACTGGTTCCACTCAGTGTCGAAGGCGCGGGTCTGGTCGATCTCGATCGTCACGACCGACATTGCGATCCGCTCGAGCGTCTGGTCCCAGGCCGGGTTGTCTTCTGCGATCGCCGCGCCCGCGGCGAGCCAGCCGCAGACCAGGAGCAGTGCACGCAGGCCGAAGTTCCGCGGGCGCTTCACAACTCGCGACCAAACGCTGCACGGAACGCGCCGCGGAATTCGTCCAGGGTGAAGCGGTGGTTCTGGGTTCCCGCATGAGCGATCTTGAGCGCGCCCATCAGCGACGCCGTGCGTCCGGTGGTCTCCCAGTCCAGCCCGTTCATCAACCCGTAGATCAGGCCGGCGCGATATGCGTCCCCGCACCCGGTCGGGTCCGCCACGGCCGCGGGGCGGGCCGCGGGAATCGTGAACTCGCGGCTCCCGGCGTGGATTACGCTGCCCTGCGCGCCCTTGGTGACGATCAGCGCCTTGACCCGTTGCGCGATCTCGCCGAGACCCAGTCCCGTCCGCTCGCACAGCATCTGCCCCTCGTAGTCGTTCACGGCAACCCAGGTCGCCTTGTCGACGAACGCCAGCAGCTCGGGACCGTCGAACATCGGCAATCCCTGGCCGGGATCGAAGAGCCACGGAATGCCGGCCTCCGCAAACTGCTCCGCGTGCTGGACCATGCCGTCACGCCCGTCCGGAGCGACCACGCCCAGCGTCACGCTGCCATCCGTGGGCACGCGGTTCACGTGCGACTGGCCCATCGCGCCGGGGTGAAAGGCCGTGATCTGGTTGTCGTCGAGGTCGGTCGTGATGAATGCCTGCGCCGTGAACTCGCCGTCGAGCACGCGGACGCGCTGGAGGCTCACGCCCGCGGACTGCATCCAGCGCCGGTACGGTTCGAAGTCGTGCCCGACGGTCGCCATCGGTGCGCCGCGCCCGCCGAGCAGGCCGAGGTTGTAGGCGATGTTGCCGGCGCAACCGCCGAAGTTCCGCTTCATGCTCGGCACGAGGAACGCGACGTTCAGCATGTGGATGCGGTCCGGCAGGATGTGCTCCCGGAACCGGCCGGGAAAGACCATGACGGTGTCGTAGGCGATCGAACCGCAGATGAGTGCGCTCACGCCGCCTTCCAGGTGAGATCGAGTTGCTTGGCGGCGCGCACGTCGTCGAGGCGCCGCACCGGCAGCGTCCACGGCGCACCCTTCAGCTTCTCCGGCTCCTGCCTCGCCTCCTCGCGGATCGCGATCATGGCCGCGACGAACGCGTCGAGGTCCTCCTTCGCCTCGGTCTCGGTGGGTTCGATCAGCAGGCACTCCGGCACCAGCAGCGGGAAGTACGTCGTAGGCGCATGGAACCCGTAGTCGAGCAGGCGCTTGGCGAAATCCATCGCATTCGTGCCGTACTCCCGCGCCTCGCGGCGCAGCGTGACGATGAACTCGTGGCCGGCGCGCCGCCCGGGATACGCCAGTTCGAAGCCGGCCTCACGCAGCTTGACCATGAGGTAGTTGGCATTCAGCGTCGCGAACTCCGACACCCGCTGCATGCCCTCGCGGCCGAGCATGCGCATGTACACGTAGGCACGCAGCAGCACGCCGGTATTCCCCATGTAGTTCGACAACCGGCCGATGGTGAGCGGGAGGTCCTGCTCGTCGAGCCAGCGATAGGTGCTGCCGTCGCGACCCACCAGCGGCACGGGCATGAACGGCAGCAGCCGTTCGCCGACGCCGACCGCGCCGGAGCCTGGACCGCCGCCGCCGTGCGGCGTCGAGAAGGTCTTGTGCAGGTTCATGTGGATCACGTCGAAACCCATGTCGCC
>Ga0209668_10000722_pt1 | contig 13738 bp, 11 predicted proteins | sample FrelakmetPLP11PL_FD_187150 | JGI IMG/M metagenome (GOLD analysis project Ga0209668, IMG submission 187150) | Freshwater lake sediment microbial communities from the University of Notre Dame, USA, for methane emissions studies - PLP11 PL (SPAdes)... | ecosystem: Environmental > Aquatic >... | reverse complement strand
TCTTGTTACTTTTTCGGCAATAGGGCGTTGTGAAAAACGGGGGTCTTTCAGCCCACAAGCTTGTGGGCTCAAACGGCACCGAAAATCACAACGCTGAATAAACCACGAGCCGCAGGGAATTCAGCGCCAAAGCCAGTCCATTTGGCATTCTTGTCGTTGGGAATTCTTGTTGTCGGCATCCTTGTTTGGGCGTTGTGAAAAACGGGGGTCTTTCAGCCCACCAGCTTGTGGGCTCAAACGGCACCGAAAATTACAACGCTGATAAACTCGCGGATTAACCATGAACCGCTTGGAATTCTGCGCCAAATCCTGTCCATTTGGCATCCTTGCTGTCGGGCATCCTTGTTTGGGCGTCCTTGTTTGCGCGTTGTGAAAAACGGGGGTCTTTCAGCCCACAAGCTTGTGGGCTCAAACGGCACCGAAAATCACAACGCTGAATAAACCACGAGCCGCAGGCCTGGAAGAATCCTGTCGGAATTTATCCGCTTTTCATATTTTCGTAATAACTCCCGGCTACAATTACCTCGTTATCATTTACCTCGTCATCATTTACCTCGTCATCATTTACCTCGTCATCATTAATAACTCTCTAACCATGAAAAGAATCCATGTGTACCTGCCCGACTCGCTTGCGGAGCGAATGCACCATCTCATTGAAACAGAGGGGTTCAAGGGCCCATCCGAGGTTGTGAGATTCATGATAAAGTATTTTGAATATCTTCCCCCGATGCCAAAACGGACCAACTTGCCCCGATTCAGGGCAATCTCTCCGTTCAGGCACTCAGAATATAAAACCCCTCCGACGCGTGAAACAATTCATCGGAACTTCTTTACTTTTTAGCCATTTTTTTCTAAAATCATGAGGCTTTTTTGATTAAGAATATGGCTTTTTTCAGGCGCGCATTGAGGGGGCACGGCAATCATTATCTTGCGCTGGACATCGGCACCGAATTTGTAAAAGCCCTTGTCTGCGCTCCCGAAGGCACTAAAGCGCGCATACTTGGCGTTGGCAGAAAACGGCAAAGACTCGGTGAAATGCAAAGCGGTACGGTGACCGATATCGCGGCCGTCATAAATAATTGCCAGGACGCGATCCACGACGCCCAGAAAATGGCCGGGGTCGGCGCGTCGCAGTTGATCATGGGCATCGCCGGAGAACTGGTCAAAGGCGCCACCACCACCATCAACTACTCCAGGCGCGAACCTGACACAAAAATCGACCTGACCGAACTCAAAAACATCGTCCATAAAGTGCAATGGAAGGCGTTTGACGAAGTCCGCGCCGAGCTGGCTTTTGAAACCGGATATAATGAAATTGATGTAAAACTGGTCAATGCCGCCATCACCGATGTGCGGATAGACGGATATAAAGTATCCAATCCATTGGGTTTTCAGGGTAAGGATGTCACGATCTCAATCTTCAACGCCTTTGCCCCGCTTGTGCATTACGGCGCCCTCCAGACGATCGCGGCGGAACTCGGGATGGACTTAATGGCTATTACTAGCGAACCATACGCCGTCGCCCGTTGTATGGGGTATGAAGACGGCGGCAATTTCAGCGCGGTTTATATTGATGTCGGCGGGGGCACGACCGATCTGGCCGTGGTGCGAGGCGGCAGTGTTGAAGGGACGCGTATGTTCACGCTTGGCGGTCGCACCTTCACAAAACGGCTAGCGCAGGCGCTTAATGTTTCTTTTGAAGAAGCGGAAGAGATCAAGCTCGCGTATTCAAACGAAAAGCTGGAAAAGCAATCCCACAAAATCGTGCGTGAAGCGATGAAAAGCGACTGCGATGTTTGGCTTTCCGGCATAGCTTTAACCCTGGGTGAATTTGAGAATGTCGATGTCCTGCCGGCTAAAATCTTATTGTGCGGCGGCGGCTCCCACCTGCCGGAAATCAAAGAAGTGCTGGATAGCCGCGAATGGCTCCAGAAACTGCCTTTTTCCAATAAACCGCAGATTTCTTTCATGCAGCCAAAAATGGTGACAAATGTCATAGATGAGACAAAACTGTTAAAAGACATCCAGGACATCACGCCGATGGCTCTGGCCAACATCGCGCTGGAGTATCTTAGCGAAGAGCAAATCCTCTCAAAACTATTGAAGAAAGTCGTAAGGCTGATGCAAATCTGACGACGCGCCATCCGCGCTTGCGCAATCCCAGCGACCCTCCTCACAAACCCGCTCATGAACGGCAACAACAATCCGCTCTCAAAAAAACGGATAGAGTCCTCGCCAAAATCGTCCTCCCAGCAGGCTCCCCAGGATGAAACCCAAACCAGGTCAAAAAAAATACGCAGTATCCCGGCCAGGAAAGTGATGTATATAGAGATCGACGACGAGGTGACTTCCATCTACGACCGGTTGAAACATCTGAAGTACAAAAACATTTACCTGGTAGTGCCAAAGCGCGCGATGATTTTTCAGAGCATCGTCAATTTGAAGATTCTGAAGCGTAAAGCCGAAGACCTCGGCAAGGATATCTATATAATCACCAACGACCAGAACGGCACACATCTTGCCAGAAAAATCGGCCTGCCCATTTATGACAAACTGGAAGGACAAGAGCATCCGTCACTGGTTTCCGGCCGTTTCAAGGACGACCTGCAGGATATTACGCCGCTTAAAGCCAGCATCAACACTCTTGAAGACTCCGCACCCACTCGCAGGACGGAAAAGAAGTTTTCCATTACGGACCTGGTCAGAAAGGGCGGCAAAGGAGGATTTTCTATCATCCCCAGGCTGAAATTCAAATCCCCGCCTCCATCCAACAAAGAAAAACGGAAAAATGAGCGCGGAAAACTGGTTCTGGTGGCGCCAAACCGCCAGGCTCTGGTCGGAATGGTCGTGGTTAGCTTGATAATACTGCTTACAATCACATATATCGCCCTTCCCGGAGCCACAATCGCCCTGACTCCAAAGTCCAATGTCCTGACGACATCCGCCAACATCACCCTGGCGGACATTGAGGCAAACCGCGCGGAACTGGATACCCATCCGCAACAAGAGATCGCCAGCTATACCGTTACAAAGAAAATATCCAAGGTTCTTACTTACCAGTCCACGGGCAAAGAATTCCGTGGAGAAAACGCCCGCGGGGTAGTCACCGTTTTGAATCTTAGCGGCAACGAATGGCCACTTGTCGTCAAAACGCGCTTCCAGACCGCCGAAGGCATTGTTTTCCGCAGTCAGGGGCCGGTAAAGGTTCCGGCGTCCAGAGATGGAAAAACGCCCGGTACTGTAGATATCCCGGTGATTGCAGACGAACTGGACGCGCTGAATAATGTCATAGGAGAGCGCGGCAACCTGGCTCCCGGCAAATTCTTCCTTCCCGGACTGTCCGCCGAGAATCAAAAAAAGCTTTATGCGGAGAACAAAATCGCATTCCTCGGAGGCAAAACCGCGGCGATAAAAAAGATCTCAAAAGAAGACCTTACCGCGGCCAACAAAAAAATGTCCGATGATTTGACAGCTTCCGCCCAGGCCGAGCTCCAGGCCATGCTTAAAGAACGCAATGCAACCCAGAAGACCAACCTGGTGCTTTTAACCGGCACGGAAGCCCTGCAGACAAGCGCACCAAAGGTTGTCATCCCGGCCAATCTGGAAGGGCAAAAGCTGGAAAGTTTTGTCGTGCAGGGAGAGATTGTGGCAACGGGAACCGCATATAATCTGGACGAACTGCTTACAATCCTTAAAACCGAATTGAAATTAAAGAAGAATCCTCAAAAAAGGCTTTCTTACATTGATGACGGCTCTTTAACGACCCGCGTGGTTGAAAACGACAAGGTCGGCAAGAAGATCAAGATTACGGCTACCATTAAAGGTATCGAAGAGTTTGAAATCAGCCCCGACAAAGAGAACGGCGACCGGCTTATAAAGATGATCAAGGAACATGTTGTGAGCAAGAAGATTGACGAAGCGCGGAGCTATATCCAGAATATGCCCGAAATAGATAAGGTGAGCATTGAGAGCTGGCCGGCGTGGGCTCCAACGCTCCCGAGTATTCCGGATAACATCAAGATTGAGATCAAGAGGGCGGCGAATTAGCAATCGAGCGCTATCCGCCGGGAAGTCAACATCGGGTGTTGGAATTTTTGGCTACCTGAAGCCCGCTTGACATACTTGCATTTCTGTGTTATCTTGGCTTCCTGTTTTGAGATAGCCCATTTTTCCACAACCATGAAAGCTAGAACCATATTGTTACTTTCGGCGGCCATGATTGGGGTGATATTACCCCTTAAACTGGCCCTTGATGCCTCAAACGCCCCCGTTGCAAAGGCGGAAGTCGGCTATGTGGATGAATATCCGCGCGCGGTAACTCCGGACGACAAATCCGCAGAAGAGGGGCGCGTTTTCATAAATAACATCGGCCCAAACGAATATACCCCCGCCAATTATATTGCTCCGTCATACGATCCCTTCAATAACATTTATAATCCCGGGTACGATTACACAGAGCAGTACCCTCCGCTGAAACAACCGAACGCGACACCGTCTGCGATATTCACCGTTCAACCGAATACGCGCAGGGGTTTTCAGGAATACGATACCGTTACGGCCGGTACGGAAATGCTTTTTAACGCCAATATGTCCGCCGACGATGAAACCCGTTCGGAAAGACTGTTGGTCAGATGGGATTTTGAAAGCGACGGAACTCCCGACACATACTTTTCCACCGTAAAAACGGCTTTGCACACTTATGAAGAAGCCGGGAATTATCTTGTGACGCTGGAAGTCCTTGATAAGGGAGGAGCCGTGGCCCGTGCGACAAAAACGATCAAGGTTGTCACCAATACGGCGCCATTTGCCAACCAGGTCGCCAAAATCAAATCCGGAACCCCTGCGACAATCTTTGAATTTGATACGAGCAAATCCGCAGACAGCCAGTACGAGCGGCAATCGCTTGAATACCGCTTTGACTGGAATTCCGACGGGGTTTACGACACCATCTACAAGAGCAAAACCGGCTGGCGCCATATGTTTGAAGAGCCCGGCAATTACAGGGTGACGATGGAAGTAAAAGATCCAGAAGGCCTGACCGCGACCTGGTATCAGGACATATCCGTTATTGCCAATACCGCGCCAACCGCTTCTTTCAGCATAGCAACACTGAAGAACGGCACGATTGCGTTTGACGCGACAGAAAGCACCGATGCCGAATCGCCCAAAAAACTGACCTACCGCTGGGATTTCAATTACAGCGGCCCCGATGACATCGTTTTTGACAGCGATTTCACTCCTGCGCCAAAACGAACCGGTCATTACGACATCCCCGGACATAAAACAATCAGATTGCAGGTTAGAGACTCCGACGGCGCGATTAGCGAAGCCTTTAAGGAGATTGATATTAATTGAGGTTGGCGCGGGGGGGCAGCTTTGAGCTGGGGGGCGGGCGCGGGTTTGCCGGCGGGCGCGTGGTTACTATGCGCGGTGCCGAGCGAGCGAAACGGGCGCAGACAATAGGCTTTTATTTGCGGCTATGCGACCTTTGGCGTTTTTTGTGTTTTTCGGGTTTTACAATCTAACTCAAATCTGATATAATAATACGATAATTTATACAAACAAATATGAAAAACAAAAACACCGCCATCGTTGGATTCCTTTCCATAATTGCGGCAATCGTGACTGTACCGGCATTTATCGGCTATGCCGCGCCTGTCGCTCCGCCGCCCAATCTGAATACGAATGCGAATTATACAACGATAACAGCCGGCAATGGCGCCGACATCCCTGACACGGCCGCATCTTTTAAGGCCGGGAACTATGCCGTCTGGGGATTAGCAACTGATGCTGGCGGATCTGGAGGCTTGTTCAAAGGTGATTTTGGGGTAATTGGTGAATCCGGTTCAGCCGACGGTTATGGCGTCAAAGGAACTTCAAGAAATGCCACTGGATTTGGAGTTATGGGAACAAATACCAATCCTGCCGGCGCCGCGGCTTCTTTTTCAAACAGTGACGGATCACAGGTTGTAAAGCTTGGAACACCAGATTTGGGTATTAACGCTTCTTACAGCGGATATATGGGGGCGGCCGGACAATTTACCGGAACAAATCTCGCCGGTGAACAGTACTCCTCCGTATTGGGTAGTAACGGATATGATGATTCTGTGGTTCCAGCATCATTTACTTCAAAAGATGAATTCGGGTCATCTGTTTCCAATATTGAACTTGCATCTAATTTTAGTGGAGATGCTCTTTACACATCAGGCATGATTAAAAATGCCGGTCTGCAAATCGACGCGGACGGGGTTATTTCTACAGGTGGAGTCGATTTCAATCCGGTCAAAATAGTAGACCCAGACGGACTTCGTCTTGAAGGTATACTGGGTGGATTTGAAGCTGTTGTTACCGGCACGGCTACGGCCGGATTTTTCGCCACTTCCGGCAATACGGGCATTTCTGCAAGCGCCGGGGGGACGACCAGCACCGGTGGCAGTTTCACGGGTACTTTTACTGGTGTTTATGGCAATGCATCAGCCGGTAGGACAGGCGTATCCGGAACCGGCACCACGAGCGGCGTTTCTGGAACCACCAGCAGTGCCACCAAATATGGGGTCGTTGGACTAAACAACCAAGCCACAGGCACCGCGGCATCCTTTACGAATTATGACGGATCAGCTGATGTAAAACTTGGAACCCCGACTATCGGGGTGGTTGGTACTTACACCGGCGCAAGAGGTTCCGGAGGAAAATTTATTGGTGATGATGAATCAGGTTCATATTCTGCCGTTACTGCGGTATTGGGTGATACCTTAACCTCCGGACACTTTTACGCTTTTGATTCGGCAGGAGACAATGTCGGTGTCCGACTCGCCAATGGAACCAATGCAGTTGATGCGACTGGCAGTATTGTTCAAAATAATGGATTGTCCATAGCCGCGAACGGAGATATTTCATATCCAGGCCTCCCTGGGTTGCCCTCTGCCGGAATCAACTATCCGGTCAATATTGCAGATACGGACGGTATGACATCAACCGGCAAGATTGCGGCGACTGACGGGACATATGAAGCCGCTCTTATGGCTGATGGAAGCATAAAGGCCGGAAAAAACCTTGGCGTTAACGGATATATCTGGAGTTCCACCGAAAATGTAATGATTAATGATAATTTATTAATTCCATGGCCTGCTTATAGCGCTCAAAACTACATATGGAGCGGTGGTGGGGGCGTTCCTATCAACGATGCAAATGGTGTTACTATCGTTGCCAATGGTGTTGTTAATAATGTCGCTTTCCCTGCGACAATGGGGGATCCAGGACCTGCCTCAAATGGTAAAATCGTAAAGCTGACAGGAGGAACAGATAGTTCTTCTCCGGGATGCACGGGTAGCCCATACTGTCCACCGGGAAAATATATATGGCACGGAAATGTTTGGCATGCTCTACAGGGCGCCTATACAGGGCTGGTCGTAAATAATTCGAATACGAATGGTGAAATTACTGTCAACGCCAACAACGGTTTCAATTCAGGCGTGACCATAAACGGCCAAGCACCCGGTAACACAAGCGCGGCCACCCTAAATACAGGAGCTGGAGCATTGACAGTCCACTCCACTTCAACTTCCAATAATGGCTTGAGATTTGATAATGATTACAACGGCAATAATCCCGATGTTCTTGTAGATCCAAAGACCGCCTTTATGAACGCGCAAACGGGGGCGGGATACTTTGCGGGCAGGGTTACTTCCGATACCGGGATTGGGACTTATACCCTGCGACCTGATGCGACGGGAATTGCGGCTCCTATCGCTGGAACCGCGGTTATTTCAAAACAAGTGGTCCCATGTCCACCTGGAGAAATAGTTGTCAGTTGCGGGCGTAAAACAATCGGCACAAAAGTAAAAACTTTTTATATTTTTGCAGGCGATTCAACCTGGAATGGAGTATGGCCTGTCTCGCCGCTTCCACCATTACCCTCAGTTGTTAACGCCACAACTTGTTACTTTGGTTTTAATAACAACGGCCCCCCAACAACGATATATATGTTTGCCCAGTGCTACGACCCCAGAGTTTAGACCATTTTTAATAATACTATTTTTTACTTAAAATTATGAAAAACAAAAACACAGTCGTCATTGGATTCTTGTCTTTTATTGCGGCAATCGTATCTGTACCGGTTTTGATCGGTTATGCCGAGGGCCCAACCGGAGGGCCGCCAAGCCAAAGCGTGAATTCCGCTTTTTATTCGATTTCAGCCGGCTATGACGCCACAGACACACCCGACCAGGCCGCATCTTTTAAGGCCAAGAATTATGCTGTCTGGGGAGTAGCCACGGAGCCTTCCGGAACCGGCGGTCTTTTTCAGGGCGACTTTGGAGTAAGCGGTGAATCAAATTCTGCAAACGGTTATGGCGTTAAAGGAACCGCCACAGATGCCTTGGGATTTGGAGTTATGGGAACAAACACCGATGCCGACGGCACCGCGGCTTCTTTTTCAAACAGGAGCGGATCGGCAAATGCCCTGCTGGGAACACCAAATTTGGGTGTTATCGCGTCTTACACCGGAAGTAATGGGGCGGCCGGACAATTTACCGCTACGGCGCCAACGGGAGAAACATACACTACCGTATTGGGTGGAGGCTCATATAATGGTAAAACCTTTTCCGGCTTGTTTGAGTCAAAAGATTCTGCTAATAATGTCGTTTCCAGCGTAACGCTTTCAGATTCAAGCGCGGCCATTAATGCAGAAGGCGCCATTAGAAATAGCGGTCTGACAATCAACGCTGACGGAACTATCTCCACCGGTGCCATTGGACTCGATGTTGCTCCGGTCAAAATCGTTGATTCATACGGTCTCCGTCTTGAAAGTACAGTCAAGGGTTTTGAATCGGTTGTGGATGGTACCGGTACCGCAGGGATTTTCACCACTTCAGGAAATAACGGAATAAGTGTAACCGCCAACGGAACGAATAGCACAGGCGGCAGTTTCACCGGTACAAATTTTGGCGTTACCGGTACCGCTACAAACGGCGTAGGTGTAGCCGGGTTTGGCACCACTCAAGGCGTTATAGGAACAGCCACGGATGCGGCCGGATATGGCGTAGTTGGAACGACCACGGCATCTTCAGGCACAGCCGGTAGGTTCTACAATCAACCAGGAACCACTGAAGTAAACCTTGGAACACCAACAATCGGCGTACTTGGTACATACAGGGGGCTATCAGGTTCCGCGGGGAAATTTGTGGGGACTATGCCTTCGGGAAACAAATATACTGCGATATTGGGTGATGCCACTTTGCTAAATGCCGGCGTATTTACAGCTACGGATTCAACTAGTACAACGCTTTCCAGCATCAATCTCGCAAATGCGACAAATGCAATTGAAGCAACAGGTATCATTAAAAATGCCGGACTGACAATCGCCGCAAACGGAGATCTTTCATCCGGTTCATCCTCCGATGGCAGTTCGGTGAATATCGTGGATTCTGATGGACTAAAAGTAACGGGCTCCATAGCGGTGATAGACGGCACCACAGCTAAAGCCGGGCTTTCCACGAACGGTGATGCATATGCTTCCGGAAACATTCAGGTTGAAGGAAATATCTGGAATGAGGATGGTACTGCCAGTACAGATAATCCGACTGATGATGTGATGATAAATGATAACCTTTATATAGAGCCGGGCCACAACATAAACGGCAACGGTTCCGGTGTCTTATTCAGTGATGCCGCCGGTGTTACAATTAATGCCTCAAACGCCGGAACAGGGCTTATTGTAAATAATACCGGCACTGACGGCGGCATAACAGTGAATGCGGCCAGTGGAGGAATGACAATTAATTCAACCAACGGAGGATTGACCGTCAATTCCGCAACCGGTGGAATTAATATTAATTCCACTTCTACCGGTGGATTGAAATTTACAAATAACACCGGCTTACTTACTTCAAATATTCAGGCGTCAAGCGGAACGGCCTGGTTTAAGGGAAAAGTAACCTCCGATGTGGGGTTTGGGTCATATCATACTGTTTGGTCGACGGTGGCAATTTTGCCTTTAGGCGCACCAAGTTTGTTAGTTACATGTCCTACCGGAGAAATAGCCGTAAGCTGTCTTTATGGTATCCCTTCCTCAGGATCGGTCATTCTATACTCTATGTCTGCGAGTGGCGCATCTTGCAATTTCAACTTTTATAATGGTTCTGGTTCAGTTACTTATACCGCCTGGGGCGGTGCGCAATGCCTGAATCCAAAAATTTAGTAAACCGCGTATTAAACTCCCGGAGCCGTTGTGGCATCCGCCGGATTACTTCCCGCATCAATGGCACTTTTCGCATTGGTGACGCAGTCCTGCCTGACCTTATCGGTTGAGCCGCTGTCGCAGAGCTTAACATCCTTTGCCTGAATCGCTTTGTTGACAATGATATTCATTTCACAGGCGTAGATAAAATTTGTGTCCGTCAATTCCGCGCATCTTTTAAGGTCTCCGGATAGGTTGATTTCATTCATGAGTTTATAATCTTTCGCGATTGAAGCCTCTCTTTCCGTCCGCAGTTTATTCTTCTGGACTTCCGCCTGGATGTTTATTTTACAGGCTTCCTTCTTATCCGCAGTTGATAATTTATCGCAAAGGGTTTCGTCAAGTTTTGTGAAGGCCGCCAACATTGAAGAATTGTCCGACAGCTCGGTTTTACAATCTTTTATAAAAGCCTCTTCCTTGATCTTGTCGCAAAAGGTGCTGTCATTAAGCTGTTGTGCGCTGTTGAAGGCCGCCATATCCGCTTCACTGCGGGCCACCACCGGCGGGGCGATTATTGGAGCAATTGGCGTAGCTGTTTCCGGCCGTCCGGCCGGCTGTTGACCCGGCTGAAGATTTACCGTTCCCGTTGAAGTCGTTGCGGGCATAGTTGTTGTTTCTGTTCCTTCCGTGCAAGCCGATAACATCAAAACGCCAATAATGGCTCCGGCAAAAAAGGGTGTGTGGATTTTCATTTGTCTTTTATTAAAAAATATATATTGAAATTTTTTCTAAAGCCCCAGTTTTTTTCTGATTTCTTCGGCCTGGGCGTCATCCGCGCCTTTCTTTTCATCAGCTTTCTGCGCCAACTCAAGATCCTGCCATTCCGCCCAGTGCTGTTTTTCCAGCTTCTGGAGCTGTGGGACATGTTTGGCGGAAAGCTCCGCGAATTTGCGGCGCTCTTCTTCAAAAATACGGATCAGCTCGTCTATCTGAGCCTGTTTTAAGCGCGCTATTGAATCCACGATGCGCTTTTTTTCATCGCGACTTAGCGAAATCGAGCCGGCTAGCAGATGCAAAAAATATTGCCCGTCGAACTGCAAAGAGTTCTCCGGAATCTTTACATTTATGACCTTGGGAAGATGCTGGCCGATCTGGTAATTTGCCGGAGTGGTGTCCTCTTTAGGAGGAGGCGGAGGTGTAGTCCCGCCGCCCGGAAAAGGCCCGAATGGCCCGCCGAATCCGGCTCCCGGAGGTGGTGGAGGATATCCGCCCTGCTGGTTGAACGGGTCCGTCCCCTGTTGACCAAAAGACCCGTGTTGACCAAAAGACCCGGGTGGATTTTTCCCGTCCTGGTTACCTTGTCCGCTCCCTTGCCCCCCCGTGCCCTGGAATCCCTGATTTTGAGACTGGTCCGCCATGTAAATTTGTGTGAATTTATTGCGCTTTATGGCGCGACCTGTATTTTACACATTTTTCAATTCTTGTCACCTGAAAAGTGCTTTTTTGGCTATAATCATATATTTGATGGTACTCAATCCTTATCATGCGCATTGCCGCAATTCTTTACTTTATTCCGTTTTTCTTTACTTTTTTTGATTATTCCTTTATTATTTGAGTATCGTAATAACTTCATCATATGGATATCGCTGAAATACCTGTAACAATAAAGGGTCAAATAACCATTCCCATAGAATACAGGAAAATGCTTGGGTTGGATAAGAACCCAAAAATATTTATGTTTTCGATGCGGCCGGGTGAGGTTAAATTCATCGGAGCCCCAAAAAAGATCAAAAATCGTACCTGGGCGGAAACCATTTGCGGCAAATACGCTGACGATTCCTGGGATTCCCTTGAAGAACTGAAGAAATACAAAAAAGAGGACCTTGAACTGGAAAAAAGGGGCATTATTGATTAACATTTTTTTCATGGATATTTTTGACGCATCATCCCTGCTGGCTTTCATAAGAAAAGAGTCCGGTTATGGTGTCATAAGGGATCGATTAATCGGGGCGGAAAAAGAAAAAAACAGCGTTTTTATCCATCAAGTCAACTATATTGAAACGATTTATTGCTGTTTAATGAAATTTGGGGAAGTGCGTACGGATCAGATTATCGGTGATCTTAAAACCCCCTTCCTAGGAATCGTGAATTACATGGACGCAGATCTCGCCCTTTATTCATCCACGCTCAAATCGGTTTACAGTCTGTCCCTGGGAGATTCAATCGGACTGGCATTCACCAAAATCATGAACGGCAAATTCTGGACGAAAGACAAAGCGCTGGTCCCGATTGCTGAAAAGGAGAATATTGATTTAATGCTGATAAAATAATCATGAAATTTTGGACTTCAACGATAAATCGTGATTTTAGAACCACCGTACCCGCCGGCGTACTCGAATTTTTGAAGATAAAGCCGGGTGATAAGATTTATTGGCTCGTTACGGATGATAAAAGGGTATTTGTGATGGCGGATAAAGCCCTAATGCCCGTAGCAGAAAAGCGGAATCCGCTTCGCGGATGACTTCTAATAGCCGCAAACCTTTCCGGTTTGCGTAATGGTGGAGATGAGAGGGCTCGAACCTCTGGCCTCAACAATGTCAATGTTGCGCTCTAACCAACTGAGCTACACCTCCACGATTTTGCCCGTAATAACGGCGATTTTTTTATCTGGTTTTAATGTCCGGATGTTATCGTGCGCCGTGGCTGTTGATTCAGCGAATTGCTACAGCGCGCAGGGCAGGGCTATTGTAGCAGAATATTCCTTTGAGTAAAGTACTTTATGGCTGGATTTATGGCTAACGAGAGGGCGCTATGGAAGGCGGCGGGTAAAGCGGCGCTGGATCTGCTTTACCCTTCGTTTTGCATTGGGTGCGGAAAGGAAGGCACTTTTATCTGTCCGGACTGCCTAAAGGCCATTCCTTTGCAGGATGGGCAGGTTTGCCCTTACTGCTATGTGAAAAACGATTCGGGAATGGTGTGCGTGGAGTGCCGGGGCGAGATGGATGTTGAGAGGGGCGAAAACAAAATTACCGGCGGGGCGGGATTGGATGGACTGGTTTCCGCGAGCGTATATACCGAAAAAACATTGATGGCCGAGGCAATCCACTCTTTGAAATATGATTTTGTCAGGGATCTTTCCGTTCCCCTTGCAGGAATTCTTGCCAAATCGGCGGATGAGCAGGGACTGCGTGAATACGCTCTTTGCCCGGTTCCTTTGCACAAAAAGCGCCTTACCTGGCGCGGATTCAACCAGTCGGCGTTGCTGGCGGAAAGAATTGCTGAACTTTTGTCGCAAGGTGGGGGCAAAATCTTTTACGGATTGGAACGAATCTCTTTCACCAAACCTCAAATGGAATTAAAAAAGGACGAACGGGTTCACAATGTAAAAAACAGCTTCAGTTGCTCCAACGCGCGCGCGCCCGCAAAAAAAGTCCTGCTTGTGGACGATGTCGCCACCACTCTTTCCACGCTCAATGAGTGCGCAAAAGCGCTTAAGTCCGCGGGCGCGCTTGAGGTAAAAGCCATTGTGCTGGCGCGGTCATATTAGGGTAGTATAATGCA
>Ga0209668_10000721_pt1 | contig 13745 bp, 13 predicted proteins | sample FrelakmetPLP11PL_FD_187150 | JGI IMG/M metagenome (GOLD analysis project Ga0209668, IMG submission 187150) | Freshwater lake sediment microbial communities from the University of Notre Dame, USA, for methane emissions studies - PLP11 PL (SPAdes)... | ecosystem: Environmental > Aquatic >... | reverse complement strand
CCTATAATTCCTACCAAAGATAAGGCATAGAATATCCATTCAGGCAAAAAGTTTAATAAGAACATTACAAGGCTTTTTGGTTTAGGTCAATCGCTATTTGTTTCATAGATTGTCTTGTAACTATAGGAGGTCTTTTCTTTCTAATAACTGGTTCTTGTGTTGAAACAGGACCGGTAGATTTATTAGTCGGTTCAGTAGAAGCAGTAACTTGCCCTTGACCTACAATAGCACCATCTTCGTACATCTTTACCTGTAATGTCTCTTCGGCAAGAATAACATTAAGGTTTATAATTCTTTGTAATTCTTGTTCTGAAATAGTTTCCAATTCAGATTTAGAATTCCATTGTTCTTTAATCAAAAACAAGGCAGCTACTATATTTTTTAATTTAGTATCTCCGCCGGGTAGTTTATTTATTATTTTTTTCATATTAAAGGTCAATCGACTTAGATAATCAAAAGAATCCTTTTCTTGTTCAGTTTTAGGATCTCTTATTTTTTTACCTGTTTTGTCAATTATACCTAACTTAAAAGCTTCAGTTTCGGGAAATGGTTTAACAAGCATAGAAAGAACTCTAAATGCTATAAGATTATCAACAATGCGTGACATTAAATTTTCCTTAGGTTTGAAACAATATAATCATCAAGTATAAAGTCAGATACAATGATACCATACTGTGGTAATACATCTGGCATTCTATTTAAATATATTAGAAATGTAATTAAGATATTCCAATATTCTTTATCTAATTTATAAAACAATATATTTATAGTAGCATCATTAAATAGATTAAAGAGAACGATAAGATGGTTTAATATCAATCGCTCTCTTAATTCATCTTTGTTATTAATATATCTAGTCAATAACTTCTGAAGATATAAAAACCTATTTAAATCCTCCTCAAACTCCCTTACAGAAGTACACTGAGGATTATCATAGTGCTTCATACAATAAAGTATGAAGTTATCTTTATTTAATATTTCAATCATAATAAAGGGGAGTATATTTCAACTCCCCAATATATGTTATGGTGCTTCAGATACAAATGTTAATACAGCAGAGTTAGAAGTTATTGCTGTTGCACCTTGTGTAGTAGAACCAAGCAATACTCTATATCTGTCGCCTGTATTAGCAGCAGTTTGTCCTGAAAGAACGATTGAAGAACTTGTAGCTCCAGAAACAGCAACAAATTTGGTAGAACCAGAAACAGATTTTTGCCATTGATATGTAACAGAACCACCACCAGTAACTGCAGCTGTAACAGAGAATGTAGCAGCACCTAAAGTAATTGCTTGAGTTGTTGGTTGTACTGAGATAGAAAGAACTGCTTCAACATCAGGAACAATTAAATCATCAGCAGCATCGCCAGAAACAGCATTAAGAACATCCATAGCAACTAATAATTCAGTTTTGTGTCTTGGATTACCGTCAGAATCTGTATATTCCTTAATCATCCACCAACCTGATCCACAAATTCCTTTATTATGGTTAGTTGTTAATAAAGCTTCTTCTTCAGATACAAAGTAGATATATTGTAAATCTTCTTGAAGAATATACTTAGGAATATCTGCACCTTTAAGATTAGTATTTAATACTGTAGCAGTAGAACCTGCAAAGTTAGCAACTAAAGTAATTACAGTATCAGATACAATTTTAAAAATTTTGTATTTAACACCGGTAATAACAATAGTATCGCCTTCTTGAAAGTCAGTTAAGAAAGTAGTTGGTGTAGCACCATTACTAGTAACAGTTGGCGAACCATTTACTACACTAACACTTGTACCTGTGATTGAGAATGAATCTCTATTTCCCCATAAACTCATTTTAGTTTCCTTTTTTTGATAAATTATTAGTTAATATAGCTATTTAGTTCGTATGAATTTTTGTCAGTTTGACGGTTATGAACTTGTATAGCCAATGCTTTCTTTGATGGTTTACCATCTTTTTGTAATGGAATAACGTGTCTAGTAGTTTTACCACCACTAGGTTTTCCTGGACCAGAATTTACATGATGAAACCAATCGTCATCAGAAACAGTATAACCTTGTTTCTCAGCATTCGCTCTAGCATGTTGAACAGCAGAAGAGTAAGTTGGATGATAAACTTGCGCAGGTTCTTTTCTAGCTTCTTCTAGTTCAACTTCTTCCTTAATTTTTCTTTGAGCATCTAAGAAAGCAGCAACGCCCATAATTCTACGTTTTTCCGGTGATTTGCCTTTAAATTGAGGTGCATCACTCTTCTTAAAATCTTTTACATATTCGCCAGCACCCATAGAAGGATCTAATTTTTCGTCAAGTTCAAGTGATTCTTTAACTTTTTTTGGATAAGTAGTAGATGCTGCCCCAATGATTTGTGAATCAGAAATACCAGCTGGTTTGATGGAATAGTCTGAAACTATATGGAGTTCACCATTAACCATAGTAATAGAACTAATACCATAATCTTTTAACTTAGGATATTTGGTTATTACTTTCTTAACGTCTAATTTAACAATAGCTTCTTCAAGTTCAACCGATTCTTTAGTTAATTTATCAACTGCTTTAGCAATACCAACTTTACGTTTTCTGTTCATAGCTGCAGCATCATCATAATCTTTGCTTCTGCTATGATCATTAACAGTTGTACCTTTAACAAAACCTGCAAGACCTACATCAGAAGTTGCTTTCTTAACATAAGAACCTAAAGTCTTTTTACTTAATTCATCAAGTTCTTCAACTTCTTCTTTAAGATGACCCGCAGCACTAGCGTCTCTATAAATCTTACGTCCATGGGACATACTAGTAATTTTAGAGATAGGATACTTTGAATGATGTTCAGGTTTAATTAAATCTTTGATTTGAGATTTTGCTACATCAATTTCTTCAGAAGACTTAACCTTTGAATCACCGTGTGAACTTAATTTATTAAAAGCCATTGCTCTACCAGCTTGTCTTTTAAATCCAGGTTCATCAAATGATTTCTTACGGTAACTATCTAAAGTAGCTATAGAAACTTCATCCAACTCAACTTCTTCACTATATGAACGGTTAGACTTCTTATCGTAATCGCCTAATTTATATTTGTCACTTGAAGAACTACCAAGTTGAGGTGGATTAGGATTAGTTTCTTTTCTTTTAGCAATTAAAGCATCTCTTGCGGCTTTTTGATCAGCAACTGAACCGCGTGGTTTGGCACCTTTAATGAAAGATAGATCCATTTCTTCTAAGTCTTCTTTCATTGAACAATCTTCTTTAGTTGATTGCTTTTTCTTTCTTAATAACTTAAAATCATCAGCATCAAGTTTACCATTGTAATTAGCATCTAATTTTTTATGATTAGGATGCGCAAAACCTTCTTTGAATTCTTTATAACTTTTCATTTATTATTACCTTTTTGGTTCGTCAGTCTGACTGGGTTCACCGCCAGATTTGCTATTTTTAAAATCTACCATGTGTGGATGATATTTTCTAGAACGAGTAACCCCATTATGATCCACATATTTTTTAACTTTAATATCTGATGTTGCAAGATCTTCAAGCAACTCTTTATAAGTCTTCATATTACTTTGCTAAAGCTTTTAATTGCCAACCATGTTTTGCATGGACATCTAAACGATCTGCAAGGAAATTACATAACCCTTGCTTTTTAGAATATGTTGCAATATCAAATGCTTTATTTAGACTTTCGATAACTGCATCGTTAGCATCAATAAGATTTAAAAACATTTGCTTTGTTAATACTACTCTTGAAGCATCATCTGCTACAGTTTTAGCATCATAAAGATCGGCAAGACCAACTGGTGCATATTGATCAATAGCACGAATATGTTCTGCCATAGGATCTACTGCATCATGCAATTCTTCATACAATCCACCGAAATAACCATGGTAATCACTGAAGTTAGGTCCTTCAATATTCCAATGATATGAATGTGCCTTGAAGTACATTACAAAAGTATTTGCCATAGCAATTTTCAATGCTGCTGATAATTCATTCATTATTATTTCCTAGTAAAGTTTTTATGTGATAATCTTTCTTTTTCAGTTTGACGAACTCTAGATGTAAGTTTCATAGCCATACGACTTAAAACTGGTTTTTTCTTTTCTATAATTCTATCAATTCTTTCTCTTTCAGATGTAGCCAAAGTAGAAGGATCTCGACCTTTTAGTAATTTTTTACGCATCAAATTAACTGCAAGGTGACGTGCTCTTTTATTTATCTTTTTTGAATCTGAATGCTTCTTTAAGGCTAACATTCTTGCACGATCAATTTTAGCTCTATTCTTAGAAAATCTTAATCTTGCTTTCATTCTCTCAATTTTAGAAAGAACTTCCATTAAAGTTTCTTCTTTAATTGGTTTATCTTCTTCATCTGGTTCACCAGTTTCAGCATCAACAACTTGAAATTCGTCATCATCATAAGCATCAAGAATATCTTCATGTTCTAATGAATCAATCATTTTATCTAATTCTTCATCTGATTCTTCTTCATCATGCTCACAGCATTCTTCTTCCTTCATATACTTGACTTTCATTCTGTCAATAGTATCTGTACCTTTTGGTCCAGGAGTTAGATGGGCACCAACATGAGTAATTTCAGATTGACCAACACCATGGGGAGGAGTGCCTAAAGTTGCATGACCTGTTGCCGCAAGATTTTCAATCTTTTCTACATCATCTTTTGGTAATGGTTTGCCTTTACTAACTGCTTTTGCTTCATTAATCCAAGCAGTATCAATAGGGTTAGGGAAACGTCTTCCATAACGCTCCGCCCTCTCAGTAGCTAATTGAATTTGTTCTTCAGTTAGGTTACTTTTTGAGATATTTTTAATTGCTTTCTTATCATAGTTAATACCAACTTCATCGGCAAGTTTTAACATTTTAGAAACAATTTTCAAAGAATCTTTATTCAACGTTTTAGTTTTACGTAATGCATTGTTTACCAATACTTCGGCATTACTTGATTTCTCAGCATCGTCAAATCCTAGAATAGTTGCAATCATTCTAGCAACTTTAAGTTTGTCATTACTTTTTAACGTTTTGTCTGTTAATTCTTCAGTCATACCATTTGCCGTTGATGCTCTAAATTGATTAATCATTAGTTCTATTTCAGTTCCATGCATGTGCCAATAGTCTAAATGGTGCAAGAAATCTCCAGTTCTTTCCAATGCTTGTTTTGCTTTCATATGAGCATCTTCCCATTGGTTTAAATCTTTTTCATCAGGAACTTGTTCTTGTTCAAGGTGTTTATCATTAATACCCATATAGATATCTGTTGCTTTCAACGCATTTAATACAGAAACAGGATCATGGTCACCTGAAGTTTTGATAGTTTGCATGAATGCTCTAATAGCATCTTCTGAATGATGAAGATTTTTGGTTGTATAACCTTTGAAAGTAATTTCAGAAGGTATAGTTCCAGGTTGAATATCTTCAAATAAAGTTTGTTCTGACATTACTACGTCCTGTATCCATTTTTTGGTAGTTTCGCCAATTGAATTTACAACAGTAAGATAATTACTACCTCTGTCTAATATCTCAAATGGTTCGTTATTTGATTCTACAATATCGCCAATATTGAATATTTCTTTTCTAAAATATTTTTCTCGAAGTTCATCAACATTTAATTTGATTTGTTCTTTAATAATGTCAAGACCCATTCCTTGTCTAACATCATTCATTAATCGTTTAGCATCAATATCACGTAGTGTGGAAGGTAAACCTTTCTTAAAACTTTGATAATCACCTTCAGATGCTGATGCTCTCATCTTAGATGCTGACATACCAGATACATCGTCTGAATCAGGATCTCTTTCGCCGGCAGAAATTACTTGAATAGAATCATAATTGTATTCTTTACCATTATATTGGTTAAGTAATCTTTCAAAGTCTGAAATGCGATCAGAACCTGCAATCATGACAAGATTTTTATATTTAGAGTTTAATGCTTTCGCAACCTCTATGAAAGTGCGCTCTGTATCAGTTGCAGGTTTGAAATTGGTGTGTGGAAACATTAGATTCAAATAATGAACCTTTTTATCCACTGATAAAGGATTTTTCTTTTTATCTTGAGTTCTTGACGCATAGATTGCATAATCTGCTTTATTGGCAGCCGCAATCTTCTTAACTACATTAATAAGTAGTCCATGCCCAATAGTTGGTGGGGAAAACCGGCCAAAAGCAAATACAATTGTTTTAGCAGGCATTTCCTTAAGGAATTGTCTATACTGTTTCATTTGTTTCCATCTATAAAAATAAACTGTATAGTATTTATACTTTTTAAATTTTAGTAAATTTCACGCCATTGAACTCCAGCACCAACATTAGTTGATTGGGTGCCTAAATTTGTTGCTACAATTAGATATATTTCAGAATCTGTGCTTGCATAGTTTTGAACAATATAATTTTTCTTTGCAGATGAAGGCAAATTACTTGCGGGTGATCCACCAGCTTTTTGACTACCTTGTGTTGAAGCTCCTACCCAACCATTATCTAATTCTTGACCATCTGTCCAAGCAGTACAAGTATTATTATACTGAACACCAGAATCATCATTAACATCAACCCAAGTAGTACCTGTCAAGTATGATTGTGCTGGTAGTTTTAATAATCTCCATTTAATATTTTCCCCATCACTGAACATCGTTACATTACCCATTCTAACAATCATACGATTAGAATATGTTTTATAACTATTTTTTAATCTAATTGCTATAATTGGTAATGTTGTTCCAGCCGCAAGAATAGTTAGTGTAGGCGAAGATACTGACCAATCTTGCCCAGCTTCAACATAACCGCCTTCACTAAATACAGTTGAGCAAATCTGATCCATAGAACCACCTGTTGTTGCTCCTGTATTTCTAATCTCGCATCGAACAGGAAGATTAGGGTTACTCATATATACTGTTGGTAGATTATTACTATGTAAAAACTCATGAACATATGTAATATTACCATTATGAGCAAATCCAACTCTAACTCTACCAACGCCTAGCCACTGAAAATCAATAATAGCTAATTGGGTTTTTGTGATATCTATCCATGAAACAGTATCAATATTCCATTGTGATTGAGTTTTTCTAACTTCTGTAGCAATGCCTGTAACAAAACTTCTTATTACCCAAGATAATGTACCATCACCTGCTTGCTCAAAATAGATACCATCATTATCATCAAAATACCCAGTTCTTTTTGTAACATTTGTAGTGGCAGCGCCAAAATTAATACTACTCATTATTACCTGTGATTTTCCAGGCATATAATGATGATAAAATTTTGTCTGATGAACAATAAAACTTGCCGGATTACTAGTAGTTGTCATAGTACAACATGCTTTATTTTTTACAAATGTAATCGTAGCACCATTACCATAATAATCAATAAAATTAGAATCTATGCCATATAAATGTTTATAATCGCCTATAGTAAATGGTTCTGAAACTCTCTGTCTACCAAAGGCATCAGATAATCCTGTTGGAAATGATACGGGAATTGGATTTCCTTCATCATTTTTAATTTCTTGGTTATTTGTAAAAAGATATGTCACACTATTCTCCAACCATTTCTATAAATCATTTGTATTGCACCGTTATCTAATTGTATTATAAATCCACCTGTATCATTATCTACAGTACCAAGAACAGTAATAGGATTTGTTGAAGCATTACCAGATTCATCTTTAATTATAAGCATTCTACCTGAACTTGGAGTAATTGGCAATGTAATAGTAACTGGTCCTGCATAATTTACTCCCATATAATAATCTTCATCAGATACAGTATAAGTAGGAGTTGTTATTAAAATTGTAGTATATACAATATCATGCGGATTTACTTCGGCAAACTCAAACTTCTTTAAAGTATCATTATATCGTAAAAATCTGCCATCTGATATTGAAGGTCTATAAACATCATCTAACCATCTTAGATTTACTTCACCTGATCCAGGTCCTGCTGCAGCAATTCTACCAATTGCTTGCTCCATAAACTTTAGTTTCTTACGGATATCATCCATTTGAGGAGCAACTAAATCAGGATTTGGTTGCTGGAATGATTTACCAGTATGAATCTTTTCTATTTCTGCCGGAGAATATTGCTGAGATGCAGGTTTTATTTCAGGTACAGGGACTTCTTCAACTATTTGAGCAACTTCTTCTATCTGTTCTGCAACTTCAATGATAACCTCATCAAATCGACCTTCTAAAGGTTCTACTTTAGTCGCAATTTCAGATAGTTGGGCAAATAAAGAACCTAAATCAGATTTGACGTTCTGTTTAACGGTTTCTATCTTTTTATTGACAGGATCATTTACCTTTGCTTCACTTAATTGACCAAATAAAGAACCCAGATCAGATTTGATATTCTGTTTGACTTCCTCTAACTTTTTGCCAACAGGATCATTTTCTTTATAATCCTTTTTACCTTCGGCAACAAGTTTTAAGAAATCTTCGAATTCACTCATTTTATTAATCCGTGCCTTTTAGCATTTTCATTAGATGTATTTGTCATTTGATCTTTTAGGAAATGGTTTATCATTCTTAATAGCATCGGCTAAATCATGCGCAAAAAGTTTAGCAAGACTAAGTTTACTAAAAACATATCGTCTTAAATCATCTACTTTACGGCCTGGCATAGGTTCACCATCATTTACAGACCAGTCATTATGCTCTGTTTTAAATATGGCTACAGCCCTAAGAATTATACCATGTTTATCTTCTTCAACATCAATTTGGTACCAATCTTTATTCACCTTTCTAATCTTTAAAGGATTTGCCGATTCGGTTAAAAAATCTGCAAATGATTTCATAGTACTTTCTCCGAATATATCCATTACTTTTTTAATTGCTGCTTCCTTATCTCTACCCTTTTGTGTACCCACCTCTCCAGATTTAACACTAATCATGGAAGTAAATACACCTTTCATTCTATTAGAACTTCTTGGATTTTTTAATTTAACTTTTGCTTGTTTAATTAAATCTTCAAAAGAAGAGTCAAGATCATATTGATATAGAATCTTTTTTAGATCTTCAAAACTTCGCGATTTCCAAACAACTTCTCTTTTTAATTGTTTGAATGAACCAGGTTCATAGGTAACTTTTCTCAATTGTATCTCTACACTTGATAGGTTGAATTCATATTCTTCATTTTCAGGAAGTTTTGAAGGAACTTTAATACCAACCTTTTTAAACAAAGTAGGTATAGGAGTTTCAATAGTAGCAACCTTAGTTAAACCTAATACTAAACCTTGCTTCTCGGCAGGAAGATCAAGAAAGTTTAATTTAAATCCTGCTTCAGTACGGTCAAGTGCTATGATATTATCTATTTGAACTGAATATCCAAGTTCTTCATCATGGTATCGAATAGTAACAATTTCACCTGTATTAAGGAACTTTTTGCCTTTATATCTTTCAGATTTAAATGGAACTATGACTGAATCAGGAAGTTTAGCAAGATGGGCGGCTAACTCTTTCTTAACAACAGTTTTATCTTGGTCTGATTTAATATGAGTGATTAAATCTATATCACCAAAGTCTTGTTTACTTAGATTAGAGTTATAAGAACCAGAAGGTTTTATTGAAACAAACCCAGGGAATTGTTTAACTACCTTTTCATAAGAAGCAAGAAACTTTTTGAAGTGTTCTCTACTTTGGATTCTATCCGCTCCAGTACTACCTGACATCTTACAATCCTTTCAGTGCTGAGTTATTAGGCAAAAACTTTCCAGTCAATGCCAATTTAGTTTTACGTTTCTTCCATTCTGCTTGAAGATCATCTGGGATATCTGCTCTTGTTGAGTCAAGTATCTTCAAGTAGATATCAACCATACTAGAATAATCCTTAGGCTTAAGTTTTGCTTTTAATAACTTATGTAGTTTATAATAGTCTTCAGCATCTGCTCTTGTTATCTTAACACCTAACTTTTTACCCAATACTGATAAAGCATCTTCTGGATTATGAGCAATAATAACTCCAGTATCCTTGTCCTTAACACCGGTTACATGATTAAATGAATAATTTGCTACTTGGAATGCAGACAGCATCAACTGAGTTCTATGTAATCCTTTTACATTAGAATTAGCAGGATACGCAGCAGAATGGTAAGAGAATGTTAACCATTCAAGGTCACCAATCATCCAATCAATTTGGACTCCAATACCAACTTCATATCCTTTATCATTAATCTGGGGAAACAAACCAAAGATGTTACCATTAGTAACTTTCTTTTCGTCACAATATAATGATGGAGCATGTGAATTGATATACAATGTCAGTTCTTTAAGAAATGCTTTCATTAGTAACATTTCAGGTGAAGCAGACTTTGCTCTCTTTTCTAACTTTGCAAATTCAATATGAACTGCCTTAGGATCAATATTCCAATCAGACATAGACTTATCTGACATAGTATGATCAAGCAAACTTTTTGAATCAATACCAAGGTCTATATCCCCAGACATCGGCTTTTTACCTACTGAACCTAGCGGTTTGAAATGATTTAGATTAAAGATACTTGCCTTCTTTGGAAAGATATGTTTAAGTTCTTTGAAATATGCTTCAAGTGTAGGAGCAATATGTTCTAATTTAATAGAGGCAGTTTTATCCTTAAAGACATTACCTCCTTCTGTAATAAATTCTACAAACGATTTCATACTATTCCTTTTAATTATATTTATCTTTATATGTTATACTTTATGTGTAAAATCACACATAAGATGAGTTGGATACCCGCCACTTCCTTGTTTATCACGTATATTAAGTTTTAATATATACTTAGCAGTTTCAATTTCTATATCAATACGTTTACCTGTTCCTGTTTTTCCACCATAATATACCGTGCATGAAGTTGGTAAAGCAGCTTTTTCCATATATGCTTTATCTATTTGATAAGAAAGAATTTTACTATTTATTTTATGAATTACATGATATCCATAACCTATACCAGATTTTAGTAATGCATTTAAATCAGTCTTTTGTACACTAGACATATCATTCCATACATCTTTAGAATAACCATTTAGTAACTTGCCATTAAATATATTACAAAAATCTACAACATTTATATTAAATAATTTTAATAATTTTAATCCATCTTTATTTTTTATATGTCCAGATTCAATTTCTTTTTGAATTAATGCTTTTTTAACACCAGCATTAAAGAATGTAACGGTATTACCATTTTTTAAACTTAAGTATATTAAATCAGTACCATTTGATGTAATTGTAATATCACTTAATACTTTTCCTATATTTAATCCGGTAACTGAAGAAGAAATTAATACTGATGGACTATAAATTAAAGGTCTTTTTGTATTTAATTCACCAACAGTCTTAGCATATGGATTTTTATGTTTAGTAATATTATACAAACTATTCATATGATTAAACGTATTAAGAGTAGGTGTATCAATAATTGTTTCTCCAGAAAACCATTTATTAAGATCATCGGCAAACAACTGTTCATATTGATTACCTTTGTTATTGACTCCTCGGCCGCCTGCAGATCCATTGCCAAATTTAATTGTTATTTTCATTAATTTAAGTTCACGTTTTATAGCAATTAAATTAATATCACCCTCTAATAATCTAGTGACCTTAACTATATTTATAGAAATTGGATCTATAGCAAGAGGTGTTTCTATTTTAGGAAATTTATTATCAATATAATTAAATAATGATTTAATTTCATTTACTCTAGATTCATCTCCATATTTTAATTTATTATCAATTTCTGTTATAGATTTAGGGAAGAATGTATAGGCCATTTAGAAATTCCTTTTTGATATGTTATTTATTAAAAGAAATCTTCAAGTGTAGATTCTTGTTGTTTAATATCTTTATTCCAATAATCAAACCTATGATTTATTGGTGCAAGATGTACAGACTTTGGTCTTTCCATATAAGTCTGCATAAATTCAATTGGACTATATGTATAGAATTGTTCAGGCCATTTAAAAACTGACCAGTTGTTTCTGTTGCACATTTGTATTAATGCATCGGTAAAGTATTGTCTTATAGTATCTCTTTCTTGTCTAGAACCAAAGAATGGAGTACCTTTATACCAACCTGTTTTAGGCAATTTACGAGTCTCATCTTCTATGGGTAATGGTAACACAACTTCAATATTCTTAATGTTTAATACCTTTATTTGATTCTCATATTCAGATACTAAATCATCTACATATTGGGTTGGGTTTTCTTCTCGGCAGATATGATGTCTGATATCAATATTGCCATAATAACAAGTAAGATGAGTAATGTTTTCCCGTAATCCTGGCATGAAATCATCTATCTCTTTTGAGATAGTTTTTCTCAATACTCCTGCAAGAGTTCTACCATCTTTACGAAATGTCATATATCCAGGTTGATATGCAGAAAATGAATGACTATCACCTAATACTAATTTAGTTGTAACCTCAGGATGGATCATTTCAGGTATAGATTTGCAAACATTTGATAATGCATCCCAATCTATGGCAGACCAATATTCATCGGCATTCTTAAGTCGATTCTTACATAGTCTACCATAATCTGGCATAGGAATATCAAGAGATACTAATGACTTATTTTTATAGGTTAGGATTCGTTCGAAGAAGACAGCATTTTCTTTAGTTGCTCCTCCAAAGAGATTGAGAGTTTCTCCATCTTGTTCCATGGAATGATATAGAAATATAGTATCATAATCATCCCATGACTCTCCATGGAGAACATCGATCTCAATATTCAAGGCATCTTCAAGTTGGCATTTTCTGAGCATAGCCCAACCAAATTTATGAGAATATTGAGATGATGTTAGTTTACCAGGTAATAAATCTAAAGCATATTTTTTCATTAAAAGAAGGAGTCCAAGGTTGCGGTATTTTGTTTATTATATAACAATTCCTCGGCTTTGTACAACTCTTTTTCAATATCAATAGTTCCTATTCTTGCTACTTTACGTCTTTCAATTGCCTTTTTATCATGTCTAATTTTACAAAATATACCATACTGGCACATTCCGACCTCGCTGCCGTAGGTCATCATCTCAGTCTGGTCTTTGCTTAGAATCTTATTATTGTTATGATCAAGTACATTATGGAAATGTTCATGGATCTTAATATCACCAAACCCAAAGAACTTCTGATTATGTCTGAACCATACAACTAAATCTCCATTCGTTATTTCCTTTGATGAGGCCTTTGGAAATAGCAACTTAAGAGTGTATTGTGCTCCAGGTCCAGGTTTAACAAAGTTCTCATCATTATCCCAAGATAGTTTTGGATTCACTGAATTAGATGTAGTACAATGATACCCATAATAAGATCCAATACCTTCAATCTGAGTCAATATTTTAAAGGTATTAGAAGCAGCATCAGATTTTGTCATGCTTTCAAAGAATCCTTGTTCTCCTAATCCTGCTACCCAATCCATGATATTACCTGGATGTACCTTATCAGCAGTAGGTCCAAACCTTTGGAGTTGATACTTGTTTGCCGCCCCAAATAAAGAAGTACGTAACTCAGTTGAACCATAGATTGGTAACTTAATTGATGCTGCTAACTCTAGATTCTTCCGTACGCGGGCGCGCTCGCCAGACTTGAAATAGTTCTCAAAATCAACATGTGCAGTTTGTGGATCATTATTTCTAGTAGCAATCTGATGGATACCTCGTGCACCATAAAAATGCGAGATGATTGTATTACCAATCTTATTATGAAGTGAGAGTTTATCATCAGGTAATGATACAATATTCTTCATAATGTATACCATCCGATCATCACAGGTAATCATTGGATG
>Ga0209668_10000720_pt1 | contig 13763 bp, 12 predicted proteins | sample FrelakmetPLP11PL_FD_187150 | JGI IMG/M metagenome (GOLD analysis project Ga0209668, IMG submission 187150) | Freshwater lake sediment microbial communities from the University of Notre Dame, USA, for methane emissions studies - PLP11 PL (SPAdes)... | ecosystem: Environmental > Aquatic >... | reverse complement strand
AAAAAGCGTGGACTTGCCCGAACCGTTCCGCCCCACAACCGCCACTTTTTGCCTGTCGGAAATGCTTAATGTGGCCCCGTTCAAAATGGTTTGGGTTCCATAAGCCATTTCCAAGTCATTGATTTGTAGTAGAATCGACACGCGCAGATAATATAGAAAAACTTTGAAAGATTCTATGCAATCCATCTATCAATGTCCCGTTTGCGGAGAAAGACTTATACAGGCCAATAAAAGCTTTATCTGCTCTCAAAAACATACCTACGACATCTCCAGGGAAGGATATGTGAATTTATTGCTGGCAAATCAAAAGAATACAAAAGAACCCGGTGATAGCAAACTTATGGTCGAAAGCAGGCAGGACTTTCTTGATAAAGGTTATTACGATCCTCTGTCCGATGAAATTATCAAAATTGTCGGGAGTTTCGTCGCGGAGGCGGAGGTGGGAGCAGGGGGTGGTTCCGGGGCGGTGGCTGAATCTGAAGCGCACTACAATATTCTGGATTTGGGTTGTGGTACCGGATTTTACAGCGGCAAGCTCCTGGAAGCTTTGAACAAGACTAAAACTGAACGACCGCCCGGGCTCTGGGGTATGGACATTTCAAAACCCGCGATTAAAAAAGCCTCTAAAAGATACCCCGGGATTCAATTTTGCATCGGAAGCAGTTTTAATCTGCCTTACCCGTCCGAATCTCTTGATCTTGTTTTTTCAATATTCTCGCCATTTGATTCGGATGAAGTTTTCAGGGTTTTGAAGCCCGGAGGAATAATATTGCTTGTCAGACCCGGCTCAAATCATCTGAAAGAATTGGGCGAGTTGATTTATGGCCGATTTCAACTCCAGGGAAATCCTTTGGATTTGTCGGCAGATCTTGATGTATCACCGGTTGAAAAATATCGGCTAAAATATGAAATCCATATGGAAAATAACGAGGACATTATGAACCTGGTGAGTATGACGCCATACTATTGGCATCTGAACGCCGAAAATAAGGTGCGGCTGGCCGGGCTCCGCGAGTTTACGGCAAGCATGGACTTTCAATTATCGTCATTCCGGCTTTAGTAAGGCAATTTCCGCTGGCTTGATGCCCGTTTTTATCTTTGCGGCTGGTTTCAAGTTCCCCCAGCAATTCCTTGATATCGCGCGGACTTCCATCCGGGTGCGCGTAATAGGCCCCCCGGGTTTTGGGACATATAAAGCCCCCGGAATTTTGATCGGGGGCTTTATTTTTGATGCGTAATCCTTCCTCGAACCAAGGACCCTAGACCGACGGCGTCGCGCTTAGCGTAAGCCCGTAAGGTGTCGTCGAGAATTCGTTATCGCTGTCACCCATCACTTTCATGTAATAGGTGCCGGCCGGGAAGATGCAATCGTTCTTTTCATGCACCAGCCTGAAGGAACCGGCTGACATATTGCAGTTCAATTCATTACCGCTTGAATCCAGCAGTCTCGCAATGTAAGAAACCAGGTTGGCCGGATTGACAGCGTTTTTCAAGTTCGTGACATCAAGCTTCATACTTAATTGCGAAGTGGCGCCCAATGTGAACGCGTAATAATCCACATCGCCCCTGCCCCAGATGTTTGGATTTACCACGGTCTGCGGAGATGTGCCGATGGCAAATGAAGTTGCTGTCGCCATAGTGTTGTTCGGCTCAAACGCGTCGGCGGCGCCGTCCATTTTCGCGAACATCAACTTATAAGGTGTCGCGGAATAATCGCTTGATCCGTTGCCCCAGATCTTGATGTTCCATGATCCGGCCGGGAAGTAACAGTTATTGTAAGCGTTGTCCGTCGTCTTTGAATTCGGAGTGCTTGAAGACGCGTTGACCGTGCACGGCTGTTCGACGCCGGAAGCGTTCACGATCGTGCCCTTGTAATTGACTGTGGAAGACGGATTGGCTGTCTGCTTCACGCCCGTGACATCAACGCTGTAAGAAAGCACGCCCGGTTGTCCAAAGAGAAAATTATAAAAATTCAGGTCGTTCGCGATCGTCAGAGTGCCGTTGATTGGTTGTTCGGTGGCGGCGATGTTAAGTTTTGTGGCGGTGGCGATTGAATTATTTGCCGAACCGGTCGGGGTGACTGGGGCGGGAGTAACAGGAGTTGGCGTGACCGGTGTCGGCGTGACGAGAGTTGTTGGGGTTGTCGTGTCATCCGTGGTGGTGCCTGTCGTAAAGTCCCAGGTGAACGAGGTCGGCACGGAAGGATCGACGACGATTGATTCCAGGCTGACCATTTCTGATTCTGGAGCGGAATAGTCCACATTCCACATATCCGCATCTTCAAGGGGTTCGGCAATCACTCCGAAAATCGTCTCCGACATCTGTCCCCTGGTGATGTTGTCACCCGGAGTGACTACATCGTTCGGTAATATCCCCAGGTCTGTGGCGGCGGTCCAATAACGCCGGAACCACGGTTCACCCGGTTTTTCGGCCGGAATGGAAGCCGGTTTCAGGGTGGTAAGCAGAATTTTCAGCATTTCCGCGGCGTTGATCGTGCTTTCGGGTTTAAATGTGTTGTCCGGGTATCCTCCAATGATACCTTTTTTCTTGGCCGCGCAAACATACCCCGCGTACCATGTTCCGGCTGCGGCGTCGGGAAAGCATCCCGATTCCGAAAATGATTCTTTCGGATAAGCACTTTTCATCAATATCTTGGTGAATTCGGCGCGGTTGATGGGATTAGCCGGTTTGAATGTACCATCGTCATATCCCTTCACTATTTTCTGTTCTGAAAGATAAGTCACGCTGACGCCCCGCGGATTATCCGGAGTGATATCCTTGAATTCAAAGGTGTTGTTTTTTTTCAATCCGGGCAACATCAGGTCAATCACGGTGTTCGAAGTGGAACAGCTGTTGGCTTTCATTCTGTTAAGAAGATCCTTCAGTTTATTGACGCGGATCGGCTGGACGGTATTGATCCTCTTCATCTCGGCATCGGTCAGCGTCAACATCTTCAGAAGGTTCACCTGGATGTCCGCTTTTGTCTCCGCGCTCTGGAGAGCCACGAAGACCTTGTCAAAGACCTTATCCTGGATGCGATCGATGATGAAATCTTTCCACGCCGACCCGGGCGGACTCAGCTTTTGTAATACCGTGGCAATCCCAAGCTTGGCGACATTGTTGTTGAAAAGATTTGTGACCTTATACCCATAAGCATTCAAGGATTCGCGGGCATAACGCTCATTTATATACTCATCCCTGTACTTGTTGTAGGTGGAATAAAGTGTCTTGCAGTCCGTAACTTTGGTATTGGCCAGACACTGCGTTGCGGCGGCCGAAGTGTAATCCAGCGGAGCGCGACCGCAACCGTATCCGATGCATATACAGGCGCCTTTGCCCGGATCCAGGCATTCGGGCGACGCATCAACCGGTTCCGCTTCATAAGCGCAACCGACGATACTGCAGTTCCAGCCCGCTTTGGCGCAGGCGGCCTCGCATAGGCAGTTCATGTAGGCGGGGTCATCTGAAGCCGCGGCCCGGGCTTGTGGCAAGGATAAAAACCCACTCGTCAGGATCAAAACCGACAACAGCGAGATAAGAAATTTCTTTTTCATGTGGGGAATAAATTAAGAAATTACGATTTGTTCAACTCTAAAGATTTTCGTTTTGAATATCCAGCAAAAAAATGACCGGTTTCGCTGTACCGGATTGAATCGTCATCACGGCCAGTGTATTGTGTTTTCGGCAATATTTTTTATCTGAATACCATGAAGAAAATCACGAGCCTCGTCGTTTCGGCAATGCTTTTATTGTTGGCTGGTTGCCAGAGTCCCGCCGCACCCGGACAGGACAACGGTATGTCAGCCCCATCAACAACGGGCGCCGAAACCGCAAAAGCACCGGCCGCTCCATTCAACATGGATTACGATACCGAACAGAATCTGGACTTCTTCACTAAACCGGAAAGCATTGAGCTTCTGGCTTCGGGCGGGCCTTATTACATCTCCCCAAGCACCCTGCCGATGCCGGCGTTTGAAGAGTACAACAAACTCAAACAGGCTAAAATTGCAGAGGCGATGGATATCACCGAAGCGCTGATTTCACGCGCGAACACGCTGGAGGCCAAAATCCGCCAATATGAATCATCTTTGTTCGCGATGCTGGGAGTGGCGGTCGGAACCGATAAGATCTTCGGCGACCTCACGACCGGGAATGTGGCCGAAAGGGCTTCGTATGCCTCAAAAGAGCAGATAACGATGGCATACATAAAGAGTCTGCCCGCAAACGCGGAAGACCCGTACGCCACGGCGGGAGCCGATTATCACAAGTCCATGCTCGCGCTGGATCTTGGGACGACCCTGCTGGACGACTACACTTCCCTGCTGTTGAACGCCGGACAGGTTTATGAGCTTCTCCAATCTTCCGAAAACGCCGATATAAAATCCGCGCTTGCCGATTTTGACAAAGAGATGGAGGCGGTCTCCGGGGCGAAGGCCGATGTGGAAGGGATACTCTCAAAGAGCGCGGAACTGGATACCGCCCTGCGACAGCTTTCCACGGCCGAATATTACATGGCGCAGACGAGTATTGAATACCTGAAAATAGAAATCCCGAAAGCAAAGACGGCGCTTGAAACCATAAATGCGTCTGAAGATTTCACTGAAGAAGATATCGCTTTCGCGAAACAATATGTGGCAATTTACGAAGAATTCGTTAAAGTCCTGGAAGAAAAACTTGGGAAACTGGACGATAAGGATCAGATGTTGCTGGCCTCAACCGCAATATATCCGCCAAAAGCCCACGCCGATTTCTACAGCGCTTATGAAAGCACCAAATCGGCTCTTTCGACGGGTGTTTCCATTGTGGGATCGGGAATCGCGACTACCGTCGACTACGGATGGGCGGCAACCAAGGCCACCGTCCACGGCGCGCAGGTCGTGGCGGGCTCTGTGGTTGAAGGCGCGGGAACAATCACCAAATCGACTTTCGATTTTTATTCCGGCGTTTATTACGGCAATTCCATGCTGGAAATCAAGGAACGCCAGGATAATAATTACGCGAACTGGTGGGACAAAAGCAAGAACGGCACGGCGGGAGCCGCAACATTGAAATTGGGCGGTGAAATCCTGAGCAAATCGGAAGAGATCGTCGGAGATATAGTCACCGCGCCAATCAATGCAATCTGGGGCGAAGGGTATGTGAGCTGGGCGGTCGGAGGGGTGGCCAAAATGGGGGCGGGTGTATTCACTTCGCTGGGGAAAGGGATTTTTGCCCTCGCCAGCCCACAGAGCAGTGGAGAAGAACTTTTCTGGGGGGCGTTTGATGTGGCAACAAGCCTGATCGGAGGTTCCAGTTCGGTGGTGAAAGCGTCTCAAGTGACCGAGGGCGGCGCAAAAGCCGCCAAAAACTTCCTGGATCAGGGCGCTACTTATCTGGCCAAAATCATGGGCAAAAGCAAAGCGGCGAAACTGGCCGACCGCATGGAAGAAATCAACACTTTGTTAAAACAATCCGGCCTGAAAGAAGATGTGAAGGCCGCTCTAAAAAAGGAACTTAAGCAGACAAAATACGAAGTAAACCGTCTCAAGAATGTGGCAAACGCCCTGGATGAAAGTGCTTCGACCCTAAAAAAAGAAATCAGCGACGGGGTCAATAACTTCAAACAGAACAGCAGAGACCTGGTAAAGAAAAATCTCAACGACCAGGCCGAAAACATCTCAAAAACATTCAACGAAGAAATTGAAAGCAGTGTTTCCGGGTATGTAAAAAAGTTCCTCGATCCGATCAAGTCCCCCGCCGACATCTTTGACAATTATATCCATGGGGAGCTGGACAAATTCCTGGCGGGCGCCGGCAAAGACTTTATCTCACAAACTCTGATTCCCTGGCTGATGGGCAATTACGATGGCGTTTATTCAGGCACATGGAAAACCCAGGCCGGTTCTTTTCCGGTATCCGTAACGGTCAGCGAGAGCATAATCACGGGAAAGGGAACCATCAATCTTAGCGCCGGAGGCCTAAAAATGACCTCAAACATCTCTATCAGCGGTACCGTGGACGCCAAAGGAGGTATAAAAGGAACGATGAGCCAGACCGGCCAAATCAGCGGTGCGGCGAGCGGTTCCGGCGGAGGGAGCGGAAGTATCGGCGGTAAAATAGAGAATGGCACCATGTCAATGACTTACAGCGGTTCCGGCACCACCACCATGAACATTCAGGGCTACAGCAGAACCGCCTCCGGCGGAGACTCCGGAACGATCATCCTCACTCGCCAGCTATAAGCAAAAACCGCCGGAAATAAAAACGCCCGCGTCGCCGCCGCTTAAGCCTGATCAGCACCACAGACTTACCTACAATGCCCGCTTTTTCTCTTCCCTGCCGTTGATGTAAAGATGCATTTCCGGCATGATCTGGATCTTCACGGGGCCGGTGTCCATTTCCACATTCATCAGGAAAGGCTTTGGAGGCAGGGTCGCGATTGCCGCGAAGAGTTTCTGGTTCAGCTGGGCGATCTCTTCTTCATTTTTGACCTTCAGTTCAAGGGTGCTCTTGTATTCCGCATCCTGCTCCAGCTCTTTCTGCCAGACATCCTCCGCGTCTTTTTTCTGTCTTTTCAGGTCGTTGAATACTCTTTTGATTTCAAGATATTCCTGAGTGTCCAGTTTTTCCTGCCTGCGCTGGTCTTTTTTTATTTCCTTCAGTTCTTCCCTGAATTTCGCGATGTCTTTGAGTATTAATGTGATTTTGTCTTCAACCATCTTTTTTTGCTTTAAGAATATTGCCCGCAGATGTTACATGATGAGTGGATTTTTGCCGACCTTCCCTGCTTTACTTCCGGTTATTTATGTGGTTTAATATTCCCTTAATTTTACTTAACGAGTATTTATGGAGAAACCCTCATTCGAGGCATTATCGGAACATTTCCACGGCGTGCAGAGGATTGTCGAGTTGCCCGGAATACTGACGAGACTGGAACTGCCGCGCAACCGTTGGTTCAGGTACGATGGAGATGTTGATTCTCTGATTGCAAACCTGGCGGAAACGGAATGCATGATCAAAGGAAAGATCGCCCCAAATAAAAACCGCCTGGAGCGCTTCATTGATGCTCCGGTGGATTACTTTGCGCGGAAGGACGAAGTTCTCAACCTCAGGATGGCAAGACCGGATATTGACGACCTGGCCGCATATCACAGGCATTATCCCATTGGTTCCCGAATAACCGCCCATGTCATCGCAAAAAAGCGGGGGCTGGAAAAATCAAAAAGTATTTTTGCTGACGGCCATGAGAGCGGTGAATTCCTGACGGCGGCCGGCCTCAAACCAATCCTCCAGAGTGAACTGGACATACACGACATCAAAATTGATACAAAATCATTTGAAGGTGAGGATTTTGCCGATATCGCCGGGATGATGGCCCTCAGGATGGCTATTGATAACGGGGATACCGGTATCGCCGTACCTGTTTTTCGCACAAGGAGCTGCGTTCTCAAAGTAATTCGTGACGCTTTCGGCTTTTAGGGTAGAGAGGCTTGGGCGATAGGTTGTAAAATGCGGATTTCATCCTATAAGAGTTATTTGCTATAATTGGGCAAATCCATAACAAATGTTTATGCCCGACCAATTTACAGAAGTTACAACGACCGGATACGGAAAAAGAATCATGAATTCCATCGGGGGAATAATTTTTGGAGTAATACTTTTCTTCGCGTCGTTCGTGGTGCTTTTCAACAATGAAGGAAGCGTGGATTATTCAACAATCGCAAAGACGGCGATTCAGGTTGATTCGGCCTCCGTCACGACCGATGCCGCATTAACAGACAAACTACTGGTCACAAGCGGGACTTTCGCCAGCGACGAGACCATCGGAGATGATATGTACCTGAATCCCGGGCAGTATCTGTCCCTGGAAAGAAAAGCCGAGATGTACGCCTGGGTGGAAGAAACAAGCTCCAAATCCAATACCAATACCGGCGGTTCCGAGACTACAACCACCACCTATGATTATAAGAAGGAATGGACCGGCAGTCCGGAAAGCGCTTCCGATTTCAAGTATCCGGAAGGTCACCAGAACCCGACCCTGGACATCAAGGGCGTGACGAAAAAAGTCGGAAAGGCCACCATTGGCGCTTACGGTGTTGATATGCAGAGCCTTACCCTTCCTTCCCTCAGCCCGGTTGTCCTGAACGCCCAAAATACCACATTGAAAGAAGGGGCCGTGCTTGCCGGCGATTATGTTTTTCTCAGCAAAAATGCAGGAAGCACCATCAATGCTCCGATTGTCGGAGATGTGCGCGTCAGCTATAGCGCCCTGAAAAGCGGAGGCAACGCAACCATCTTCGGAAAATTGAACGGCAGTTCGTTCGGCACATTCCTGACCAAAGACAACCTTCGATTTTACCAGGCTTTCACCGGTTCAAAAGAAGAAGCCATCGCCTCTTTGCACGAATCTTTCGTCATGTGGATATGGATAATGCGTCTGGTCGGATTCATGATGATGTGGATTGGTCTTACGACCGTGCTCGGCCCCATAAGCGTAATGGCTGACTTTTTACCGATGCTTGGCGGATTGAGCAGGTCAATCATCGGAGTGATTACTTTTGTGATTGCCCTTGTATTAAGCTCCGTAACCATTTTGATTTCGATGCTTCTGCATAATGTAGTCGCAATCGTGATTGCGGTTGCTGTAATCGGTGGCGCGACTTTCATGATTCTGAACCGAAAAAAGGGCGCGTCATCCGGAATAAAGATGCCCCCGATTGAACCACCCGCCGCTAAAGCCTAGTTATTAATTATCGACGGCCCCTCATTCATAGAATGCCAACATGAAGCTGTATCTTGTGCGCCACGGGCAGAACAATTCCGTTGACAGGGATCCTGAAAAAAACCTGTCGGAGCAGGGACGAAAGGATGTCGTGAAAGTCGCGGAATTTTTGAAGAATGCCGCGGTTTTTACGGAGGATATCTACCATAGCGGCAAACGGCGCGCCCTCCAAACCGCCGAAATCCTTGCCGGTGCCGTCCTGCTCAACGGGAAAATCCGTGCCCATGATTTTTTACAGCCCGATGATCCCGTAGAAAAAATCGCGAAAGAAATTGAAGAGAGAAATTCCGACCTGATGATTGTCGGGCATATGCCGTTTCTTGGAAAACTTGTCTCATTCCTTTTTAGCGGACTTGAACGGAGCGATGAACTGATTGAATTTGAGAGGGGTTCCGTGCTGTGTCTGGAGCGGTTTAGCGGAAAATGGCAGGTCAAGTGGATGCTGGTGCCGGATCTGCTTTAGGCTTTCCGGCGCTGTTACCTGTTGATGACTGGTCTGCCGTCCCAATTGGCGCGGATTGGTTTGTTGTATGCAATCCAGAGTGGGCAGTACGAGATTCCGGAACGCGAATTTGCGCGCAGGCCTTTATTTTCTTGTCCAGACCGATCAGTTTCGTGACATGAGTGGGAGTTACATATGAAAGGGCGGCGTTTCTTTGTGATTCGTTATAAACAATAGAGTAAAATTCCGGCATCATCGGATTTATGGCTTCCTCCAACCCGATTTCCTTTGACTCCTGCACGAGGGTCGGCCAGGTATTTTCATCACCGTATAAAATCAGGTCCAGACCCGTCGCCGGAACCATTTCGCCTGACGGCCCTCCGAGGTAGGCGATGGTCATGTCTCCGCACATTTCTTTTGTCTGAGCGCGAGCGCATACTTCTATACTGCGATAATTCCCGCGGTCGACCAGCATTTTTATATAGGCGTTTTTCATATCGGTCAGATAGTTGACCTGACTGAATCCCCCAAGGCATTTCAGCCCATAATAAAAACTCAAAACGATAAATGTCAGCATCATGCTCGGAATCAGCTCCTTGTTTTCCAGGGCTTTTTTCAGGTTATCCGGAGTGATTTCAATCTTGTATTTGCCATCGTTGGAGACAAGGAAATTCCCCTCTTTCCACAACTGGAGCCTGTATTTGGAGCCTTTGGGCAATCCCCAGAACATGTATGTACCGTATTTCTCATTTCGTGAGAACGCACCCATGATCCCCTCAAAATGGTAATTAATCAGCGGCTCGTATCTGTCATCCATCAAGAAGTGCCTGATGATCGTATCTTCGTTCAGGTGATGCTTGATCAGCAGTTTTGCGACAATCCATTCCTGGTCGATATAAATCAGCCCGGGCGCTTTCTTTTCATGGGAACCGAAAAATTCCTTCCAGAGCTTGAAATTGGTCCTGGTAATCTGGTCGGAAAAAGACTTGCTCTCAAGGACCTTTGGATCAAGATAAATATCTTCCACGATCTCATTGATTTTGTCCGCTTCTTTTTTGGCGACTTTCCCCGATTCAACGAGCCCAAAAAGCATCTGCCTGAATTTTTCCATGTCCTCTTTTGTATAGGCGCGATGGTCGTAAACCGGGCAAAGGCGTTCCTTGGCCGGGAAAAACGGGATGCGGTGCTCGGTAAACTTTCCGTCAACGAATGAATTAAAAATCAGCCCCCTCGGATAAGATGAGTTGTTGAGCGACACATTTGCGCAAGCCAGTACGATCACATACTTAAGCAGGGGGTCGTTATGCTCAAAATATGGCGCCGCCGCCATCATGTTCCCGTTAATAAAAAATGGATGGCAAATAGGCCCATGGTGATCGGTTGTTGAAACATAATAATAATTTTCCAGCTGAACGGCGGCTTCCTTGGCGATCCTGTCACCAAGTCGCACGGCCACTTCCTCGCGGAATGTGGCGATAAGCTCGTCCTGACGCTTTCTGATGGGGTTATTGAGGTTAACCTCAATATACTCCTTGGCGTAATCGTACAGGTTTTTTTGGCCGCGCTTTCTTATTATTTCCCTTAAGAAAGGCCTTTTATCCAACACCTTCTCCCTGATTGACCGGAAATCATCCTCCAGTGAGGTTGACATACAGTTTTGAATATATTGGCGTATAGTTTAGCAGGTTGGCAAAAAAAAGCAATACCGCAAAGGGCCGCCCATTCCAACCCCCCTTTTGCCATTGATTGAGCCATTATTTACTTCTGCGAAGTGGATTTGACCGGAGTGGTGAAATTTACACCCTCCGCCCTGAAACGGGCGTGAAGTTTTTTGAGGAATTCATGTTTGAGCAGGTACTGATCCACGAATTTTCGCCCGCGCATCAATACATTCAACTTGATGTTGGCGTCTCCGAAAATATTGTAGCGAATCTGCGGCGTATATTCGGGCACTCCGCCCGGTACGCTCCTCATGATTTCTTCCGCCGTTTCCAGAGTCACTTTTTCCACCTTTTCAAGGTCGTTGTCATAGTTGATGGTTACTTCTGCGACCACTGTGAGTTCTTTTCCCGTCTGGCTGTAATTCAGCACCATTGAGGACGCAAGCTTGGCATTCGGGATGATGATAAGATATTTGGAAAGCGCCCTGATTGTGGTGTTCCTCCAGGTAATGTCTTCAACATATCCCTGCTCGCCGTTGTCCAGCTTGATAAAGTCGCCCGGTTTAACCTGGCTGGAAGCGATAATATGCAATCCCGCAAAAAGGTTGGAAAGGCTGTCCTGAAGAGCAAGAGCGACGGCTAGTCCTCCTACTCCCAGTGCCGCAAGAATCGGACCGATGGAAATACCAAGCGTCTGCAGGGCAATCAACATCCCGATAATGAAAATGACCACATTTGTGATGTTGGAGAAAATTGAAGTGGATGCGAATATCCCTTTTATCCTCGTTGAATACAGGTTGACCATGGCGATGGCCGCCCTTGAAGCCAAAATCGTAAACGAGGCGATTACTATCAGGGTCAGGACCTGCCGGATCACCTGCAGAAGGTCAGCGCTTAATGGAAGCATGATGGATGCCTGATAAACGGCCGCGCAAACTATCCATATAAAAATTATTCCCTTCAAAGAGCGAAAAATCGCGTCGTCGCCTTTCCACTTTGTCTTTTTCGCAAGACTGATGAGTCCCCTCAAAATAATCCTTTCGCACAATACGCCGAGCAGAAGCCCGACAACCAGAATGCCGGCGGGAAGAATATATTCCGCTATTTGTGGCGGTAAAGATTGCAGGTATTGTTCAAACATCTTTCATGGTTTAGATTCTATCGGCCAAGAATATAGCACAAAATGTACGACAAACCATTTTTAATCAGGGAACCGGTTTCAAACAACGCTTTCGGCTATGAAAAAAGGCCGCGGAAAGAGCTTTTTGTGGCCGCCCTGCGTGACGGCGGTATTGATGATGTCAAAGCCGGCAAAGAGATTGTCTTTGAGGATTTTGACGATGACGGCGTTTTGAGGCCCTGCACCGGGCTTACGGAGTTTGTGCGGATCTCGTGGGGAAAAAAGCCCGTTTATGTTTTTGACAATCATAATCACGCCTTCGCTTTCTGGCATCTGGAGATGATCCGCGGAACGGTCAATGACGGCTGCACGATTATCCATGTAGACCAACACAAGGACAGCCGAACCCCTGCAACTTACCTTAGACCTGGCGAGGCGCGCGATGAATCGGCTGTTTTTGGCTATACCAATAATGCCCTGAATGTGGGTAATTTCATCTCGCCTGCATTGATAACGGGGTTGGCGCGTGAAGTCATCAACATAGACAGCGAGGCCGCGATTGATTCTTTTGAATTCGCGGATTTCGGGGGGCGCGGCCTCGAAAAAAACGATTTGATCCTGGACATTGACCTGGATTTTTTTGCTCCGGAAATGGATTACATCGGCAACGAAAAGAAAATGCGATTCATAAATAAACTTGCCGAACGCGCCAGTATGCTAACAGTCGCCACTTCGCCGTTCTTCATTGAGCAAAAACTTTCCCTGAAGTATCTGCGGGAGTTGGCCGCGACACTTGGCATTAACTGATAACGGCTTATCCAGGCCGTTATTTTCATCTTGCCAATTTATTTTTCTTTGTGTAATGTCTTGCCGGGCGGAGTTGAGATTTGTAATCAATCTTTTATACTCCGCCTTTTTTTGTTACCCGCAATTTACGCAGTCGTCGCGATCAAAGATTTCGGAGTATCCCTTCAGCTTCAGCAGGTCTTTGACTTTCACCGTCTTCGAAAGCACCCAGATATTGCAGTCCAATTCATTCAGTCCGCCCGCTGTGCAGGTATAGCCGATTTCCTTAAACGTATTGACCAGTTCCTGCCAGGGTTTGCGCTTTAATGTAACACTTGATCCCCATGTGTAATCGGAATCGTACCCTCCGAACAATTCCTTTAATCTTTGTTCGCCGCAGTCATCTGCCGTAAAAACGCTCCCCAGCCAGTAAGTCCTTTTGTAATAGTAACTGACCGGATAAACTTCCCTTCCAATGTCGCTCCTCGTCGGTGCCACTTCGCAAACAACATCGGGATCTCCCATTCTTATAAGACTTCTTGTCAGCATTACACTCAATTCCGCACGACTCACATTTTTTCCCGGCATAAAAGAGCCGTCTGAATAACCGTTAACAATGCCCAGATTTGAAAGCGCCCCCACCGATTCCGAATACCATTGCCCGGCGGGCACATCATTGAAGACGCCTGCCTCATATGCTACCGCGATAGGCACGCATGTTAAAATTATGCCCGTAATGAGCCCTATTATGTATTTCTTCATGTGATTTACGGTTAGTATATATGCACATATATATTGGACTCAACGAACCTCCGGTATAACCAGATGTCCCGAAGCGAGGGCTTCTTTTTCCGCGCCGTCACCTTCGCCGTAGTCCGAGAATTCTTCCAGGAATTTTGCCGATTCCTTTTCGTCCATAAACTGGATTTGGCTCATTATCATTTTATGCGGGATGAAAAATATTTCCGTCGAGTCCTCGTTAAAAATCATGGA
>Ga0209668_10000719_pt1 | contig 13773 bp, 10 predicted proteins | sample FrelakmetPLP11PL_FD_187150 | JGI IMG/M metagenome (GOLD analysis project Ga0209668, IMG submission 187150) | Freshwater lake sediment microbial communities from the University of Notre Dame, USA, for methane emissions studies - PLP11 PL (SPAdes)... | ecosystem: Environmental > Aquatic >... | reverse complement strand
AAGCTGACCGACGACCAGAAGGCCAAGCTCAAGCCGGTGATGGAGACCCGCTTCACCAAGGTCGACGCCGCGATGGCGAAGATGGAGGCCGCCGAGGAGCCGGACGCGATGGGCTTCATCAAGGAATACGGCGAGATCAAGAAGGAATTCGACGCCGGGGTGACGAACATCCTCACGCCCGACCAGGCGAAGCAGTGGGCCTCGTTCAAGGTCCAGATGGAGAAGGAACTGTCCGAGGCGGGCGCGCACAAGCAGCTCGCCGAGCTCCAGCCCCAGATCAAGCTCACCGACGAGCAGGTGACGAAGCTCACCCCCGCGATGGCGACCGCGAACCAGAAGAAGATCGACGTCCTGCAGAAGCTCGCCGACGGCGGCCGCATCTCGCTCCGCGACAAGAAGAAGGCGAAGGGCGGGATGGACGACGCCAACAAGGAGCTCGAGAAGACGATGGCGACCATCGTCTCGCCGGATCAGCTCACGCAGTACAAGGCGATCCAGGAGAAGAAGAAGGAAGAGCGCAAGGCGAAGAAGTAGCGGCCGCGCCAGATCCGCCGGATCTCGGCGTGTCGTGATTCCACGTACCGGCTCGTCGGCCCAGGCCGAGGGGCCGGTTTCGTTAGTGTCCGTGCCGGTGGTGCAGGTCCGGCGCATGCGGATGCGCGTGGACGAGCGGCGCGTGCTCGTGCGGGTGCGTATGGCGCGCGCCGGGTGCCAGGCCCGGATGCGCGTGGTCGTGGTGGCCGTCGTCATGGCGATGCTCGTGCGTGTGCTCCGCTGCCTCGTGCTCGTGGTCGTGCGCGTGGCTGCCGGTGAGCAGGAGCGCGATGCCGCCGGCCATCACCGTGGCCGCGACGACCTGGGCGGGGAGGACCGACTCGCGGAACACCGTCCACGCCGCGATCAGCCCGAAGTAGGGCGCGGTCGAGAACAGGAACTGCGAGCGCGTCGCGCCGATCATCTGCGCGCCCTGGATGTAGAGCAGGATCGAGGCGCCGTACGCCAGCGCGCCGACGAGCAGCGCGCCGCCGACGATCGGCCACTCCGGAAACGTCCCGCCCGTCAGCCGTCCGAGCGTCAGGTTGCAGGCGCCGGCCACCAGCCCCTTGATCAGCGTCGTCTGCGCGGGCGTGTAGCCGGCGATGAGCGCCGTGCAGTTGTTGTCGAGCCCCCAGCACACGCACGCCGCGGTCACCAGCAGCGCCGCCCGCGTGCTCCCGGCATCGAACGGCAGCGCCAGCACCAGCCCGCCGGCCAGCAGCAGCGCGATGGCGCCGAGCACGCGCCGGCCCAGGTGCTCGCGGAACAACGCCGCCGCAAGGAGCGCCGTCGCCACCGTCTCGAGGTTGAGCCACAACGAGACCGAGCCCGCCGCGGCCGCGCGCAGGCCGAACAGCAGCAGGACCGGCCCCAGGATGCCACCGAAGACGACCGCGCCCGCGAGCATGAGGATCTCGCGCGGGGCGCGCACGAGCGCGCGCGAGGTGCCGCGCAGGCTCACCGGAAGGACGGCGAGCGCGCCCCCCAGGTAGAGAAGCCCGGCCAGCGTGAGCGGATCGGCCGAGCGCAGGAATTCCTTTGCCAGCGGGGTCGAGACGCCGAACAGGAGCGCCGCCACGAGGCATAGCGCGGCGGCGCGCGGCGTGTCGTGGCGGTGACCGTTCATCCCGCGACCAGCTGCAGGTCTGTCCCCACCCGATCCGCCATCTCGCAGCAGCGCGCGAGGTCGGGGTGGCGCAGGATGATCATCCCGTCCGAGACCAGAGTCTGCAGCCAGTCGCGGCGCGGCGCGCCGATCGGCAGCAGGTCGACGGCGCAGATCGCGGGGCCGAACTCGGCGAGCAGGGGCCCCAGGCCCTCGATGCGCTGGATGCGGCCCTGGCCCTGCGCGCGCTTGAAGATGGAGACCGCGTTGTAGCGGCGCTCGATCGGCTGCGACAGCCGGCCGCTGGTGATCGCTTCCGCCCACCCACGAAAGAGATCCGTGTCGCACGCGTAGTTCATCACGTCGACGGTGAACGCGCCGGGCGGGCGGGCGGCGATCTCGCCGAAGACGGCCTCGCCGTCGGGCTTCAGGTACCACTCCATGTGGGTGAAGCCGTCGGTGAAGTTCATCGCCTTCAGCACGTCGAAGCCCATCGCCCGGCCGCCCGCGAGGTGGGGGACGTCGGGATCGCGCAACGCCATCGTCTGCGGGCTCGTCCACTCGAGCGAGCGCGCGATCAGCGGGCGCGGGCGGTACCACGAGATGTTCCAGTAGAGCACCCGCCCGCCGCCGCACACGGTGTCGAAGGTGAACTCCTCGCCGTCGATGAACTCCTCGACGCTCACCTCGGCGACGTGGCCCATGCGGGCCAGCGCCTGCTCGAGCTGCGGTGCGTCACCGATGCGGAACGTGTCGGCCGACCCCGCGCCGGCGATCGGCTTGATGATCGCGGGGTAGCCGATGCGGTCAATGGCCTCGCGCACTTCGTGCGCGGTGTGGGCGTTGGCGTGGCGCGGCGTGCGGATGCCGGCGGCGTCGAGGACCTGCTTCATCTTCTCCTTGTCGCGGAACGGCACCGTCTCGGCGACCGTGAGGCCCGGCAGGTCCAACGCTTCGCGAATGCGGGCCGCGGCGATCATGAGCGGCTCCCACAGGCACTCGATGCGGTCGATGCGCGCGTGCTGCGCGAGTTCACGCGCCTCGCGCACCATGCCGTCCTCGTCGTGGAAGCCGCTCACGCGCACGTACGCCGCGAGACGCGCGCGCACGTCGCCGGGCAGCGCCTCGGGCGGCTGGTCGCCCATGCCGATGACGCGGGCGCCGATCGCGGAGAGCCCGCGGACGAACTTCGGCATCTCGGCCGGGTAGCCGGGGGACAGGAGCAGGACGTTCATGCGATCTCCACCTTGAGTCCCGTGATCACCCGGGCGAGCGCCTGCTCGACGACCGCGGTGTCGGGGTGCCGCAGGATGACGAAGCCTTCGCCCTCGTAGGTGCCGGTCGTCGCCTGGCCCGCCCTGGGCAGGCGCGCCTCGACGACGAGCCCCTCGACCTCGCGCGCCACCTCGGGCACGCCGTGCACCGCGCGCACGCGGCCGTCGCCCTGGGCGCGCAGGTAAGCGCAACCGACGGCGTAGCGGCGTTCCGGCGCCTCGAACTGCTCGAGCGCGGCGAGCCGCGCCCACAGGCGGTAGAAGTCCGTGTCGTGTGCGTACGACAGGAGGCTGGTGAACTGCGCGCCCGGCGGCCGCGCGCCCACTTCGGAGATGGCGACGGAGCCGTCAGGGCGGCGGAACCACTCCATGTGCGCAAGGCCGGTCGTCATGCCGAGCGCCTTGAGCGCGGCGAACCCCGCGTCGTGGATCGCCCTGTACTCCGGTCCGTCGATCGAGCGCGGCAGGAGCACGGCCCACTGGATCCACGCGTTCTCGATCACCGTGAGCGGCCCCGGACTATAGCGCGAGACCGACCACCAGCGGGGCACGCCGTCGACCATGACCGCGTCGAACGAGTGTTCCTCGCCGGTCATGAACTCCTCGAGCAGGACCGGCCGCTCGTTGGACGGCGGCGCGGCGGCGAGCGTCGCCTCGAGCTGCCGCGCGTCCTCGACGCGGAACGTGTTGCGCGCGCCGGCGCCGGCCGGCGGCTTGATGACGAGCGGGTAGCCGACCACCGCGGCGAACCCGCGCGCGGCGTCGGCGTGCGCGGCGAGGCGATGCCGCGCGCAGGGCAGCCCGTGCGCGGCGAGCACGGTCTTCATGCGCGCCTTGTCGCGGAAGTTCGCCGCCGCCTCGGCCGACAGGCCCGCGATCCCCAGGCGTTCGCGCGCGAGCGCGAGCGGGACCTGCAGCTCCTCGAGCGTGCCGATCAGGCGCGCCGGGCGGCCGATGCGATCGGCCAGGCCGACGACCGCGGCGACGACCTGGTCGGGCGCGAGGCAGTCGTCGATCCGCCAGTGCGCGGCGATGCGGCCGCGCAGGTCGGGCGGCAGGCGCTGCTCGGGATCGGTGCTGACCACGCCCAGCCGCACGCCGTCGAGGCGCGCGACGGCGTCGACGAAGCGGAGCGTGGCCTCGAGAAAGTAGGGCGCGACGAAGACGATCGTGATCATGGAAGCCGCAGTCTAGGCCCCGACCGGCGATCCGTCGAGCGCGGCGTGCGCCGGGGGCGGGGGCGGCGTGCTGAGGCGGCGTGCGCCGGGCCGGACTGCCCCCGAGGGCAGTCGTCCAGCACTCCCGCATCACGGGCCACCGGGTGAGCGCACGGCGCTCGCCCGCACCTGCCCCCGCTTCCGCCGCATGAGCTCGGGCCCGAACGTGCGCTCGGCCTCGTACTGATTGTGCGCGCGGCACCGCAGGCGGAGGCCCGGGATCGTCGTCGCGCCGCCGCGCGCGAAGGGCACGACGTGATCGTACTCGAGTGCCCGGGTGGCGCTGCAACGTCGACCGGAGTTGCTCGTGAAGGTGCAACGTCCAGCGTCGCGCGTCCAGACGACCCGGCGCACGTGCGCGGGGATCGTGCGGTTGCGCTTTCCGTCGGTGGCCCGGGGCGCGGCCTTGCGCGGCCGCGGCGTGGCGCCCGCCTTGCGCTTGAGGAGTTCGATCCGGAGCCCGTCGAGCGCGCGCCGAAACACGGCGCCCACATCATCCGGGCGGATCGAATGGCCGAGCAGGCCCTGGACCTCGCGGAGCAACGCGTGCGTGTCCTCGTCGATCGGGATCTGGACGAGATAGGCCGCCGGGGCGGGCGGCGCGACGCTCGGCGTTGACGGGATCTGCACGTTCACTGTCCCCGGGGGCAGTGAACTCGCCGCGAACAGGGGATCGACCGCGGCCGCGGACGATTCGGCGGGGGCCGACTCCGGCGTCGGCGTCGCTGCCCGGGCCGCGATCACGCGCACCCGGCCCCGTGGCACGGCGGTCGCAGCGCCGGACTCGCTCCCGGTGGCCGGGGCGCACTGCCGGGCAAGCCACGCTTCGATCTCAGCCTTCGTGCGATGGATCGCTCCGGCGACGAGCGTATCCACGTTCGCTTCCGTCAGGTGCGGGGCCAGCAGGCACACGGCCGAGAGATGGAGCCGCCCCGCGGCGACGTGGGCGAAGAGGCTGGGGAAGCGCTGCGCGGCGCGCGCCGCGTGGATGCGCTTGTACGCCGCGCCGTCGGACAGGTGCAGCACCTGGACGCAGTAGTCGTGCATCGAAGAGCATGCGTCGGCCAGGTACAACCGGCGCGCGTCGAACTCGGCGATATGAGCGAGCACGATCGCGGTGGCGGCGCGCTCGTCGGCGACGGTCCGGGCGAGCTCGCGACGAAGCGTCGCGTCATCGAGGGACGAGAGTCGGTTCGGGTTCACGATCGGTCTCGCTTCGGGGGCGAGTTCGACGGCGGCGATGCAACAGGGCCTGCGCAGGGATCATAGCGCGCCCCTGCGGGGCGCACGCCCGTGTGGCCTGTGCGCATGCTGTCTGGGAGGCCGAGCGCGACGGCGCAACTGCCCTCGCGAGGCGCCCCTGCGCGATCCTGCGCGCTCCTCGGCGCATCCCGGCGCGGCGCGCCGGCCACCGGCACGAGGACACCGCAAGACCCGTCAACGGAATTCTCCGCCAGACGTGCGATCTGTCGCGCCGCGCGCACCGCCCGCGCGCACCGCCCGCACCGCCGCGCGCACCGCCCGCGTCCCCATCGCGCCCGCCCTGCGCCTGCGCCCACGGCCGGTCGACAGGGCGTGCCGGATCGGGCATCATGCCGCTGAACGCCCGCCCCGGTGCGGGCCCTCCTCGACCCCTCGACGCAAGGACCGATGACTCCGCTCAAGATTCTCTTTCTCACCGCCGAGCTGGCGCCGTTCGCCAAGACGGGCGGCCTCGCCGACGTGTCGGCCGCGCTGCCACGCTTCCTCACCGCCCATGGCCACGACGCGCGCGTCGTGCTCCCGCTCTACGGCCGCATCACGGCGCGCCACCCGGAGCTCGTGCTCGAACCGGTGCCCGAGCTGCAGGACATCGCGTTCACGCACGGCCCGCATCGCGTCGTCTTCTCGGTGAAGACGACGACGATCCCGGGCAGCGAGACGCCGGCGTACTTCGTCGACTGCCCACCGCTGTTCGCCCGCGACGCGATCTACACGCAGGACCACGACGAGCACCTGCGTTTCCTGGTGCTCACGCGCGCCGCGCTCGAGATATGCCAGCGCTGGGCGTGGGCGCCCGACGTCTTCCACCTCAACGACTGGCACACGGCGATGCTGCCGCTGTACCTGCGCACGATCTACGCGTGGGACGGCCTGTTCGCCGCCGCGCGGACGCTGCTCACGATTCACAACCTGGGCCATCAGGGCGTCTTCGGCGCGGGGCTCCTGCCCGAGCTGGGCCTGCCCGATGCGAACCTGCTTCACCAGGAGGACCTGCGCGACGGGCGGATCGGGTTCCTCAAGACCGGGTTGCTGCTGGCCGACAAGCTGTCGACGGTGAGCCCGACGTACGCGCGCGAGATCCAGACGCCGGGCTACGGCTTCGGTCTCGACGGCGTGCTGCGCATGCGCGCACACGACCTCGTCGGCATCCTCAACGGCGTCGACTACGACGTGTGGGATCCATCGACCGATCCCCACCTGGTCGCCAAGTACTCGGTGAAGAGCCTGCACCGCAAGGAGAAGAACAAGGAGGCGCTGCTGCACGCGATGGGCCTGCCGTACGTCAAGGGCGTGCCCGTCTTCGGCATCGTCACCCGGCTCACGCACCAGAAGGGGATCGACCTCCTGTACGAGCCCGTGCCGCGCATCCTCGCCGATCACGAGGCGCGCTTCGTCGCGCTGGGCAGCGGCGCCGACGAGTACGTGCACTTCCTGAACGGCCTCGCTGATCGCTTCCCGGGCAAGGCGCGCTACTTCGCCGGGTTCGACGAGAAGCTGGCGCACCTGATCGAGGCCGGCGCGGACTTCTTCCTCATGCCCTCGCGCTACGAGCCGTGCGGGCTCAACCAGATGTACAGCCTGCGCTACGGCACCGCGCCCGTCGTGCGCGCCACCGGCGGGCTGGTCGACACCGTGCAGCCGTTCCGCGCCACCACCGGCGAGGGCAACGGCTTCGTCTTCGAGCACTACACCGGCGACGGGCTGCACTGGGCGATGTCGCACGCGCTCGAGGTCCACGCCGACACGAAGGCCTGGCGGCAGCTGCAGAAGAACGCCATGGCCGCCGACTTCTCGTGGGACGTGCAGGGCCCGCGCTATGTCGAGCTGTACCAGTCGATGCGCCCCGCGAAGGTCGGAAGGGCCGGATGAACGTCATCTTCATCGAGCCGAGCTTCCCGGCGAACCAGCGCGAGTTCGTGCGCGGCCTGCACCAGGCGGGCGCGCGGGTCATCGGCATCGGCGAGCGGCCGAAGGAGGCGCTCGACGACGACCTCAAGCGCTGGATGGTGCACTACGAGCAGGTCGGCTCGGTGGTGGACGAGCCGGCGCTGCTCAAGACCGTGCGCTGGCTGCAGGGCAGGGAGCCCATGGACCGGCTCGAGGCGGTCATCGAGGCGCATGTCATGGCCGCGGCCCACGTGCGCGAGGCGTGCGGCATTCCCGGCACGTCGGCGCGCACGACCTGGCTGTGCCGCGACAAGCCGTCGATGAAGGACGTGCTGCGCGCCGGCGGCATCGCCTGCGCGCGCTCGACCGCCGCCGCGACGCCGGACGAGGCGCGCGCGTTCGTCGCCGAGGTGGGCTTCCCCATCATCGTCAAGCCGCGCGACGCAGCCGGCGCCTCGGGCGCGATCCGCGCCGATGACGCGGCCGGGCTCGAGAACGCGATCCGCGCCAGCGGGCTGGCCACCGGCCGCTCGGTCGCGCTCGAGGAGTTCATCGAGGGTCATGAGGGTGTCTACGACACGCTCACGATCGAGGGCAAGGTCGTGCATGAGTTCGCGCTCCACTACTACCCGAACGTGCTCGAAGCGATGCGCGAGCGCTGGATCTCGCCGCAGGTGGTGGTCACCAACCGCCTCGACGACGCGCCCGGGTACGCCGAGTTGAAGGCGATGGGGCGGCGCGTCATCCCGCTGCTCGGGATCGGCACGTCGGCGACGCACATGGAGTGGTTCGCGGGCCCGAAGGGGCTCTACTTCAGCGAGATCGGCTGCCGTCCGCCGGGCGTGCGCACGTGGGACCTCTACTGCCACGCCAACGAGATGGACCTCTATCGCGACTGGGGCATGGCGATCGTGCACGGCCGCGTCGCGCAGAAGCCGTCGCGCCGCTTCGCCGCCGGGCTGATCGCGCTGCGGCCCGATCGCGACGGCCGCATCGCCGGCTACGAGGGTGTCGATCACATGCAGGCAAAGCACGGCGGCTGGGTGATCGACGCGCACTTCCCGCCGCCGGGCACGCCCACGCAGCCCGTCGAGGCGGGATACATGGCGAACGCCTGGGTGCGCATGCGCCATCCCGACTACGACGTCCTGCGCGAGATGCTCGACGAGGTCGGGCGCACGGTGAAGGTGCGCGCCTCGTGAGCCGACGCCTCGGCCTCCTGGGGCCGCAGCGCTTCGATCCCACGCTCGCCGCGGCCGTGCAGGCGCTCGGTATCGACGGTTCGCTGGCCACGGTCACGGCCGGGTGGCAGGAGCGCGAGGCCGAGAGCGACGAGCTGCACCAGCATCTGGCGGGCCGCGCCGTGAACCTCGAGCTGCACCGGCGCGGGGAGGCGGTCTTCGCCCGCGACCCCGAGCTGGCCGCGGCGCATCGCGACCGTCAGGCGATGATGCGACGCCTGCAGGAGCTTTACGTCTACCGCCTCGAGTCGCTCAAGCGCGTGTGCCGCGAGCTGTTCACCCGTCCCGAGGACGATCCCGCGATCGCCTCGGAACGGCGCGATGCGATCGACGCGATGAGCCGCCTCGACGCACGCCACCTCGCGCGCCTGATCGACATCCACGCCGCATGGAACGAGCGCTGGCGGCCGTTCGAGCGCGATGCCCTCGTCATCGAACGGAACGACATCGCGCATCGCCTGGCCGGCGTGTCGGGCCTGGCGATCGCCGGCGGCCACGTCGCCGTGCTGATCAATCGCCTGCGCCTCTTCGGCATCGCCGAGCTGATCGGCGACAAGCCGGTCGTCGCCTGGTCCGGCGGGGCCATGGTCTGCGGCGAGCGCATCGTGCTGTTCCACGACCGGCCGCCGCAGGGCCGCAGCAACGTCGCGCTGCTCGATGCCGGGCTGGGCCTCGTTCCCGGCATGGTGTTCTTCCCGCACGCGCGCCGGCGCCTCGATGTCGACGATTCGATCCGCCTGCAGATCCTCGCCCTGCGCTTCGCGCCCGCGCGTTGCGTGCTGCTCGAGGACCGCGCGCAGCTGCTGTCCGACGGACGCGCCTGGACGGCCGACGGGGGCGTCCGCGTGATCGACCCCCACGGCCACCTGCGCGCCCCGGAAGGAGACGCCGCGTGAGCGCCGAGCACCGCCTCGCCATCCGGCGCCTCGAGGAGGAGGTGCAGCACGACCCCGGCGCCGTCGACCGCTTCCTCGCCTCGCACGTGTTCCCGCTGGCCGAGGGACCGAGCATCACGTTCGTCTGGCGGGGCGCGGCCGACGCGGTGCACCTGCGCCACTTCATCTTCAGCCTGCCGTCGGTGCGGCCGTTCACGCGGCTGGCGAATACCGACCTGTGGTACCACGTGGTCGAGCTGCCACCGAAGTCGCGGGTCGAGTACAAGATCGAGGTCGTACGCGGCGGGCAGGGGGAGTGGATCCAGGATCCGCTCAATCCACTGAAGGCGCGCGATCCCTTCGGGGCGAACTCGGTCTGTCATGCGCCGGGCTACGCCATCCCCGAGTGGACGCGGCCCGATCCCGAGGCGCGCGCCGGCACGCTCGAGGACCACATGCTGTACAGCCACGCGCTCGGGCGCGACGCGCGCGTGACCCTGTACAAGCCCGCGCGCTTCCGCCCGCACCGGCGCTACCCGCTGCTCGTCGTGCACGACGGGGGCGACTTCCTGGCGTACGCCGGGCTCAAGGCCGTGCTCGACAACCTGATCCACCGCCTCGAGATCGCGGACGTCATCGTCGCGCTGACGTATCCCGGCGATCGCACGCACGAGTACGCGGCCGCGCCGGCGCACTCGAGCTTCATCGTCGACGAGTTGGTGCCCTTCGTCGAACGGATCGCCCCGATCGTCCCCGATCCGGCCCGGCGCGGGCTCATGGGCGCGAGCTTCGGCGCGGTCGCGGCGCTGGCGACGGCGTACGCCCATCCGGGCCGCTTCGACCGCCTCCTGCTGCAGTCGGGCTCGTTTGCGTTCACCGACATCGGGGAGAGCCAGCGCGGCCCCGCGTTCGCGCCGATCGTCCAGTTCATGAACGCCTACCGCGACCGGCCGGTGCGGGTGGCCGAGAAGGTGTTCGTCAGCTGCGGCCAGTACGAGTCGCTGATCTACGAGAACCGCTCGCTGGTGCCGCTGCTCGATGCGACCGGGATGGAGGTGCGCTACGTCGAGGCGCGCGACGGGCACAACTGGGAGAACTGGCGCGACCGCCTGCGCGAGGGCCTCTCCTGGCTGTTCCCGGGCCCGCTGTGGATGGTCTACGAGTAGGCGAGCGCCTCTGGACCGGCCCGGCCGCGTCCGGTAGTCTCCCGACGAAGGCACCCCCAAGCTGTTTCCCCGAGCCACGGAAGACACGTTCATGTCCGACATCACCCGCCGGATCGGGCTCTCGCTGGGCGCCGACCTGTGCTGGCCCCTGTGCTACGAGGGCATCCTCCGCCGCTACGACCCTGCGATCCCGCAGGGGAAGGACGTCGTGCGCTTCGCCGTCGAGCGCGTCACCATCGAGCCGTTCGACCTGCGCGCGCCGGCGAAGTACGACCTGGTCGTCGACCGCCTGACGCACTGGTACTCGACCAGCCGCGAGTGGATCAAGAAGACCGTCCTCATGGACGGCACGTACGTGTTCAACAATCCGTGGGCGATCCAGTCGATGGAGAAGCACACCACGTACGCGGCCATGATGGCGCTGGGCTTTCCCGTGCCACACACGTGGATGATCCCGCCCAAGGCCTACGAGCCCAGGCCCGACCTCGACGTCACGCTGGCGCGCTACGCGCAGATGTTCGACCTCGGCGCGGTGGGGGCGAAGCTCGGCTACCCGATGTACATGAAGCCCTACGACGGCGGCGGCTGGCAGGGCGTCTCGCGCATCGACGACGAGGCGGCCCTGCGCCGCGCCTACGAGGTGAGCGGCACGCACGTCATGCACCTGCAGCAGGCGATCGAGCCCTACGACCACTTCGTGCGCGTCGTCGGCTTCGGCCCGCAGGCGCGCGTCATCCGCTACGACCCCGCGCTACCGCTGCACGACCGCTACACGATGGAGCGCGACTTCATCGGCGTGGCGGACGCGCGCACGCTGGTCGACATGACGCTGGTGATCAACGCGTTCTTCGGCTGGGACTTCAACTCGTGCGAGGCCCTGGCGAAGGATGGCGTGTGGCACCCGATCGACTTCGCGAACGCCTGCCCGGACTCGCAGGTCACGTCGCTGCACTACCACTTCCCGTGGCTCGTGCTGGCGAACCTGGAGTGGTCGCTGTACGTGGCGGCGACGAAGCGGCCGATGCGCACCAACCTCGACTGGGAGCCCTTCTACGCGATCGCGCGCGAGACGGCGCCGTTCGCCGAGAAGCTGGCGGCCTACGCGGCGATCGCCCGGCAACGCCTCGACGCCGACCGCTTCGCCGAGTTCAAGGCGACGCACCTGGCGCGCCTGCCCGCGGTGGCGTGGGAGTTCTTCGCCACGCCCGAGGCGAAGGAGGCGGTGCGCGTGAAGACCGCGGCGCTGTACCCCGCGCACGAGGTCGAGCGCTTCACCGAACTGTTCTGGAGCCGCATCCAGCAGTGGCGCGAGGACGCGCCCGGTGGGATCGAGCGCGACCTGATCGCGGCGGCAGCCGCGGTGCCCGTTGCCGCCGCACCCGCCGCTCCAACGAAGCCGCGCAAACCCCGCGCCCCTAGGGGCGCGAAGCCGTGAAGCACGCCACCGGCTGGCATTCGGAGCGCCTGGCCCGGCGCGTCTCGGTCGTGCGCTGGGGCGTCTTCGGCACGCCCGTGCTCCTGTTCCCGACGGCCGGCGGCGACGCCGAGGAGATCGAACGCTTCCACATCATCGACGCGCTCGGCGACCTGCTCGCCGCGGGCCGGATCAAGGTCTACTCGGTCGACAGCGTTGCCGGGAAGGCCTGGATCGAGGGCGAGAGCTCGGACGGCCACCGCGCCTGGATCCAGAGCCAGTTCCACGAGTTCGTGCGCCACGAGGTCGTCCCGGCGATCCGCCAGGACTGCCGCGATCCCGGCATCGGCATCATGACCGCCGGCGCGTCGATCGGCGCGTTCAACGCCGTGGCTTCGCTGTGCCGCTATCCCGACGTGTTCACCCACGCGGTCGGCCTGTCGGGGACGTACGACCTGACGCGCTTCCTCCACAGCGGAAACATGCCGGCGAGCTTCTACTTCTCGTCGCCGCTGCACTTCCTGCCCAGCCTCGAGGGCCCGCTGCTCGAGAAGCTGCGCACGCGCTTCGTGCTGCTGGCCTCGGGCCAGGGACGCGCCGAGGACATCGGCGAATCGTGGCGCATGGCCCACGTGCTGGGCGCGCGCGGCATTCCCAACCGCGTCGACGCGTGGGGCCCCGAGTGGCACCACGACTGGCCGACGTGGCGACGCATGCTCCCGCAGTACCTGGCCGAGCTGACGGCCGCCCCGGTGGCCTGACGCCATGGGCGCCCCCGCGGTCGATCCGTTCACCGGCGAGAAGCGGCGCGAGTTCATGCGCGCGCTGCTGGCCGACCTGCGCGCGTTCGAGCTCATGCTCGAGCGCGGCGCGTTCGAGGAGGGCGTCGCGCGCATCGGCGCCGAGCAGGAGGCCTTCCTCATCGACTCGGGCGGCCACCCGGCGCTGGGCGCGATGCAGGTGCTCGAGCGGGTGAACGATCCGCACTTCACGACCGAGCTCGGGCTGTTCCAGATCGAGATCAACGCCGATCCGCTGCCGTTCTCCGGCGACAGCCTGTCGCGCCTCGAGAAGCAGCTGCAGAAGCTGGTCGGCGTGGGCCGCAAGTCCGCGGCCGAGCTGGGCTACGACCTGGTGCTGACGGGAATCCTGCCCACGCTCAAGAAGACCGACCTGGGCCCCGAGGCCATGACCCCGCTGCCGCGCTACCACGCGCTCAACGAGGCTACCTCGCGCCTGCGCGGCGACGAGTTCTTCATCGACATCCGCGGCATCGACGACCTGCGCGCCCAGCACGACTCCGTGCTGGTCGAGGCATGCAACGCCTCGTTCCAGGTGCACCTGCAGGTGGGGGCGAAGGAGTTCGCCCACGTCTACAACGTGGCGCAGCTGCTGGCCGCGCCGGTGCTGGCGGCGGCGACGAACTCGCCGCTGCTCTGGGGCCGCCGGCTGTGGGCCGAGACGCGCATCCCGCTGTTCGAGCAGGCCGTCGACAGCCGGAACCCGTCGCAGGCGCGCACCATGGCGCCGCGCGTCACGTTCGGCAACCGCTGGGTGGAGCACTCGATCCTCGAGATCTACAAGGAGGACATCTCGCGCTTCCGCGCCCTCGTCGGCACCGACCTCGACGAGGACCCGATCGCCGCGCTCGCCGCCGGCCGGACGCCCGCGCTCAAGGCGCTGCGCCTGCACAACGGGACGATCTACCGCTGGAACCGCGCCTGCTTCGGCGTGACCGAGGGCGTGCCGCACCTCCGGATCGAGAACCGCGTGCTGCCCTCGGGTCCGTGCGTG
>Ga0209668_10000718_pt1 | contig 13791 bp, 8 predicted proteins | sample FrelakmetPLP11PL_FD_187150 | JGI IMG/M metagenome (GOLD analysis project Ga0209668, IMG submission 187150) | Freshwater lake sediment microbial communities from the University of Notre Dame, USA, for methane emissions studies - PLP11 PL (SPAdes)... | ecosystem: Environmental > Aquatic >... | reverse complement strand
GGAGGGAACAGCTGTAGCACCTGCCATTCTAGTGATAAGACACCTGTCGCGGAAAGCACTCTGCCGCCATATTACAGCCGTACGGATGTGACTATAAAAGATCCATGTCAAGCACAGCCTGCTCCTCCTGGAGAAGATTTCAATGGTAACCTGGTAGGGCTCGATAATGATGGTGATCTTTTTTACGACACGGAAGATTCGGACTGTGGATCACCTCCCACTACGACAGTGCCCCCGACTACCACATCTATACGCGCGACTACAACAACTGTGCAGCCAACTACTACCACCTCAGTACGCCTTACTACGACGACCGTGCAGCCAACCACTACCACCTCAGTACGTCTGACTACCACGACTATTCAACCAACCACTACTACAACTATATTGCCACCTACGATAAGTTGTACATATGCAATATTCCCTACCAGTAAAACCTTCAGATCAAATAAAGCGAAAGGTACGGTAAGGGTCTCAGCACAGAGTGGATGTACCTGGACTGCAACCAGCAATGCATCATGGATTGTAATTACATCAACTCCCAGCGGCATTGGCAGTGGAAAGGTCTATTATACTGTTGCAGCAAATACTAACACAACCTCAAGAGCGGGGATTTTGACTATTGCCGGGAAGCTGTTCACGATACAGCAAGCAGGCAGTCGGAGATAGATAAGAAGTAAGGTATGTAGTTTTTAAGCACTCTTTGTCCTCAACCTTTTGAAGACAGACAAGCATAAATCCCTATCATTAGCGAGATCGAAAAGACCTCGTCAAGGCGAGGGCTATCATTAGCTGATAACAAAAAAACTATAGAACTGAAACACGGTGTTAAAGAGGTTCTCCTGAATGTAGATTAGACTATGAAAAACTTCATGGGAGAAAGGGGGTGATAGGGACATAACCATAGAAATCTTAACATTAAAAAACTAAGGGTAATTGAATATAAAAATATGAAGGAGAAAACAAATGAAGAAAGTTTTTTTAATATCATTAACCGTATTAGCAATTGGACTATTTTTAACACAAACAGGATTTACATATCAAACCTGGACCAACGGTGGCTCGGGCGGCTGCAAAACATGTCATCCCCAGGGTACACTTGGTACAGCAACACCTCCTCAACTGCACGGCGTCTCTGCCCATACAGCTAACTGTGCTAACTGCCATAATGGTGCACCGTCAGTGGGAACTGTATCTCCATCAGCATGCATTGTATGTCATCCAGCCGGAGGTCCCGAACTTTGTCCCCTCATTAATGCACAGGCAGCCCACGACAGTACCTGTCTAACATGTCATTCCAGCTGTGCGCCAAGCACTACGACTACGACACCTGCTAATACAACAACGACAATTCCTGCGAATACGACAACCACGACACCTGCTAACACAACTACTTCTGTGCAGCCTACTACGACAACAATTACACAAGAGAATGATACAGATGGTGATGGTGTTCCTGACGCAGAAGATAAGTGTCCTGAATCAATCCTTGATGAAACAATAATCATTGGCAAGTGTGATAGCGGGGTTATCAATCAGCATTTTGAAGACGGCTGCACCATGAGTGACCTTATCGCTGGTTGTAGCATTGGGGTCAGGAATCACATAAAAAATATACGCTGTGTTGCTCACCTGACCAATGAGTGGAAAGCAGAGGGTCTTATCAGCGGAGAACAAAAAGGTGCAATTCAAAGATGCGTAGCAAAATACAAAAAACACAAAGAAGATGACGATGGAGATGACGAAGGAAACGGTAAAGGTAAAGGAAAGGGTAAAGGCGGAAATGGCCACGATGAGGACGATGGCAAAGATAATGATTAAGATTAAAAATATAATATAATTTCTTCATTAAAAGGCAGGGTCAGCAATGGCCCTGCCTTTTGCAATATATTAATATGGTGTCATTGTAATGGTAGAAATACGCGCTTGCTACTATGATTTTTTTGACTACTAATGATGCTTTGCAAAAAAGGTGTGCAATGAATGTAGGTTGACTCACTTCTCACGCTGCTGCTACAAAGTCTACAGTTTTCTTCCTCTCATACTCACAACAAGATCTTGATTTTTGTCCCTGCATATGCTCTCTTTTCTTTGAACCGATAGATAGATGAAAAATCAAACAGTCCCTACACAAAATGCTAAACTTTTCTGACCAGAGAAACAGACCATGAGATGTTAATTTTTTACAAAAATATTTTTTCTTACCTTAACACTGAAGAATAGCAGAGCATGAATTAACTATAAAACAAGTGAGCCGAAAATGATTATAGTCATTGATTGTTTCAATATTAGTAATTTTATTTTATAAACTAATTTAAAAATACGTATAAATTAAAATAATAATATAATTATTCAAATCTATATTTCCATATTGACAAGCAAAAATTTTATGTTATTATAACATAAAATACGAATATGTCCTGCAATATATAATAACAAGAGCAAAACCAATGGGCCTTCAATTAACCAAAAAATTAATTAGAATCGGCTAAGTTAAAAACGAAAATTTAATTTTCGCTTTGCTTGGCCTTTTTTTATTAAGGAGAGTGATCACGTAGAAAAAAATTATATTAGATTATAGGACATAAATAAAAGAAATATTTTTTTAAACTGTTCAGAAAAAGCCAAACCAGTCGTGAGGCTGGGACGGAAAATTACGGACTTTGAAAAAAGTGGCCGGATTGCCAGAACAGGCAGCTCGGCCACTTCTATTTTTATAAATAACAAAATTCCATTGCAACTCATGCAGAATTATAAGTCACTATTGAGATCAGTATGTAAATTGCTGGCAATAAGCCTATTGTTCACATTGGTGATTTATCCCATGCATGATGAAATGGATTCTCACTCATTAGAAAAAGATATCATTATTCATTCCCATGCATTTAACTCTGTACAGAATAAGGTAAAAAAAATAACTAGCATCCTTCTTGCATTTTCAATAAATCTCTTGCAAACTTTTGTAGATAATTTAGCACCCTCAAATACCTCATTTACCATTTCCTCATTTACCCCTTTTCCATATTCATTATCTAAGTTCATTTTACGCCTATAATTTAAAAATATCTTTAAGATATCTGCATTGCTTTAAAACACCTGTATTGTTTTATAACAACTAAACATTAGCACGGGAGGGTAGTCCAATGAAAATCACCAGAAGAGATTTTATCAAGACTTCGGCAATAGCAAGCGCAGCAATGGCAATGCCGCTGAAGTTTGGCGTGCGCAATGTTTTTGCAGCAGCCAACAGCCCGCAACTTGCAAAATGGCAATGGGCAATGCGCGGCCTTCTGTTCCCTGATGGCACAGGAGACCCGAACGGCATTCCGGTCATGAGCTCCATAGCTGACCCATTCTTTGCCGGGACAAATTTCATCCAGCTGGCAGCTGGTGAGTTTAAAGAGCAACTTCATCCACAATTAGGGCCAACAACGCTCTGGGGTTACTATGACAATAACCCTGCCAGCGGGAACTACCAAAAGAAAAGACACCTGGGTGGTGTGATGGTTGCAACCCGCAACACACCAATTCGCTCCAGGGTCACTAATACATTACCGCCCAAAAACATTATCCCGGTGGATACAACGGTTCAGGGGTATCTCAATACCTACGGAGAAAACCGTATTGCTGTCCATCTGCACGGAGGCGAAGTTCCCTGGATAAGCGACGGCGGGCCCTTTGACTGGTGGCAGCCGGATGGCACCTCAGGGCTCAGCTTTTTAAATGGACCGGGAGGCGTTCTTGACAATATAGGTAGCCAACCAATGCTTCAAGGCCAGGCAGATTTCTACTACCCCAACAACCAGAGCTCACGCCTGATGTGGTATCACGATCACGCCCACGGCATTACCCGTCTCAATGCCTATGCAGGCCTTGCTTCCGGGTACCTTATCATTGATGCGGCTCAGGACGCATTGCTGAACAGCCTCCCGCCCCTTGGCAGCACGTATCCTCTTGTTTTTCAGGACAAGAAGTTTGTGGATCCAGCCACCATAATCACAACTGATCCAACCTGGTCAATAGTGGCCCGGCCTGATGTGCAGTCCCTGGGGAGCCTGTGGTACGAGCACATCTACGACCCGAAAGAATTCAGGCTGCTCAGGGGCAAAAAATATCTTCCTCCGCCCAACCCCTCGTGCATCCCGGAATTTTTCGGCGATACCATCCTGACCAATGGCTATGCGTATCCAGTGCTCACGGTTGAAGCAAAGCGCTACCGGTTTTTCGCCCTCAATGCGAACCAGGCCCGGTTTCTCAACCTGAACCTTCTCGAGGTCAGTACAACTTCACCTGATGTTGCTACCGATCCAAGGACCCTGCTGCCGGTGAATTACATTGGACCCGGTCCTCAGATTATCCAGATAGGGTCCGAGGGCGGCTACCTGCTGCAGGATGTCTACCATCCCAATAACCGGTTTTTTAACCCAATAACCCTGACCGGCAACCTGCTGCTTGGTACAGGTGAGCGCGCTGATATTGTTATTGACTTTACCAATATGGCGGGCAAAGAGTATATCCTTTACAACGATGCCCCTGGGCCATTCCCGGCTGGGCCGGCTACTACCGACTATTTTCTCGGTAACCGGCAGAACAAGGTGCAGCCGATTGCCGGCACAGGACCTGATACAAGAAATATTTTAAGAATAAAAGTTGTTGCCGGCGCATCAGATCCGCAGCCGCTTCCGGTAATAAATCCGGCTAACGATCCGGTGGATCCGCCATTTCTGGCAACACCGATTGTGAACGCTGGTGTGCCCCAGCCCCTTAGCATTGCCAATGTAACCAACATCCCGGCAGGCGCAACGCTCAATCCGGTACCGCGGGATCTTACGCTGAATGAAGCCTTTGATCTATACGGACGGCTTACCCAGCTGCTTGGCACAACGACCATAAACCCGGTAAATAATGCATATGGTCGCGAGTACCTGGAGACAGCCACAGAGGTTATTCCCAATAATACTGTTGAGGTCTGGCGCATATACAACCTCACGGCTGACACGCACCCGATCCACTTCCACCTCAATACCTGCCAGGTGTTGTCACGCCAGCCGTTTGCCCTGACGAAGGGCGTCTTTACACTGACCGGCGCAGCGCGTGGATGCGAGCCAAACGAGCTTGGCTGGAAGGAGACGGTACAGATGCATCCGGGCGAAGTGACGACCGTAGCATTCCACTTCAACCTGCCTTCCGTGCCATTTGCAGTTCCACCCAGCACGAGGACTGGCGGCAGCGAGTATGTGTGGCACTGCCATATCCTGGAGCACGAGGAACATGACATGATGCGGCCTCTGGTAATCACCTGATTCAAGTGATTCCCTGGAGCCCAGGATTGTTTAATCAAGAAACCCCGACACTGGCGCACGTGCCGGGGTTTCTTTTTATGCATTTATGAAATTCTATGATAAATTTCATAAGAAAATAATTTCCAAATTGGGAGTTGATAATCCATGAAAAAACTGCTTTACGCCGTGTTGCTGATCGCACTGTTGAGCGGGGTTTTTGCTGCTGGTTCATGGTATGGCAATAGAGCGCCCAAACAAACAGGCGCTACTGCAGGGAGAAAGATTCTCTATTATGTAGATCCCATGAACCCAGCCCACACCTCTGATAAACCGGGCCGTGCGCCCTGCGGCATGGATATGGAGCCGGTTTATGCGGATGAAACTACTGATCAAGCCAAAGGTAAGACGGCTTCTCTGCTGCCCGGAACAGTAAAAATAACTCCTGAAAAACAGCAGCTCATCGGTGTTAAGGTTGGTTTGGTGGAAAAGAAACCGGTTAGCCAAAAAATGCGGCTGTTGGGCCGTGTGGCCAGTGATGAAACGCGGGTATATATCATCAACGCAACCATTGACGGGTGGATGACAAAGGTGCTGCCGTATTCCACGGGAAGCCTGGTAAAAAAACACCAGGTTCTTGCGTCATTCTACAGCCCCGAGTTTTTATCTTCTGAGCAGGCCCTGATCTTTGCCCTCGGTTCGAAAGACCGGGTGCAGACGGCAGGCAGTGAGAGTCCAGCACAGCAAAATCGACTCGACCAGTTCAATATTAATTTACGGCAGTACACGGATTCATTGAGAAACCTTGGCATGGGAGAGCAGCAGATAAAGGAGATAATCCGAACTCGCAGCTACATAGAAAATGTTGATATCACTTCCCCTGCAGACGGATTCATCATCGTCCGGAATGTTTCCGAGGGCCAGCGTTTTGATAAAGGAACAGAGCTGTATCGGATTGCGGATCTCAGCCGCGTTTGGATACTTGCCGACCTGTTTGAAAACGAAGCAGAATTGATAAAAATTAAACCGGGGGCAAGTGTACAGGTCTCGCTTCCCTATCAGAAAAAAACTCTATCGGCCACGGTCTCCAACATTATTCCCCAGTTTGATACTACCTCCCGCACGCTCAAGGTGCGGCTTGAGGCTGACAACCCGGAATTTCTGCTTAAGCCCGCCATGTTTGTTGATCTGGAAGTTCCCATAAGCCTGCCCCCGACTCTTATTATCCCGGTGGATGCAATCGTTGACTCCGGTCTCAGAAATACTGTTTTTGTTGACCGGGGTAATGGGTTCTTCGAGCCCAGGACCATTGAGACAGGCTGGCGCATTGGCGACAAGGTTGAAGTTGTCAGGGGGCTTATGCCCGATGAGCGGATTGTTATCTCTAGTACTTTTCTCATTGATTCCGAGAGCCGCATGAAACTGGCAGCTGCTGGCCTTTTCGGCACTCAGGTAAAGGATCCTGTATGCGGCATGGTGATTGATGAAGATAAGGCTAAGGCATCAGGATTGAAAAAAGAATACCGCGGGCAAACCTACTATTTCTGTGCAGATGTCTGCTTGAAGCAATTTGACCAGAACCCTGATCGCTATGTAGAGCCATCAGGGAGCAGCAGCGCGGAAACCAGCTCCGGGTCAGCTCAATCCGGCCACATGGAATCCGTCACTGCTCAAAAAGACCCTGTATGCGGGATGAAGGTTGTTCCACAAGAGGCGGAGAAAGCACAACGGAAAAGCGAACATCACGGCAACCAGTATTATTTCTGCTCTGACAGCTGCAAGCAGCTGTTTGACAAAGACCCAGAAAAATATGTGAAAAATCTTTCATTGAATCAGAAACCGTAACAGGAGACTTCCTTTTAACACACTAAAAATGGCAGAGAATAGGGGCATGATCAACCGCATCATAGATTTTTCAATCGAGAATAAGGTTATTGTCTTCTCCGTAATTGCAGTAGCCTGCGTGGCCGGGTGGTGGTCTATGAAGAATCTTCCCCTGGACGCCATCCCTGACCTGAGCGACACACAGGTTATTATTTATTCACGATGGGACCGCAGCCCGGATATCATGGAGGCCCAGGTGACCTATCCCCTTGTGACGGCGATGCTTGGGGCGCCAAGGGTTAAATCTGTCAGGGGCTTTTCTGATTTTGGGTATTCATACGTCTATATCATCTTTGAAGATGGCACTGATATTTACTGGGCACAGGAGCGGGTACAGAAATATCTCTCTGCAATACTGCCGCGCCTTCCGCAGGGCGTGAGAACGGAGATAGGTCCTGATGCCACAGCGCTGGGCTGGGTGTTTCAATACGCACTGATAGATGAATCAGGCACCCACAGCCTGGCAGACATGCGCTCATACCAGGACTGGTACCTGCAATATTACCTGAAGGCTGTGCCGGGAGTGGCGGAAGTTGCACCGGTCGGCGGTTTCGGCAAACAGTACCAGGTTAACGTTGATCCCAACCGGCTGCAGGCGTTTGGCATTTCTATCAGCCGAGTGGTTGAAGCAGTGCGCAGCGGAAACAAGGAGACCGGCGGGCGGCTGGTTGAATTTGGCGGCACTGAATACATGGTGCGCGGTCGCGGCTACGCTCAGTCTATCCGGGATATTGAAAATATTGTGCTTGCCAGCAATAACGGCACGCCCATTCGTATCAAAAATATCGGACAAGTGGTAGAAGGGCCGGAACTCCGTCGAGGTGTTACCGATTTAGATGGCATGGGGGAAGTAGTATCCGCCATTGTGATTATGCGGTATGGGCAGAATGCTCTTGATGTAATCAAAAGGGTCAAGACAAAAATCAACGAGATTGAACCAGGCCTTCCTCCTGGCGTCAAGGTAGTGCCCATCTATGACCGCTCTGACCTCATTCTGCGAGCCATTGATAACCTTAAATCAACACTGGTGGAAGTAATACTCACTGTTGTGCTGGTAATATTTGTCTTCCTCTGGCACATCCCCAGCGCCATCATACCGGTTGTTACCATCCCTGTTGTGGTACTGCTGTCCTTTATCCCGTTCCGCATGATGGGAGTTACCGCCAATATCATGTCCCTGGGCGGCATAGCCATTGCGATTGGCGCCTTGGTTGATGCAGCAATTGTAGTTGTTGAGCAGACGCACAAAAATCTGGAGCAGTGGGAGCAGGAAGGGCGCAGGGAAGACTACCGGGCAGTAGTGACCAAGGCCATAAAGCAGGTTGCAGGTCCAAGCTTTTATGCGCTGCTGGTTATTGCCGTCTCATTTCTGCCCGTGCTTACCCTCGAGGCGCAGGAAGGGCGATTGTTTAAGCCGCTGGCCTACACAAAGAATCTCTCCATGTTTATCGCAGCACTGCTTGCAATTACCCTTGACCCTGCGCTCAGGATGTCGCTGACGTATATGACACAGTTTAGCTTCCGGCCGCGCTGGTTGCGTCGGATACTGAATGCCACCGTGGTGGGCACTATTCATTCCGAAAACACGCATCCGATCAGCCGTACACTGAAAAAATTCTATGAGCCAGCGGTTAACTGGACGCTGCACAGGCAGTGGACGGTGATTGCTGCAGCATTTATACTTGTATTGTCAACTATCCCGGTCTTTTTCAGGCTCGGCTCTGAATTTATGCCCCCGCTCGAGGAAGGATCTATCCTCTATATGCCTTCAACCATGCCGGGCATTTCAATTACCGAGGCACAGAAACTTCTGCAGGTCACGGACCGGGTCATTAAGCGGTTCCCGGAAGTTGACCGGGTGCTGGGAAAAGCCGGCCGTGCCGAGACATCAACAGACCCCGCACCGCTTTCAATGCTGGAAACAGTGATCACCCTCAAGCCCAAGTCCCAGTGGCGTCAGGCAGATACCTGGTATTCATCGTGGGCACCGGAGTGGCTTAAAAAAGTTTTACGTCACATCACCCCGGATAATATTTCCCAGGAAGAGCTTATCTCTCAGCTGAACAGCGCACTGCAGATTCCCGGCCTTGCCAATGGCTGGACCATGCCCATAAAGGGCAGGATTGAAATGCTGAGCACCGGCATTCGCACGCCGGTGGGATTAAAAATTTCCGGTGCTGATTTAACTGCTATTGAAAAGATCGGCACCCAGATTGAATCAGTACTCCAGTCTGTTCGGGGCACCAGAAGCGTTTTTGCCGAGCGCACCGGGAGCGGCTTCTTCCTTGATTTTCAATGGAACCGGGAAGAACTGGCACGCTATGGCCTGAATGTCGAGGAGGCGCAGGAAGCAATTGAGAAAGCGATCGGTGGGGATAATGTTACTACCGTGATAGCTGGCCAGGAACGTTATCCGGTCAATGTCAGGTATATGCGGGATTTTCGCTCTGACATCGGGGCCCTCGGCCGTGTGCTCATCTCTACTCCTGATGGGCAGGCACAGATTCCGCTTTCGCAGCTTGCCACCATCCGCATGCTCAACGGACCTTCAATGATCCGCAATGAAGAAGGGATGCTCACCGGATATGTGTATGTGGATATTGCTGATCGCGACCCAAGCAGCTACATAGAGGAAGCAGGACTGCTGTTGCGGGATAAGATCAAGCTGCCACCTGGCTATGCCATAACCTGGAGCGGACAGTACGAGGCTATGACGAGAGTACGTGAGCGGTTATTTCTAGTGGTGCCTCTGACACTGGCGCTGATACTGCTGCTGCTTTATTTAAACACGCGATCGGTTGTTAAGACGTTAATTGTTATACTGGCAGTGCCGTTTTCCGCCATAGGGGCAATCTGGTTTTTGTATCTGCTGGGCTATAATATGAGCATCGGTGTATGGGTGGGATTGATTGCATTGCTGGGTGTTGATGCTGAAACAGGAGTGTTCATGCTCCTGTACCTGGATCTTGCCTATGAGCAGGCAAAAAAAGAGGGACGCTTGCGGAGCCTTGCTGATTTGCAGGATGCAATCCGCTACGGTGCTGTGCAGCGGCTGCGGCCAAAATTCATGACGGTGGCGACAACATTTTTAGGGCTGGTGCCGATCATGTGGTCAATTGGCACCGGTGCCGATGTGATGAAACGAATTGCAGCCCCAATGATCGGTGGAATTTTCACTTCATTTCTTTTAGAACTGCTAGTTTATCCGGCTATTTATCAGATATGGAAATGGAATTTTGAATTAAAAAAACAGCTTTAATTTATTATCTATCAGGAGGGAACCAATGAAAGCAACGAAAAAAATGCAAACCATTACCTGTGTTGCAGCTGTATTACTGTTTGCCACGAGCTGCTTTGCTCAGCAATCCGGCACGGATAAAAATAGAATGTTAAATCTCTCTATTGAGGGAAAGATTTCATATGTTCAGAGAACGGGTTATTACATGGCGACAACGGAAAGCCCAGCTGTTGAATATTTCATTGTAAATCCGGATGCAAAAACACTGGATAAGCTGATAAAGCAGGGTAAACCGGTAAAAATAGACGGGTATCTTACTGTTGGAGCAGACCAATTGTTTGTTGAAACAATAAACGGAAAAAAATACACGCCGGCAAAACAAAAGTAACTGCCGGAAGGGTTGCCTTAACATTGCCAGTTCAGGAATGGAGCTTACTCTGAAAAAGCTTGCGTACTTTATGGCAGCACTGATATGTGCGGGTTTAATATCTGGTTCAATATCTGAAGCCGGCTGGCAAATTACACAACTTACACACAATAATTATTATGATGCATATCCCCAGATAAACAATAGCGGCCATGTTGTCTGGCAGGGTGCTGATGGGCCTGACTACGAGATATTTTACTGGAATGGGAACAGCATAACAAAGATTACCAATAATGATTTTGACGATGGCTCTCCTCAGATAAATGACAGTGACCAGATTGTATGGTACGGGCGTGACGGCACTGACTACGAGATATATTTCTGGGATGGTACCAGTGTGACCCAACTTACTGATAATGAAGACGATGATCTGTCTCCACAGATAAACAATAGTGGAAAAATTGTCTGGCAGGAGATGGATAACGCGGGAACGGTTCCAGATTATGACTATGAGATATACTACTGGGCAGGGTCCGGGGCTGCTATCCAGATCACAAGTAATAATTTTGACGACCTCAGCCCCCGAATCAGCGACAACGGCAATGTTGTCTGGCAGGGAGACAGCGGCACAGACAGCGAGATATATTACTGGAATGGCTCCAATACTACCCAACTCACAAGGAACAAGTATGCTGATGGTGGTCCCCAGATCAACAGCACCGGCAAGGTTGTGTGGCAGGGGTCAGATAATACAGATAATGAGATATATTACTGGAATGGCAGCAATACTAAGGCTATTACCAATAATAGTACTACAGATGCTCTGCCGCAGATCAATGATAGCGGTCAGTTAGTGTGGTATGGTTATGACGGAACGGACTATGAAATATATTTCTGGAATGGAAGTAGTACTACTAAAATTACAAATAATACGATGTTAGATATTTCTCCTCAGATCAATAACCGCGGCGAAGTAGTGTGGCAGCAGTATGACGGAAATGACTATGAGATATACTACTGGAATGGGACCCTGTTTACACAGATTACAAACAATACGGTCGATGATTATGCTCCCCGGAGTAACGATAGCGGGCAGATAGTTTGGTATGGCTCTGATGGCACGGATTATGAGATATTTATGGCTCAAAACATTGATGATAGTGATGGCGATGGTATCTCTGACACGGAGGATAACTGCCCCCATAAACCCAACGGACCCAACCTTGGCACCTGTTCTTCGACCTCAGATAAACCTGGCATAAACTGCACAAGTGATGCTGGCTGTGCTAATGGATGTTCATCAAATGGTCTGTGTATTAAAGACCAGAGAGATACCGATGTAGACGGCAAGGGAGATGTGTGTGATAACTGCCCGGCAGTGTGCAATCCCCAGCAGTTAGATGCTGACACGGATGGATTAGGGGATTTGTGCGACACGACTCCTGGGTGTGGAGGATGCGGATTGCCGCAGTGTGAAACGCTGTGTTCCTGAGGATGATTAGAGTACTTTAATAAATTAAACTTCCTATAAAGCGGAGTCATCACTGGCTCCGCCTTTTTTGCATGTAGAGTCGAAAATGGGCGCGGTGGTTGTAGGTTTTCGGTGGCATATGGCAGCCCTTTCGAGCTGCCGCCTCAGTCCGACTTACCATGACACGTTCCCCCAATATATTGTGGTATCATCTTAGTGGTCAAAATGCATGCTTACTGTTTATAAGCGCAACAATTCTCACTGTATAAAAAATTCATTACTTCATTCAGAAGTCAGCCCTAATAATATTCAATCTAAGTATAGTACTTGTGAATTATCGCCAGTGATAAATAGATGTGCATGAGGGCCATGCCGTCATTGCAGGCGCAAGCGAAACAATCTCAAAGATTGATTCGTTGCATGTCTTTCGCGGACTCATTTCAAGACCGAAGTTGAACGCTGCGCACGACCCTTATCAGTATGAACGGGACGCTGCACTACTTTTTATTGTTGTTTGTTCTGGATGAGGGAATTTTAACAGGAGGCTGCTGAAGTTCTCCCTCTGCAGCATCCGCTGTGTCGCCCAGCTTTTTAAAGTCAAACAGCTTGTTATCAAGCAGATGCGAGGGAATGACGCGGCCCAGGGCCGAGAGCATGGTATCGCGGAACATGGGGATATCGGCTGATAGCTCGCTGATCAGGCGCTTGATATGCTTGCGCTTCAGGTGCGGCTGGGCTCCGCATACACCGCAGGGTATGATAGGATAGCCCATAAGATTAGCGAACGCTGCGATATCCTCCTCGCGGCAGTAGGCGAGGGGACGGATAACCGTGTTGCGGCTGTCGTCGCTTCTCAAAATCGGAGGCATGGTTTTAAGCGTGCCGTTAAACATCATGTTCAAAAGAAACGTTTCCAGGATGTCATCTGCATGGTGGCCCAGGGCAATTTTAGTGCACTTCATTTCTACTGCTGTGCTGTAGAGGATGCCGCGCCGCAGCCGCGAGCAGAGGGCGCAGGTGGTTTCTCCTTCAGGGACCTTACTTTTAACAATGCGGTAGGTATCTACTTCAACGATGCGGTACGGAAGCCCCAGACTGTCGAGGTATTGCGGAAGAACATTTCCAGGAAAACCGGGCTGCTTCTGGTTCAGGTTTACCGCGATAAGCTCAAACTGCACCGGTGCCCGCGGCTGCAGGTCCTGCAGGAGGGTGAGCAGAACGTAGCTATCCTTGCCGCCACTCAAACAGACCATGATGCGGTCGCCATTGACAATCATATTGAAATCTTCAATGGCCTTTCCCACGCCGCGCAGCAGCTTTCGTTTTAAACGGGTACGCTCATCCATAACACTCTTACTCCTTTTCATGCCGCTCAAGCCATGAAATGATAGTAGCGCCGGGAATTATAAAAGTCAAAATATTGAAGGAAGGCTTTTTTTCTAATACAGGCGCACGGGCAATTTAATGCAGCAGTATATAAAAGAGCGGAGCCATTACCAATGACTCCGCTCTTTGACTGTCAATAACAGCTTATTGCTGTAAGATTATTTTA
>Ga0209668_10000717_pt1 | contig 13795 bp, 9 predicted proteins | sample FrelakmetPLP11PL_FD_187150 | JGI IMG/M metagenome (GOLD analysis project Ga0209668, IMG submission 187150) | Freshwater lake sediment microbial communities from the University of Notre Dame, USA, for methane emissions studies - PLP11 PL (SPAdes)... | ecosystem: Environmental > Aquatic >... | reverse complement strand
ATTCTTTTTTCAAAAATTCATGCCGTTCCTGTTTTTCTTTTTTTTCCTCTTCGATGGTTTGTTGCATCAGGTTCAGTCCGGCGCGCGTTTCCGCGTGAGTCTTTTCCTGTGCTTCCCGTGACGGTGATGTCCTTGGCTTTTCCTGTTCGCGAAGACCCGTTTCCGTCGGTTTTGCATCTTTTTCCGTTTTGGCGGTTTCCAAAGAGCTATTTTTGTTTTGTTGGCCTTTGATTGGCATATTGTCCGTTAATCTTATTATTTTAACACAATTAGGGCTTTAATTAAAGCAGTCTCTCTCTTCCTTTTGTAAGATTAGTGCGTTATGGTTTAGCAGATTTTGCGTTATATCAAATATGGCCAAGAAAGTTTTGACAATCGGAGAAATAGAACAACTGGTTGAGAAAGCCCAAAACGGCGATACCGGTTCTTTCGGGGATTTGTACGATTTTTTTATAGATCCGATTTATCGTTACATATTCTTTAAGGTCAAAAAGGATGATGCCCTTGATTTGACCGAGAATGTTTTTTTGAAGATATGGGAAAACCTTGGATCTTACAGAAAAACTGAAGGGAGCAGTTTTTCGTCCTGGGCGTATCGGATTGCCCACAATGTCGTTGTTGACTATTACCGGATTACAAAAGAACACTCCGAACTGGATGCCAATATCGCCGATGATAAGAAGCATAACAATCCGGTGGTTACCACAGAAAGGAAGTTGGGGCAGGATGCCCTTAAGAACGCCATTTTCAAGCTGAAAAAGACCTACAGGCAGATTATTCTGATGAAGTACATCAATGAGCTGGAAAATCATGAAATCGCCCGTGTTTTAAGAAGAAGCGAGGGAAGCGTAAGGATCTTAAAATTCAGGGCGCTGAAGGCTCTGAAAAGGATTCTTGAAGAGATGAATATAACTTATTAAATGGTGTTTTGCCTTACGGCAAAACTTACTCATATGCACACTCCGCACTTCGTGCTCCGTGTGTGGGTAACAAATCGCATTGGCGCTCGTTGTAAGTCATGTTGAAATCAATTTTTATGTTTGGTTTTGGAAAGAAAAACAGGCTGCATGAAGAGGAAATCGAGAAGTTGATAGTTGCTTTGAAACGGGTTGAAAGACCTTCTTTAAGCCCTCAGCAGGGTTTGGCGATGAAGGCCCGTTTGATGCATTCGATCAGACGAAACCGCAATTTTGATATTGTTCCGGCTCCGATGCGGAAGCTGTCGGCAAAGTTAAGGGTTGTCGCTTCAAGAATCATTTTGCCCGCGCAGGTTGCTGGTATGCTCAAAGAAAGGATTATGCGCGCGGTTGAGGCGAAGGCGCTCGCAATGAGTTCCACCCCATACTCTAGGTATTTCCGACTTGCCACTTCCGGTCTTCTTCTTTTTGTTTTTGCGTTTACCGCTTTGTTTTCTGCGCCTTTCAGGATTCCGGTCACTTATGCCGGCACATATCTGGATGAGATTTCAGGTGAAGTCCTTGTATTGCGTGGTGGTATGTTCATGGATGCCCGCAAAGACCTGGCGATAAATGAGGGCGATATTGTCATGACAATGAATGAAAGCTCTGTGACGATCCGTTTTCTTGATCATAGTGTCGGCAGGCTGGATGGAAATACCGGAGTTGAGATTAACAGGCTTTATAGTGATCCGCTCAATCCGGTGTTGACGAAGGTTGAGCTTTTTTTGAAAGAAGGCAGGATATGGGCTAAGGTTGGTAATCTTATCGATGACAAATCCATTTTTTCCGTAGGTACGGATAAGGCGATTGCCGATGTTCCCAAGAAAGGCGCTTTTGATATGCGCGAGGAAGTTGATACGACCAGGATTGCGGTATATGACAACATGGTGGAGGTTAAGTCTGTGAGTGATTCCGGAAACGGTATGGCTAAAACGGTTTTGGCAGGTTATCAGGTGGAAATCAGAAAAGATGATTCTGCCGTTATCGCTCTTAAACAGATAGAAAAGGGAGATCCAGAAACGGTCGCTTCCACGCGGTGGCTTGAATCAAATATGTCCAAGGATGACGGCTATATCGCTTTACTTGCGGATACGGCGTCTGCCGATGTCCTGGAAGCTGATACTACACAGGTGGAAGAGCCTAAGGTTATTTCCAATCCCGATGTCGAAGCCCAAAAAATCTATTTCATGGGGAAATATGCGGAACTTGTGAAGGCGGAAGCGATGTTTGTTCGCGGGAACCATAAGGAAGGTTCCGATTTACTTCGCAGTTTCAGGAGGGGTATAAACAATATTCTTGCTGTAATCCCTGATTTGGAGGCAAAAGATGCCATTGGAACCGCTTTGCTTAAAAATATGATTAAAGAAAAAATTGCCGTTCAGATTAAGGATTTTTCTGCTTTTTTGCCTGGGGACAGGCTTTATCCGGTTAAAGAACAGATACAGGATATTGAACTGCTTTTAGCGGAAAGTCGGGTGGAAAAAATGAATTTGAGGATTTCCCAGGCGGAAAACAAGTTGCTTGAAATCCAGGAATTGCTGGAGGATGACAAGATCGGTTATGTTCCCGCGTTGCTCAACGATTACAGGAACAGGATGGATCAAATGGTTCTTATTCTTTCCGAAACCGAAGCCACCGATTTACAGGGAATATTGATTGATCTTGTTGTCGGTCAGGTACGGCAGGTCAAGGTGCTGACTTCCATTGAGGAAACTCTTGCCGGGTCCGCTCATTCTGATTTGCTTGCTCAAATAAGCGCGTTGAGGCAGGGGCGCATGGTAAAACTGCTTGATTCGCTTGCGTCGATCAAAGACAAAATTCCCGCTGAAGTTATGATTGGGTTGAAGGATGTATTTGACACATACCTTGCCGATGCGAGTGATCGGGATATTCTGGAACCCGAATTTGCCCGTCTCTTTGGAGGCGCCGGCGCTCTGAATTTTATACAGCCGAATGGCACCGGTATCCCAAGTGAAGTCGGGATGGTGATGCTATCAAGTTTGGAAGCCACTCCTGAAGTTGTTCAATTCATGGATACTGTTGATCCTGTCGAAGTTGTCGGATTAGACACTCCAGGCGGCGAGCAGACCCAGAATTAGTCCGAATCCCGCAAAAAAAGCTCCGATAATCCAGAAGCGCATGACCACGGTTGGTTCGGGCCAGCCCTTTTTTTCAAAGTGGTGGTGAAGAGGGGCGATCAGGAAGACTTTTCGTTTGAAAAGTTTTTTTGAGATGATCTGGATGATGACGGAAACGGTCTCAATTACGAAGACAAAGCCGATTAACGGCAATACGGCAACGGAATCGGTCATCATCGCGATTACGCCCAAAGTTGCCCCGAGTGAAATCGCCCCCGTGTCGCCCATCATGAAAGCCGCTGGAAAAATGTTGAACCAGAGGAATCCGATCAGGGCTCCCACAATCACCATACAGAGCGCGGCAAGGATGAAAAGCCCTTTGGCGAAGGCGATCACGCTGAAAGCGGCAAAGGCGATGATCAGGAGGCCTCCGGCAAGACCGTCCAGTCCGTCGGTGATGTTAACGGCGTTGGCGGTGGCGGTTATTATAAAAATGAAGAGAAGCATGTAGACAATGCCTAACTGGTATTCCACGCCGCCGAGTGAAAATTGCGTCAACGGGAGTGAGACTTCTCCGAATCCCGGAAAATATACCGAGTTGAAGCCCAGTTTGGTGTTGAACCAGAAAGCTCCCACTGCGGCAAAAAGCGTCAGCCACAGGAATTTTGGTTTGATGTTAATTCCTTTGCTTTTGCCCAGTCCCTTGATGTTGAAATAATCGTCGACCGCGCCCAGCAGGGCGGTGGCCAGCAAAGTCGCCAGTGGAAGCCAGGTTTCGTTGCGGTTGATCAACGAGTTCTCGGTCAAACCGAGTGACGAAGAGAGTCCCGACAACAGGACAATCACAAAGGATGAGCCCCAGATGAGGATTCCTCCCATGGTTGGAACACCCTTTTTTTTGCCGTGCAGGGACTGGAAGATGGTGGCCTGTTCGCCGGTGGACGCGACTTCCCTGATTTGCTTGACGCACTTGAAGCGGTAAAGCAGTTTGATGAAATGGGGAGTAACCGCGATTGTCAGCAAAAAGGTGCTTATCAGCGAGCCGAAAATCAATATCAAATGGCGGATGCTGTCCTGGAGGTTCATAATCAATTCCATTTATAGGCTTTGAAGACCCAGTCGGCAAGTAATTTTGTTTCACTGTAGCGGGCCGGGCTGTTCAGGACGACGGTGAGGATATCGTGGCCCTGTTCGTTTTCTATGATTGCGATGAGGCATTCACCGGCTTCGTCGGTGGTGCCCGTTTTTAAGCCCAATACATTAAGATAACTGCCCAGCAATTCGTTGGTGTTTTTGAGTTTGTGGACGGTGACGCCGTTCGCTGATGAGATTTCCATCTCTTTTTTTACGGCTGTTCTGCGCACAAAACTTTTGCCGTACGCGTATCTTGCCAGGAGTGTAAGATCGTAGGCGGTGGAAATGTTTTGGGTTTCTGTGCCGGAATCGCCTTGTCCGATGCCAATCGTTTTAAGGATGTTGTCTTCTTCATCGATGGCGGGGTTTGCGGTGGGAGTTGGGGATGAGGCCGTTGCAGGGGTGGCTGCGGCGGATGTTGCCGTGGCGATGTCGGGTGAGTCAGTTGAGGCGTCGGTTGTTTCCGGAGTTAATCCGGGATCCTGGTTTAATCCGGTCGGGTTGATGAATTTTGTCGCCAGTAGGCCAAGTTGTACCGCGCGCACATTCATTTTGCCAACGAATTTTTCGTAGGTGCCGGAGTTGTGTTCAGCCAGCGCATTGGCGGCGTCATTGGCGGAATTGATCAGGGTGGCGTAGAGCAGGTTTTCCACGCTGATTTTTTCGTCCTGGGCAAGCCAGATTTTTGATCCTTCCGTTTGCGAGGTCTTCTTTGAAATTTTGGCTATTTCTTTAAGATCGTTTTCTTCAAGGATCAATACCGCGGTCATGAGTTTGGTCAGACTGGCTATGGGAAGCGGGTCATGGATGTTTTTTTCGTATAAAACAAGGCCGTTTTTAAGATCCACCGCTATGGCGGATTTGGCTTTGATTACCGGCGCGATTTGGAGCTCGTTTTTTTCCGGAACCGCTGTTGCTTCAAGCGTTGGCTGGTCGTTCCACGGCATTGTGTGAGGGGATGTCGCGGCGGTGTCACCGAAAGCCAGGGTTCCGGCGGCGTAAAGGCTTAAAAGGGTTGTAATCATGGGCGTTTATATGTTGCCGTCCGTACTTGCCGGGGGTGCCTTATGTGGATGCTGGTGTCGCAGTTGAAGAGGGTGTGTTTCCGGCCGGTACTGTTGTAGCTGTGGTATCTGGTGTTGGGGCGGCGAGATATTTTAGTGAGTTGAACGGATCTGCAATTCGCTTGGAAAGATAATCCCGGCCGAGTTCAATTACAATGGCGCTGTCGGCCCGTTTTTCGCTTTCAAGGTAAGAAGGGGGGATTCCGGCGACATTCTTTAGTCCCGGCATGATTGAATTGATGATATCCAGGGCGGCCGGTTTTTCTCCTTTAGGGCCCGGCAGGTAATATATGGTGGATTCTTCAAGGGTGCGGTCGGTGCCGTTGCCGTAATAGACCGTGTTAAGGCAGAAACGGCTGATCAGTGACATCCCTTCGTATGCGATGCCAGCCGTCTTGGTGCCGTTCAATATCTGGATTTTTTCGTTTTTCGCGGCTTCCACGCTGGCGATTTTGCTGTAAACATTATTGACGAAAAGGTTGATGTAGTCGTATTCGTTTCCCGCCGGCAGGAGTACGGATGCTCCGCTGAAAAATTCGCGTGCCGGAGTGTATAATAATCCTCCGCACGCGGTCGGGTCATCGTTCATCACCAACGGGACTGTGCTTTCTTTGCCCATGTCTTTTGCAAGTTTTGCCAATTCGATGATTTCCGCCAGGGAGAGATTGGTTTCAATACTGTCGCTAACCGAAGCGAAAAGTTTTTGTATCTTAGCCGGGCTTGTAAGGATGTCCATGCTTAATGCCTTGTCTTTAAGAGCATATATCAGCTGTTGTTGTCTTTTTGCCCGGCCGAAGTCTCCTCCGGAATTGCCGTGTCTGCTGCGGGCGTATTTTAGCGCCGTTTTTCCGTCAAGGTGTTGTGGTCCTTTTTTGATGGAAAATGTTTCGTAAAGGATGGTTCCGTCTTTTGGGTATTCGGGATCGTAGATATCTTCTTCAACGATTAAATCCACTCCGCCAAGGTCGTCCACTATTTTTTCAAAGCCGCCGAAATCGATCTTTAAGTAGTATTGGATGGGAAGGCCCGTGAGTTTGCTTATCGTGTCTTTGAGGACGGTCATTCCTTCTTCTTTGCCGTATTTATTTATGGCCGCGTACAGGACTTCGTTGATCCTGGATCTGCCGGTCTGTTTTGTTTCCACAAAGAGGTCGCGCGGCACGGAAAGCATGGGTACCAGTTTGTTCTTATAATCGATTCCGGCGACGATTATCGTGTCGGTCAGGTTTGCTCCATCGTGGTTTCCTCCTCCGATTCCCGTGAGCAGGATGTTGGTCATGCCTTTTTCGTCGGATTGCAGATTTTTGCCGAATGAAAAAATGATGCCGGTGAAATCCAGACTGCGCGCCAGCTGAAAAATTACGAAAAGCAAAAGGACAACCGCGCCAAGCGCTCCAATCACCGTGACGGCCTGGATTTTCAGAATTGGGGCAAGTCTATTAAGGGAGAGGAGTCTTGCCGGAGTTGGGGGCTTTTCCGTGCTTATCGGGCCACGGCTAATTTTCCTGGTTCTGAAATCCATGGCGGTAGTGCCGGGTTAGGAAAAGTTCTTTACCATTTTAGATATTTTTGCGTTTTTATCAAGCGGTGTTTTGCTTGTCGATAATATGGATTTATTGGTAGATGCAATTGCTTTGCCCGTGCGTTAAGTGGAATAAAACAGGGTTGCCTTAAGGGTCCCTATATTGTCTACTTTCAGGCCGATTCCTATGGTATTTAATGTTGTTGTTGAAAAGCCTTCTCCCGCAAGTATTCCCTGCACAATTTTTTCCATATCGGGTGATTCCAACAGTTGCGCATATACGGATCGATCCTTGATGCTTGCTCTGATCGTCGTGTCCAGTATTTCGCCAGCTGGTGAAGTAAAGCCCAGAAAGTTTTGCGAGGCCATGTTTTCACTCCAGTTATCGGCGATTTGAGAGAGGGTGAGGTCCTGCGTGAATTCCTCCATTCCCTGAGCGATTCTTTCTGTATTGATTTTTTGCAGGATTTCTTTCTTATAATTTATAAGGTCAATTTCCGTCAGTTTTTCGGTTGAAAATTCTTCGGTAACAAACAGGTATCCTTGTGAGTCGCGGGTAATTCCGATGCCAAGTTTTGTCCATTCCGGTGTGAGAATATTGGCGCGATGTATGCCGCTTCTCATCAATCCGTTGTGCGCTTTGGCAATCGTGCTTGTCTGTGCGATGTTTTCACCAACCGGGGTTGGTATTCCCATGGCGATCCTACGGTCTTCTGGCCATTCCTTGTCCGGATTGATGTGTCCGAAAAAATCTCTGTTAACCATGTCTTCACTGTGAAGTTGGGCAAGGTTGGTGAGAGTCGCGTCCATTTTGACCGTTTGCAGTCCTGCGGCGGTTCTGTCTGTATTTATCAGGTCCAGTAATTTTGTCCTCATTTCTTCCAGCCCCATAGAGTCTTCGGGGGTTGAATATGTCGCCAGGTCAATAAAGTCCGGGATTAGCGGAATTTGTCCTTTGAGGTAGACCGGATAGTTTAATACGGCTTTCCCGTCTATTCCGTTGATTTCAATAAAGTATGTGCCGTTCGCGGTTGTTGGTTTGTAACGGAATGTAAAACCGCTTTTGGCCGTGATTGTCTGTGATGAATAATATTCGCCGTATGGCAGAGTGCTGGTTATTTTGACCATCTCAACCGACCCGTCCGGCTTTGTTATGGCCGCCTCTGCGAAAATCTCGGTTTTTGCCGTTCCGGTGAATGAAATTGATTTACTGTCGTAATATGTTCCCGGTAGTGCCATTATCGACAGTCCGGTTTCGTCGTTTTCGGTGAAATGGTGCCCTGTTGCAGAAAAATAAACCGTATCGCTTTTTTTCCAGCCGCCCGAAAGGGCAAGCGGTTTTTCCGATGCGAGAGGAGTTCCTTCAACCCGGATTCCGGTTTGATCTTCCGTGAACCCGTCAAATTCCGCGAATGGTATTGGGAAAGAAGAGATGCCTTGCCGGAAGATGAATTGTTTTGTTTTTGCGCCCTGGAAGACGCTGACGCGGATAAGTCCGTTTTCGTTGCCGTCCCAGGATATCGTGCTGTTTCCTTCGGAGTAAGAAATCCGCGGATCGGATGGAGCGATATTGTCTTTTGTTTCCGCGTTTTCCGGAAGAGACGGAAGCACGGATATGTCCAAGATATTACTTTCTTTTGTTGTTCCTGGGATCAATCCCAGACGGTAGTTGCCAGTTTTGCGGAAATAAACCGGGATCCTGAATTTGCCGTTATTCATTTCTGCGACATTGAGTATGTACTTTGATGTGTCGGTTTCTTTTCCCGGGGCCATGAATACAAAAGCTTTATCTCCGCTTTTTCCAGTTGTACCTTCAAAATAGTAAAGTTCATTAATGTAAAAGGTGTTTGGAAATGTTTCCGACAGCGTGACTCCTTCAAAAAAATTGGCCGGATATTCAAGGAAATCAACCGGAGTAAATGCGGCGTTTTCCGCGATTCCCGCGGTTGGTTCGGTAACCGTTACTGTTTTTGTTGCCGGGGGCGGGGGAGTAAGCGCAAAGCGCGTTGAATAATTTTCCGCATCGTTAAGTTTTGTTGCGTATGTCCGGAAAAGGATTTCGGCTGTGCGTTCTCTGGTCAGAAGGGCCTCCGGAATGTAGAATTTACCGTTTTCTTCCAGAAAGTTATGCTCTTTTGCGTATGTAACAAATGGAGTGAACCATTGTCCGGCCGGAGTGTCCCCGAAAGGGCCCGGAGTGCTTAACGAAGGCGTCTTCCACTCCTGGATTTCTCCTATCATCTTTAGACCTTCTGCTTTGGTGATCGGGTTCTCGGGACGGAACGAACCGTCGTCGTATCCTTTCACCCAGCCTTCACCGTAAGCCTTGCGCACGTATTTTGCGTACCAGGCGGTTTCGTCAATATCGCTGAATTTTATCTGGTTTGTCGAGTCCGTCCTGATGCCGGAACTTTCAATGGCGAGTTTCAGGAATTCCGCGCGGTTGACAAGGTTTCCCGGGCGGAATGAGCCGTCGGAATATCCTCCGATTATTCCCGCCGTTGAAAGGTATTCAATGGCCGTCGCGTAACGGCTGGTTGCGGAAAGGTCGGTAAAGGCCGCTTGCGCGGAGCCGGTTGAACACGAAAAAATCGTGACTACCGTTATTGCTGAAATGAATTTTGGAAAGCTCATCCGTACCGGATTTTCTCATTATCGCGCTTCTATTTCCAGTACATCTTTGCATGAGGAGTTGTTTTCCCCCAGTGCGTCGATATGAATTTTTTCTCCCGCTTTTCCTCCGCTGTAATAGAATATTTTTCCGGAAGTCACCATAAGGGCCGTGTTTTCACCGCGGGCGTTGTTTTCCGTGGAAGCGGATTGCAATGTTCCGCTATCCGCCCGTATGACCATTTCACCGCTGAAGTCCCCAGGAATTGTTGTGATGGCAATTCTTGCGCTCTGATTGGCGGGAATTGTTGACGGGGTTGTTGAAAAGGTCAGTGATTCGCACGGTTTTGATGTAGATTTTTCAACGGTGATAGTGGTTAGGCATCCCTCGTTGCCGCTTCCCGATGCCTGTACCGTTATGATGTTGTCGCTTTCTCCGCCCGAATAATTAATGATTTTTTCATCTGTTTCAATCAGAGATCCTTCATTGCCGAGACTGTCAAAGAGGATTCCTCCGTTAGCGCTGAAACGAAGTGTCCCTTGCCAGTTTTCCGGGTTGACTTGAGCGACTATTACAGCCGATTCTCCCGATTTAACCGGATAGGGAATTGACTTTAGGATTATTGACGAGCAGGCGTATGCGGACGGATTCAGTATGGTTTTTCCTTGAAATATCGAGCCAGGCGTAAGCACTGACGCGAAAATTATGACAAGGATCAATCCGACCAGTCCCGCCAGACCAAGATATACTTCTTTATTGGTATTTTTATTTATTTTCATTTTTATGTATTAGGTAATTATAGTAGAAAAAGGCAAACTAATCAATTTGGTTTGTTTTACTTGTTGTCTTTGCGCCTTTAATATTTGCGCAGTATTTTTAACCATAAATTCATGCGAAATATCGTGAAAGTAAGGAATCGCGTTGCTATGCCGTTGATTTCCTTGTTAGTAGTCATTGGGTTGGCCGGTTGCCAATTGCTTGGCACTGCCACTCCGGCAAAACCCGGAGAAGATATCATTAGAGAAGGGATTTCCAAATTGATTGGAGTTACTTCTTTTAGCTACGAGGTCGCTCTTAAAGGTGATGTGAAGGATGAAACCGGCGCTCCGGTCAAGTTTGATTTGAATCTTGGAGGCCAGCTTGATGTAAAAGACGCCAAGGATCCAAAAGCTATCCTTAAAGTTGCAGGTACTGTCAGCGACGGCTCCAATATGAGCGGCAATGGGTCATTTGATCTTCGATTGAACAAGGAGGCTTTGTATTTTGATATTCTGAAGTTGACGGTTGAAGGCTCCAGTGCGCTTCCGCCGGAAGTAACGGATATGTTTAATAAATGGTGGAAGATAACTTTGCCGGCCGGTACGCTTGATGAAATTGTGCTTGTTGTTCCGCCAGCTGAAGATGCAAAGATGACTCCGGAACAGCTGAAGTTTAAGAAGATCATGGATGAAACCAGTTTCTTCGGAAAGCCGGTTTTTGTTGGAGTTGAAAATGTTAAGGGTGAAGACTGCTATCATTACAGCGTTACCCTTGATAAGAAGGCTTTCATAGCTTTCATGAAGAAATTATCTGAACTGAATGGAGATGTTGTCACTGATTCAGATCTATCCGATGCGGAGAAGTCATTTGAGAAAATAGATATTACAGGAGATGCGTATGTCGGAGTTAAGTCGGCTTTGATGCAACAGTTAAGCTTAACAATCAAGATGGCCGGTGGAACGGGAGAACCTTCGGGTACATTTACGGTTTCTTTGAAGCTCTGGGATGTGGGTAAAACCATAACATTTGAAGCTCCGAAGGATGCCACGGAATTCCCAGTTGAAGATTTTGTCAGCGGATTCATGGGAGCGAGCGCGGCTCCGGCTACAGGGGCGGCCAGCGATATTTCACCATATGACAGTGTGACGACGGATTTTCCGGCTGATAGCGGTCTGGTGACCGATCCAGCGGGTTCCGCAACCGAACCTGCGACTGTTGGTGCGGCAGGTTAATACGGGATTGGATTCATTGTAGACTTAAAAGCCCCCCGCGAAGGGGGGCTTTTTGTTGGTTGAGCTTATATGGGAGCTATGTCCGTTCTTTTTCCACGACAATATTTTCAGGATTTCCGTTTATCGCAGTCTTTTCAGGAACCTGTCCTTTTTCCTCTTTCATCATTTTTAGAATCAGTTCGTCGTACTGTTTTGTGCCTTCCCAGATGAAGTCGAAAATTTTCTTATGGGATTCCGCCATTTCACGACTTTCAATCAATACTCCGAATTTTTCCACGAGTGAGGTGATTGCCACTTTATCGTCGTAGATAAGGAAATCCATGTGAAAATCAAATTCTTTAGGGATCAACCTGCTTTCGCGCAGTTCTTCTTTGTCCCGCAGGCGGTGTTGCATACTGGCGGTGTCGGCCGGATAGATTGATTTGACGAAGATGCCCTTGGCGGTGCGGCGGCTGTAATATGAAGGAAAATAATCCGGCAGAAGGTTTGTGAGTTCCGTCAGGGAGGCGTATGCGCGGATTATCCCTTTTGAATCCAGCGTGTTTTCCATGACATTTTGCACGCCTGCGACTCCTTCAAAAAAAGCCACTTTCGGTTTTCCGCTATACTCTTTTTTCATAAGTTCAAAATTGGCGATGCAGTTGCCCAGGTTGCTGATCTTGTCTTCAAGTTCAAAACGGCTGTTTTTTAGCTGTTCGAGCAGGTATTTTGGTTCAACGGCCGTATAATATGTGACATTATCTTTGATGTAACTGTTCACGAAACCCTTCTTCATAAGCCTTTCAAGGATTGTGTAGCAGGTACATCGGTTAATGGAGGCTTTTTTGGCTATGACGCTTACCGGATTGGAGCCTACGCTCAGCAGGCCGATGTAGGTGTTGGCCTCGTTTGCGGTCAATCCCGTTTCTTTGAGGGTTTGTAACAGTTTTTGAATGATTTGCAGATCCATCTGATTTCCAAAAAATGATAGATTGCTATCTTATAATATTATTATCATTTTGTCAATAGCATTGATTGAGATGTTGTTGGGGATTTTATCTGTTCTTAATGTGAGGCGGTTATTTATGTCTGTATGGCAAATAATCGTATTCTTAAAATTGCAGTGGTTATGTTCTTCGGGGGAGTTGCGTTATGCGCGCTGTTCCCTTATTTTGCGCTATCTGTTGCGGCATTTCTTGTGCCCATTTCCGTTTTTTGCTTATTGAAACGAAAAGGCCCATTTTTTGGGATTGCGCTGATTTTTGTGTTGGCGCTGATTTGCGGAGTTTTAAGGTATTTTGTAGCCATTCCCCAATTCGGCCCCGCTGATGCGGCTTTTTACAATGATCTGGAGGGCGCGGTTTATCTGGAGGGGATGATAGCCGCGGAGCCCGATGTCAGGTCTGACAGTATCTATTATGTTCTTGGAGCAAAGAGCATTGAGGTGGACGGTTTGTCGTTTGAGGTGACCGGTAATGTGCTGGTGAAAATGTCCCGTTATCCCGAGTATTTCTACGGTGACCGTTTGAAATTAAGGGGACGACTGCAGAGCCCTCCCGTTTTTGAGGGCTTTTCCTACGCTGACGGATTGGCAAAAAACGGCATCTGGGCGGTTATGTATCGCCCTTATGTCGTTTTAAGGGTTGAGTTTGGCAGGATTGACGGCTGGGTCGCCGTTTTTGGTCTTAAAGACATTATTTCATCGCGTATCAAGGATGTTTTTCCCGAGCCCGGCGCGGCAATCAGCGCGGGAGTCCTGCTTGGGGCAAGAAGCTCCATTCCGGTAAAAATGATGGATGATTTCAACGCGACTGGATTGACCCATATCCTCGCCATTTCCGGGTACAATATCACTCTGATAATTTCCATTTTCGGATTTTTGCTTGGGAAGTCCGGCAGAAGATCCAGGTTTCTGTTTTCCACAGGCGGCATCCTGTTTTTTGTTCTGCTTACCGGCATGTCCGCAAGCGTCATCAGGGCGGCGGTTATGGGCTGGTTTGTATTGCTGGCTTTGTTTAGCGGCAGGAAGTCTTCCGGGGTGCAGACTTTGCTTTTGAGCGCGGCGGCGATGATTCTTGTAAATCCGCGCATCCTTCTCTTTGATATGTCTTTCCAGCTTTCTTTTCTGGCGACCCTGGGAATCCTGCTTTTTGTGCCGATTTTTGAGGAAAGGGTTTCTTTCTTCAAAAAAGTTCCGGCTTTTGCGAGGGAAAGTCTGACCGTCACTCTTGCCGCCCAGGTTTTTACCATGCCGCTGATGTTGTGGAGGTTCGGCCGGTTGTCCCTGATTTCGCCTTTGACCAATATTTTGTTTTTGCCGTTGATACCGGCGATAATGCTTTTTTCCGCGGCAGGAATCGCTTCATCGTTTTTATTTTTGCCCTTTACGGGACTTTTTAGCGCATTGACCTGGGTTTTATGCAGACTGCTGGCCGACGGAGTGGGTTTTGCCGCCGA
>Ga0209668_10000716_pt1 | contig 13798 bp, 26 predicted proteins | sample FrelakmetPLP11PL_FD_187150 | JGI IMG/M metagenome (GOLD analysis project Ga0209668, IMG submission 187150) | Freshwater lake sediment microbial communities from the University of Notre Dame, USA, for methane emissions studies - PLP11 PL (SPAdes)... | ecosystem: Environmental > Aquatic >... | reverse complement strand
ATCCACTATCAACAAATTGTTTCATTGAATCAAGTACGCGCTGGTTCTCCCGCTCCCGCTCGGCTTTGGCTGCTGATGCTGCCTGTGCCTGATAGATACATTCCTCACAGGGTGGACGCGGTGCTTGGGGGCTGGTGTGGGGGCGGGACAATACCAACGCCTCGATATAGTTTGCAGATACCTTGTATCCTGCTGCTGACATTTGAGAGCAACATCTATCCAATTCTTCTCGCGTGATCAGGAATAGATCATCCGGGTGCGGCTGGCGGGCGGGGGTCATGGGTGTGCTCCAACGTTATACCATAACCCTCTTCCAATAATCAAACCAAGCCCAATTCCAACTATGATCACAAATAGAAATTCGATCGCTGTCATCGGTGCTCGCCGCCTTTGGTGCTTTGTAATGCAATCTTGCATGATTCAAGCTGGCCTATCAACTTGAACAGTGTTGTCTGCATCTTCTCTATCCTCCTGTGTGCTTCCTGTTCTGTCATTCGCTCACTCCTTGCTGCTGTTCGCTGCTGCTGCTACGTGAATGGATTGCTTTAATGATCTCGTGTGCCGTCTGGCTATATTCGGTCCTGCAGAAAAATACATCGTTTAGGAATACTGCATAATCGTGTTCTCCCATACCAGCATCCTGCCGGTATATCTTCCATGGTACTGATGAGTAAACGAGTTGTTCCTTCTGTGGTTTGCTCCGGTGCGTGTCGTTGATGATCACCGGGTTGATCGTTGTGTCCATCCCGGGATTTACATGCGCCATGTTAATCCCTCGGATATGCCGGCATCTTTGCGGCCTGTTGATTCTTTTCCCCTAACAGTTCCAGGTGCCATGCCTTTGCCTTTTCTACAAATATGCGCTCGTTCTCGTCGGCTTCTGTTGAGGTCATGATATCACCAAAATCCATGCTGAATGTGCAAAAATTCCCAATAGAAATCCCATGAGAATTAATGATAAGTTGCTCGGCTTTCTTTCTGGAACATCAAAGAGGATACCGCATTTGAAACCCTCATAGAAATCTTCTGCACCTTGTGATCGTGTCATGGGTGCACCGGCTGGTAAACGAGTGTTCCGTCCTGCATTACTGCGCATGTGTATCGTTCCGGCTGCATGGCCTGTACATACGCTTCCATCGGGATATTCAAACGGAATCCCGATTCCTTGTTGCCTGATACGTGATAGGTTTTCATTGCTCCTCCTGCCATTTGTGGCATTCCCCCCGCCGGACGCGAACCGGCTGTATACGCGAGAAATAGAGGGGGATTATCTGAATAACTGCTTTAATTCCGTGTTGAATTTCTTGTACTGTTTTGAGTCCTCTTTCATCAGGACCATATCCTTACCACAGTCCGGGCACTTGGGGGCATCTTCAGCAGTTGCGAGATTATACCCACACTCGCAGGCGAACGCTTGAAACTTCATAGTTACCACTCAATGCCGTATTGCTCGCGGTTTTCCCAGATCTCATACTCATCCTGTGCATACTGGTTTTCTGCTTCTTCAGCGCTGTTGTCATATTCCTGCATTGTGTTGCTCCTAATCCCGTTTGGGTTGATTACCTATAGGTTGGACGGGTATTTATACCTATAGGTTCTCCCACTTATGTGACGGCTCCATATGTGGGATCATAGCCTTTGCTGATGTCGCGGATCTTCCTTCCCCAATCGCAGAAATACACTTTTTCCGGGTCTTTCATCCGTAAGCATGGGATGATATCACCTGCCTTCCGATCGTGATAGATTCCGTCTGATGTGTCTTTGAGCCATAGTGCGGTGTCAAGCCAGTCCGGGATGTACTGGCGATACCACACCACCCTTTCCTCTTCGTATGTGAATTCGGTTCCGTCCTGTTGTGTGTCCTTTTTTACATCGTTAATTTTTGTTTCGAGCCATACGATATTGTTTTCTTTTTCGTCCTGGATGTTCATGATGTGCGAAACGTTTTTTGATGCCCCATACATCCGGAAACCTGTATCCCAAAGGCAGGCGTTGAATACGAGCATTGCCGGGGTCCATTTTTCCAGCAGGAAACCTTTTTTGAGATATTTGGAGAGGTAATTTTTCAGGCTGCGTAATTTGTTATCTCCTTTCTTCTGCGAGAAGTCTAGGCCGTATGTGTGGTTCCCGGTTTTGTATTTCTTTGACCAGAGCCGACGGAATTTATCTTCTATGCCTTCGTTGTACTTGTCTTTTTTATTATTGCTTACGTCGGCGAACACGGCAAGGTGGAAATGCACGTATCCTTTTTTGTGCGGTTCAACTACCCAGAAATAATCCGGCGAATCGAAATAGAACGCCAATAATTTCAGGAGTTTCCCCCTGGATTTTGATAGCTCATTCCATTGTTGTTGTATCGTCATACCTTCGTGATATGATGTAAGCGTAATCATTGTGACGGGCCGGTCCATCTGCTCCCCGAACCACCATTCGAGCCGGTCCAGCTTATCCGATAATTCCTTTCTTCTTCCTGGACTCCATCTGTTTTCATATTCGAGGAAATGGTTATGCATTTCCCCTTTTGCATAATCGTATCCGTGGATCACGAATCCCTTTTTCTCGCATAGATCCAGATACTCGCAAAACTCTTTTGAGAGATCTACATATTCTTGAAGCTGGTGATTGTATGGCAGATTTTCCAAATCGTATAATGCATCGAAAGCTATGGAGGATGGAGTTTTGGAAGTTATGCTTACTGATGGGACAAGACGGGATGGTTGCTCGCTCCGCGAGTCTTGACGCTGCGCTGTGCTCGCGATGGCTGTCGGGCTCAGGGGCCTCCCGGCCACGCCCTCCCAATGAAGGTACGGGACCTCGATGTACCCTGTCATAAACCCCCCGCTGATTTATCAAGTTTTATTGTTTTAAGAAAAGTGAACTTGTTTTTGGGTAAATTATATAAACTGCCGGGTGCTATATCTGATTGCTTCAATCCTGTTGATTCCGTGTTTTTGCCCGGGCTTGCCGGCCCTGGCTTATCTTTTCTCAAAGTGGATCACTACCTCGTTTCTAAATCTATTGTTTGATCTCCGATCGCTGATATAAGTTTTCTAAAGTAAATTTGTTTTAAGAAAAATGAAATTGATTTAAGAGGACTATGCAATAATTATTGGCGTTGTTTCTTTCTTTTCTGGAACCTCTCTCCATTCGCAGATTATTGCCTGCCTTGTTTTTTTATCAACGCAAACGAGAGGTAGTCTCTCGCCATCCTCATCAATTAAGGTGCAACCCTTTGCGCGATCGGTACACTTGATGCAGACGTGGATCATGATGCATCTTGGAATTCGAGACCGGTGCCGTTCTCCGACTTGTACGATGCGACCAGGACTTTTACCTCCTGTTTAAGTTTTCCGAGATCATCAACACCGGCTGCCTCTTTGAGTGCCTTGAGTGTCGTGATTACTTTTTTCGCGGTGGTGCGATACTTGAGAGGCTGACGGGTGATCAGATCATAGCCGTTTATTTTGGCGATTGATTCCGGGCCATATTTTTTTGAGTTGCTGAGTACGAAGTCCGTTATCACAAACCGGATCCCTGCCTGAAGAGGATAACGGTCTTTTTCTTCTGTCATTGGATCTGATGGTTTGACGAGTGTTGAGAGCTGGACCGGGTTTGCCATTTACAGCACCATCCCGGCCCAGGTGAATCCTGCAGCCCACATGATGATACCATAGAGGACGACTCCCCACAAGAGTTCTGACCGACTCATGGAAATCTTATCCACGATCTTCTGTTCCTCTGGAGTCATCATGAAAGCGCCCCGTGTGAATCGGCATATTCGAGGCACACGCGGATTGCATCTGCCGTTATCCTCAATCCTTTTCTCTCCCGGAAGGCAACGATTTTTTCAAGGTCCTTCACATATATTTGGGCTGTCTTTGTTTCTTCGTTCATGCTTCTATCCTGCTGAATCATTCAGCATATTAGTTGATGATTGCCAATCACTTAAAGATTTCGGTTTATTCTAATTTCCACCAAGCGACTCCGCCAAGATTTGCGAAGTTACCAACGATTTTGACATTTGATGCATTGACGGGGTTTCCGTATTTGTCCTGTCTGGGTATCTGATACTGGCAGTAGCCATCCCATGCATTGGACCGGCCACCCATGAGCCATTCCTTTGACTGCGCCGATATGATGCCGGATCCTTTCTCTTGCACGATCTGATAGCCATACGGACCCGGGGTTTCAACATGATCATACGTGTAGAGGTTGTCGAATTCGGTTATACGGCGCTCTGGATACTCGAATTGATCTGCGAAATATAATCTCTCATCAATCTGGGCTGTGAAGTGTGTGCAGTCCATCCCGTACTGCCTAACGTCATCTGCAAATACGTCATCGGAATACATGTTAACAAAGGCAAAGAGGAATTGGTCTCTACTGTCATCAGGCTTAACGACGAATTTACGCGCCCATGACACGGACCACCAGTGGTATGAGTCCATGAACTTGTACGAATAGACAGTAACGAGTGTCCGGAGATCCTTTGTCCCTTGTCCATTGATACCCTGCACGTTGTTTCGGAACCACTGATGCCATTCCCGCATATGGAATCCATTTGTCCTGAGCATGTACGTTTCCGGATCCCCTGTTACTGTGACGACCGGGATCTCTATGGGTTCGGGTTCTCCTGTGGGTTCTGGTGTTGGTGCAGGTGGCGGGGTTGCCATGATACTGGAATAACCATTCTTCGCACCGCTCACGCATCCGGATGTGATGAGCATCAGGATTGTGAGGAAGAGTAAAGCAGAAAGGATGAGGAGTCCCATCCATTTTGCTGTTCTTTTATTGAGTTCGTTTTCGTAGTCATTCATTGAGATCACACCAGACAATATGATCCGTCTGTTGAATTCGCGTTATACATTGTGCACTCGGCGATTGCAGCGGCTTGCTGTGCATGATGACATTCGACTGCATTCAGCGCTAGAGGTAATACTGTAAATATAATGGATAACAGTGTTAAAATCAAAACTACTGCAACCACTACTGAAATGATGAATTGAAATATTTCCTCTGGTGTTGGGTAATAATCAATATCCATCTGTGATCACTTGTCCGAATCTGCTGATTGTCTGTACTTCCGATTTTTCCGGAGGAATAGCCATCGCAGAAAAACGCCCCAATTCGGGGAAGCACTCTTCTTCGGGTTCTGATTCTTCCGGGGGCTGGTCGTGGTATCTCCTTGCATATTTTATGTTCATCCCTGCCATGATTTCTTTGTCCCCCTGTTTCTTCGGATACAACGGGACCGGGAGCGGGCGATCGTTTGGGCTGGCAACGCCAAAACGGTTAACGAATTTGTATTCGTTCCGCTTGTACCGGCTCGTGGGTTTCCATCCGATAGCTGGGTGAGGTTCGCAGTGCTTACGCAGAGCTGGTACATCATCCACCTGCGCATTGACGCAAAGGAACACTGCAGGCATGTTCTCCCGGATGATTGGGGCAACGTTGGTGAATCCCTGCGATGACGGGATGAGACGCCACCCATACGTCCGGATCTGGGTTGCACAGTCGGCTATCTCCTCCCGCGCCTTCACCCGCTTTGGGTTGTTGGTCACTTTGAGGCCGGGTATAAGCCACTGGGATTCATCGAGGAACATGCTGATCTTTGATCCCCTCTGGTGACAATCCGGCGGGGCTATTCTTGGGAGGGTTTCGCGTCTGCATCCTTCTGACAGCTCGTGGAAGAATTGAATCATGAAATCCAGAAGGTTATCTTCATGCCAGAAGGCATTTCTCACTTCGAGAATGTTGATATGGTCTGGCTTAATTGCGTAAAAGATATCTGAAGGATCGTTGACCGGGGAATATGCAACTACTCCCGGGAATCCTGTTATCTCCACTCCTGAATATTTTGGATAGATGATGTTTACCGGGAGCCCCATGAAGAATAGCGGGAGGATATCTCTATCCTTGCTTGCCGATATCCAAAATATTACCTCTGTGTGCCTGAGCCAGTTTGCTAAGTTGTGCAGCTTGTTCGTCTTTCCGCTGCCGGTCGGGCCGATCACGTACCCGTGTTCTGCCGGCATGAAAAGAAAGGTGTCTGCGAAGAATTTGCCCGGGCCCGATAGCACGAATGCCTTTTGTGAATCTTCCAGCTTGCCAAGATATGCCGGGTTGATCCCCCTCATCCGGCCATCATCTCCTGCCCGTCATCCGCTTTGATGCCTTCGATGATCTTTGACTCTGCTGTTATAACATCGAGCTGTTCCTTGATCGAGCGCAGGGCTTTGATGAATATTTTTTCTGTACCATCGAGGGTTGCGCCTTCAAACTCTGGCCGGTACTTGTCGTATGTGGTGTCGATATCTGATCTCACTTCAACCATGAGATCGGAAAGTGATAAGCACTTGATATTCCCCTCACGATCTGTGATTTTGTACCGGCCCTCGTTGTATTCGGTTTCCTTCCCTTTGTAAAGGACCGGGAGGTATGCGTTAAGGTCTGAGAACCACGAATGAAGGATCTCGAGCTTTTCGAGATATTCCTGGTGCCCGTATCCGTACCTGAGCTTGCACACGAAGATATGGCCCGGGTACCCGGAGATCGCGAGTTTCCCAATTGCGGATCTAGTTAGTGCCATATTTTTTCCTGATTGCCACAATCAATCGGTTGCATACCTCGATAGTGAGAGCTCCGCCAACGAAGCAAATGTATCCCCAATAATGGATCTGGGTTGCCGGTGATAGGGTGGACCACCATTCTGTGATCATCCTTTCACCTGTTTTGCGAAATCACGTTCTGCTGTGCGGTACTGTTTCTCGTCCTTGACCTGGTAGTATGTGACGTTGCCGATCTTCTTACCTTCTGTTTTGAGATCGTGCATTGCGGCAACGAAAGGTAAGCCGGCCTTTTCAGTTTCGACTTCGATTAGTGCGACGTAAAAGTTCTTCATTTCTGGTTCATCTCCTGTACGAATTGTTCATATCTCACTGCTCTTGCTTTGAGTTCTGCCTGCTCTTCGATCGTGACTTGTTTGAGCCCTAACCGGATGGCGAGAAAGATGAGGGATAACTGCATCCCTTCCTTCGCCCAGATGATACCTTCCTGTGCGTTCATTGCTGTTGCCCCTGCTGGTTGTCCTTCTTGCCGATGCCAAGGATCCGCTGGATGATGCCGGGTTTCTTTTCTTCGCTCGCCGTTCCTTGTGGCATGCCCTGGATGATATATTTGGGTTTCATGAGGTACGCGAAAAGGGTCTCGAAGTATTTGCCATCAACATTAACGGACTTCTCGCTCACGGCATCCATGAGGCGGATCAGGTTCGAGGTGTCGATGAATGTGGGGTTGCTCTCGCTGTGGTTGAGGGACTTCATCAGCCCGTGGATGATTGTGAATTTGCGGGTATCAATTGCCGGTGTCGGGAGCTTGTTTACCAGATCTTTAACTAATGTGGCTGATGCGAGATCCGCGTTGAGTTCATCCGGCTTGTAGATCCCGGTGTGGCCGGAATCGGCAAGTGGGCTTTGCTGGCGGATGATCTCGCTCATTTCAGCATCGCCCCAAGAAGCGGGCCGAGGAACGTAGCATAGACGGCGCACCCGATGAGGAAACCGATCACGATATTCTTTGAGCTCTTACCGATATCCAGCAGTTCCCCGAAGATATCAATGGTGACGAGTCCACCGATCACCTTTTCCCTGTTCGGCACATCTTCTAACCCTTTGGATACCCAGAGATCAACAGTCTGGCCAAGATACTCAATGTATGCCGGCTGGGTTAATCCGGATTCATCGATGTATGTTATTTTGCCGGCATTGTGTTTTTCTGCTCCGAGGACATCCCATTTCTGTAAAAGGGTGTTTGGTAATTCAACCCATCGTGAAAAGTGGATTGTTTTGATTTTCTGGTTTTCAACATCCATTACCCTGAAGACCGGGACTTTGCGCCCGGTCATCTTGAACTTTATTTTTTCAATTATGTCAACCATGAATATCAGATCCTGAACCATCCTCTGACGGTTCCAATCGTTTCTATGAGCATCCGCCACATTGACAGCATAAACTCAAAAAATCCTCTTAATGATTTGAAATACTGCCGGAAGAATTTTTCCGGGTTGCCCTTACTATTCTTTGCGGCAAATGCCATCGGGACGCTGAGGAATAATGCAATGATGAGAAGGAGATTGTCAACGAAGAAGAATCTCAGCCAATAAAGAAGCATTGTTACGAAATCATAAACGAGCCAAAACGATCCGTAAGCAAACTCCATTATCTTCTTTATCCAGTCGTCGTTACTTGATGCTAAAAGCCCCTGTTGTTCCGATGTATCCACATAATCATACCAATATTCTATTTCTGCATCTGATGTTATTGTTACTTTTATAACCGGGGACGCTGGACCATCCGCTTCGACCGTTGGCCAAAGACTTACTTTGCTTTGATCCATAAAACCTGAGAATCTATTTTGGGTTATATTTGCTACACCGGGAACTTGATAAAACATTGTATATAACTGCCCCGGTGTTACATAATCCCTTGTTTCAAATTCAGATCCTATGGCAATTGCACCCCTCCTTACGATTGAATAACCATAAAGATCTGCAACTGTGGTATATGACCAAGCGGCCCCGGTGGTCATCCCGTTTTGATGTTGGAAAACAATTGTCCCGGTTGTTCCCTCGTTTGAAACAATGTACAGGTTTGCTATCGAGTGGCCATCTGGCGCCGATACTTCAATTGTCCCAGATCCAAAATCTGATGCCATTGCCGGTACTATACAAGCCATCAGGACCAGCGCGATTAAAATGAGTTTTCTCATCTATCTCACTTCCCTAATTTTATTCCGAGCAGGTACAGGATTGTTACGACAAAGCAGATCTGAATCAACCCGAGAAGGTTGCCTGATAGGAAAGATAACCCCTGATTGCTTTGAGCTGCCCTACATTTCTCCTGTCCTGCTGCCGATATGGTATCCTCACAACCCGGGAGGATTGTTATTACGGGCGCCGGGGTGCCTCCGCCCGGGAGCGTGGTTACGGACGTCGTGAATGTGGGAATGACAGTATTCTTTCCCAGAAGGATCGTTGCGGCTGCTGATGCACTCCCCCCGGACGCGGTACCGGTGTTGATCGTGGTCGTTGCTGTCTGATATCCCTGACCTATTGCCTGTGCTGTGATAAGAACCATCGAGCTATTTTTTACGATGAAGTAAGCGATTCCGGCCTCGTTGGTTGTGGTACTCATCGATCCTGATGCAAGAGATGCGGTTACCCCGGCACCAACGATATTCGCTTTGGTATCCTTGTCTTTGACTGTGACGTAAAGGGATACATTGCCCTCGCTGACATTTTTGGCGAATGTCGGCCACATCATGATATATGCCGGCTGACCGTCGTTGAGTATCCCGAGATCATCGGCATCTGAGTATCCGAGCGACTGAGCATATGCGTTTATGGTGTGCCCTAATAGTGTCGTGATTGACGACATGCCGTCTGCTGTAAGTCCGGTGGCATTGACCCACGAACTATTCTCAATGTCCTTTAATTGTATGGATGAGTTGAGGACGATGTTACCATTTGTGCCGTCGATAGTCTGGAAGTATTTTGTTTTTGTGGCATTAGGTGCTCCGACAGTGATATAGTTGTTTTTCTGGACGTATCCGGCAATGCCTGAATTATTGTAATAATCCAACCTCACGGTGTACGTCCCCGGGTTTTGGTAAAAATGGGTTAATGCCGTTAAACTTGATGTTGTTATATTACCGTCACCAAATGACCATGACGATCCTGTGGTGTTTGTTAGGTTAACTGCTGTAAACAATACCGATAATGGGGCCGACCCAGTAAGCGGGGAGCCCGTGAAATTGACGATAATTGTCCCCATCTGATCAATTCTGTTATGGGTCTTCATCCAAGTATGATATTCATATCCTCCACCCACACAGGATACATCAAAACCGGCCGCTGTAATTGTTGATGAATTAAAAGTATTACTACATGGATAGGTATTCCCACAGAACGATGATCCCCCGGTAAGATTCACGGCATTACCAGTTGAGTTGAAATATCCCCCGGTGTATTTATATCCCCAAGAATTCAGACGGGTTGATCCCGGTACTAGAGCAGTACAAAATGCGTCATATTCTGCTGCAGAATTAAAATTAGATAAGGTGTATTGAGTATTCAAATTCATTGTAACTGATGGAGATGGTAATGAGGGGACAAATTGATATGTACCTGCAGCTGATGCAGCCGGGATGATCGCCGCTATGACGATGAGCGACGCCACGAGATAGAGAAGCTGTTTCATTATCCGCTCCTCCGTAACCAGATGATACAAACTATGACAAAAGCGATCCCTACAAAATTAGTTTGTACCCACGGGAATATGTTTGATGTTAACCAGCCCGTCGGATCTGCCATTGGATCGGTATTCACTGGCTTGATCACGATATTGAAATCGCCATCTGGTAATTCAATCCCGTTAGTCGTGGTATTCCACGTTCCATAAAGCGTTGTGCCATTCTCGTAGATTTGGATGGTTTCATCACTTCCGAATCCAAGCCGGCTGATAGTCATGTTCTGCGCTGATGCCGGCATGATGGTGAGTCCTATCACCAAAGCCAGTAAAATAAGTGTAAATGCTTTTTCTTTCATAATGTCACCCTTAAAAGGATAAGCCCTGATACTATCGCACCAATTATCCAATAATACCATTCTATCCCCCAAAGGGGTTTTTGTGTTGCCGGGAGATTTGGGATTGTAGGGGTTGTCGGGGCAACGCAATCGAAGTAACCCGAATCAACATACGACGCGTGATCTATTCCCTGATACACGAAATTCACGACGACGTTGCTGCTGTGGTCGGTGACTGCGTAAACGTTGACTCCGAGCCGGTCCGTTGGATCTATACCGAGATCTACCGTTGATGCATAGTTCGTTATGACTTCCTCGACTTCAAGAGAATCAATATCTGCAGTGTCGAGCTGATATAGGATCACTTCAGTACCGTTGGCTTTTTTAACGAAGGGCTCATAACGGATTTTTGTAATCCCGACATTGGTACTGACATAAAAGAATCCGTGATATGTCCGGAGCCCTTTGAGAATAGAATAAGCCGCCGGTTCGCCCGGAGGAGATATATAAGTATCAATTTTTGTGTATCCATCGATGTTTCTTATGGATACGTTTTCGATTATTTCCGGGCCACCACTTGGATAATTGATCCACGTTTCGTATCCTGTGATATCCGGTGATTCATTGTGCTGGAACCAGATTCTATTGATTTCACACCAAGGCTGTTGGGCCGTGACCGGGATTATGCAGATTATTAAAACGAGTATGAAAAGAGCTGCAAATCTCATTAATCCATAATGCACCCGGAAGGCTATAAACCTACCGGGCGTTTATGGGTGTTCGCGGTATGCCTAGAGTTTAAGCATATCGATAATCGAGCCGAGGAAGCTGACGATGAACTTCGCGACTGCGATGGTGATCAGGACCGGGATAAGCCCCACGACAAGCGCGAGGAAGCTGGGCATAAGTGCTACGACACCATCGATGATGGGGCCGATAGTTCCATTGAGATCGAAAGCCATTTTGGTTACATCCTTGCAGAACACTGCAATAAACGATATTCGACCCACCGCATATTTAAAGGTTGTTCCTCCTCACGTCGTAGGATTTTTTATTTCTTTTTTCTTTATCGGGTTCTTGTTTCTTATTTTATGCGCGGTTTATTTTTGTTGCTCGATTTCCTTTCGGTTTCCTTTTTTTATTGTGATGGAGTGGAAGCACAGGTTAAAGCATGACCACTTGATAGCCATGCGTGCGCTCTAATCTACATCTGGATAGGGAACTTGGCACACCCAATACAACAGATGAACTTTAAAAAAATGCTGGATCAACCAAGAAGCGCAGAAACTTCCTGGTAGAATTGATTGAAGAATAGATTGTATTTTGTTTTCGCTTTCATTATTTTGAATGAAAATCCGTCCATCTTTCTGTGGCAGGTTGTACACAGCCAGATATAATTGGCTGGATCTCTGTTGTATTCTCCACTGATATTACAGAGTTCTAATCTCTTTGGTTTCTCTCCACAGTGCGAACATGACTCGGGCTTTGGTATCTTTCGACGTAATACCAGATGTAGGGAATTATATTTGATGTCGTCCCCTTTCCACACCGGACTCGATTCATCTTTCTTACCGGGCCGGCCGCATGTCTTTTGCCATGCTCGGATCTTATCTGGGCTGCTCCATTTGCGTTGGCACTTCTTTGATTGTTTCGATAACCATTCTGCAAACAGTTTTGGATCATTTAAGATTGCCTTTTTTGGTAATGGCATATAAATTACTAGTATTACAGTTTAAAAAAGGTTGTGATGGATTATTTGGTGTTTGAGATGGTCATGTGCTTATGCTCGTCCGGTTCGCAGGGCCGGAGTCATCGCAACTTTCCCGGAACCCTCAAACCAAATATTGCCTTTTCTGCGTTTTCACCATACTTAATCCCGCATTTGGCACAGTAATACCAATTGGAACCGCGCCCAAAGTTCTTTTCTAAAGATGAATTATTCTTGGTTGCCATATACCGTTTATCTGATCCACAATTCGGACATACCAGATCTGTTCCCATTTAGATCACTCCGTAATGCCACGCGGTATTGAGGATTACTAATACTGCGAGCATGGCGGTATTGAGTACTGCTAGTTTGTCCTGGTTAAGTTCGGTCATTGCTGTGGCTCCGGCTGCCGGAGGGATTCGACAAGAATAACCGCTTTTCCTAATCCTTCCCTGTGTGGTGTCCAATTTGCCGCCATCTGATTGTGCAGTTTTGCGATCACTTCGTCTAACACCTCCTCCCGCTCGGCTTTGGCTGCTTGCTCCTTTGCTTCCTGCATTTGTAATGGTGAGAATAAACGCGAGTGTTGGCATATCTCATCGCAGTTCTCAATATCAGTGCATCCGTTTTCCTCGCAGATGTTCTCTTGTTTTTCCTGTGCTAAACAGGGAATGCGGTTAAGAACCTTACAAGGGACGTTGATGCAAGAATCGCAGCATCGCTTAAATGCCGGTGCATGGGCGCTGGTGTGGTTTATGCGGGAACCCCAAAATCCCCCGAAGTTCCTAATGAAGTTCAGTTCGTACTGAGTGCTGATATCCCCTACATACTGTATCCAATCCATCAGTTGAGCATTCATGAAATCTTCTGGTTTCGCATCCTCCCAAAAGATTTGGTGCGGATGGCGGTCGCGTTGTTCTCTGCCAGCGGTTCCCTGCGGGTTGTTATGTGGGGTGGTCATGTTCGCACCATCTTAATGTGGATTTCTCTCGCAGTCAACGCCCGCATCCTTACCATCTCTGATAAATCATCGGTGTTCCTTTCTACTGCTTTGTGGTGTTCTCCAAATTGTGAGATCCACTCGACATGCCAACTAGTCATCATCGGGCACCGCCTTTGGTGCTTGGCTCCGGATAATTGCAGTGCACCTGATTTGCATACATCCATCGCTTGTACTTGCACTCGTAACATTCCCGCGATTCAACCAGATCGAAGTCTGATATCTCCGATTTCTCTGGGCATTGAACCATGAGTTTAATTGGGATTACTTGTAATGGCATTTGCTTACGCCTCCCTGCTCCGGCTGTGCGCGAAGGGATTCTATTTTCCACAAAATCCTTTCTGTCTGTGATGCCGCAAAACCCGTATAATATCCACTATCAACAAATTGTTTCATTGAATCAAGTACGCGCTGGTTCTCCCGCTCCCGCTCGGCTTTGGCTGCTGATGCTGCCTGTGCCTGATAGATACATTCCTCACAGGGTGGACGCGGTGCTTTGGGGCTGGTG
>Ga0209668_10000715_pt1 | contig 13801 bp, 16 predicted proteins | sample FrelakmetPLP11PL_FD_187150 | JGI IMG/M metagenome (GOLD analysis project Ga0209668, IMG submission 187150) | Freshwater lake sediment microbial communities from the University of Notre Dame, USA, for methane emissions studies - PLP11 PL (SPAdes)... | ecosystem: Environmental > Aquatic >... | reverse complement strand
AATCGGAGCTAAGTCCGAATAAGGAATTTTCTTCGATTCATACAAGTGCTTGGCCAACACATGACCCCAAGTTTCTGGTGAAAGAAAAACTAATTATTGTGGTTCAGATAAACGGCAAATTAAGGGGCAATATCACTGTAGATCCGCAGACTGCTAAGGATAAAATAAGGGTTGAGGAATTAGGAAAAAATGACAGTAATGTGGCCAGACATCTTCAGACAGAGAAGGTTAAGAAGGTTATCTACATTGAGGGAAAAGTGATCAATTTCGTCATTTAGCTTGAATGAATTAAGTACGATACCGAACTTATGGAGACTCAGGAGCTCATTTCTAAGTATTCCCCTCTAATGAAGAAGAATTGGCTTCCTCTGAGCCTGGGAATCCTCGGGATGATATTCTTTGCATATGGTTTGATAGGGTTATCGTCCGCTGATAAAGTGAGCCCGGAAGACATTGTTTTTGATTCTGCAGAGCAGAATTCGGCTTCAAAGCAGGATCTGCAAGCGAAGATCATTTTGGTTGATATAGAAGGTGCTGTAGTAAAGCCGGGAATGTATAAATTACCGGAGAGCTCCAGAATTCAGGATGGGCTTGTTGCGGCAGGGGGATTGTCAGCTCAGGCAGACAGGGAATATATTGCCAAAAATCTAAATCTGGCAACCAAGCTGTCTGACGGAGCCAAGATTTATGTGCCTCTAATTGGGGAAGCAGTCAATAGTGGTCAAGCGCTAAATGCCTCTTCAGAGGGAGTTGCAGTCGGTACATTGATGAATATAAATACCTCTTCTGAATCCCAGCTTGACAGCCTACCCGGAATAGGTCCCGTGACTGCGCAAAAGATCATTGTAGGGAGGCCGTATAGCTCAATAAATGACCTTTTAAGCAAGAAGATAGTAAGCAATAAAGTATTTGATCAAATTAAAGGGAAAATAACAACCTACTAATGAATTTCAAGCTGCTTTCAATTCTTCTCATGGTCCTTGTTTTCAGGTTCTATTTTTTCAATCAAGATCAGGCTCAATACACAGATGGTCAATCAGTTAAATTTGAGGCAACGATTCTATCTCAGCCTCAGGTCATTGGCAGTCGACAGGTATTTACTGCTAATCATAAAAATCAAAAGATAAAAATAATAACCAGCCTCCTTCCAGAGATTAATTATGGAGATTATACGTATATTTCCGGCCCCATACGAATCTTACCTCAAGCCGGAGGCTTACAGCCTCGCGCTCTTGAGGAGCGATCATACGGGGCAAGTAAGATAAGCAATAAGAATAATGGAGTGCTAATGTATTTTCCGGACATAGAAATTAAGAATAATTCTTCAAATATTTTTCAGTCCGGTTTGAAAAGTATAAATCTTATCCGGCAAAAAATAATTTTGCTATTTTCCAAGACTCTTCCGTTACCATCCTCGAGTCTTTTATTGGGAATAATTTTTGGGATTAAAGAGCAGATGCCAAAAAATTTTACAAACAATTTAAGGACCTCCGGAGTTTTCCATGTCATCGCTGCGTCGGGGATGAACGTTACTTTGGTAGGGGGATTTATCAGTGCTCTTTTTGCGTTTTTTCTTAAAAGACAAATCGCAATCGGAATGAGCATTTTGGGAATTGTTTTTTATGCAGTCTTGGCAGGACTTGAACCGTCAATTATCAGAGCATCAATAATGGGGGTTCTTGTTTTTTCTGCGCAGATTTTGGGAAGACAGTCCTTGGCAATTAACGGGCTGTCTCTGGCGGGATTCGCCATGCTATTTATTGACCCGACATTGATTTCGGATGTCGGATTCCAACTTTCATTTGCGGCGACACTTGGGATCTTGTACGTGAAACCTCTATTCGGAGGCAAGGATGGAGTTTTATCCGAGGTTTTGACTACAGTTGCAGCCCAAATTGCAACTTTACCGATCCTTCTGGCAAATTTCGGAACCTATTCTCTTTATTCTATTTTGGCAAATGGACTAGTTCTTTGGACCGTGCCAATACTTATGATGGTTGGAGGGGTGGGGGCAATCCTTAGCTTAATTTTAATGCCTTTGGGGCAAATGCTAATCTATTTATGCTATCCCTTATTGCTTTATTTTGAAAATGTCGTAAATTTCTTCGGAAAAATCGGGGGAGTTATTTCTGTAAAAGTCTTCCCATGGGAGTTTGTCGCCGGGTATTATTGCTTGTTAGTTAGCGTTCTGATTGTTTCTAAAAGAAGAGCATGAAGAAATATTTTCTAATCGTGAGCATTCTTCTTTTTATGTTGGGGTGTATCTTAGCGTATCAAAACATAACTTATAATGACAAAAAATTGCATGTTGTGATTTGTGATGTTGGACAAGGAGACGGAATTTTTATCCGGACACCAAAAGGGATAGATATTGTTATAGATGGGGGTCCCGATAGCAGGATTATTGACTGTATTAGCAAGCATATGCCGTTTTGGGACAAAACAATAGAAATGGTAGTTCTTTCTCATCCTCACGCAGATCATTTGACCGGTCTCATAAACCTATCAAAATATTACACAATAGAAACTTTTGTAACAGAAAATTTAAAAAATAATACAGTTGGGTATCGAGCGCTTTTGCAGCTGCTTGTCTCCCGGAAGATTAAAGTAAACTACATTTACGCAGGCGATAAATTTAAGATAAAAGATGGCGTAGTCTTTGAAATTGTGGGTCCAAGTAAGAAATTTTTGCAGGAAACAAGCCCGAATGGGGAAATCGGGGATACGGGAGAGTTGGCATCATTAGGGAGCATTTTAACTTATGGAAAATTTTCCATGCTTTTAACAGGAGACAGTCAGGCTTCGGAGCTAGGAGAAGCCTTGAAGTTTAAAAACTTAAGTATTTCCGTGCTTCAGGTTCCGCATCATGGATCAAAGTTTGGTCTGAATCAGGAAATTTTGGAAGTTTTAATCCCAAAACTTGCGGTTATTTCTGTTGGAAAGGACAATAAATATGGTCATCCCAATCCTATTACACTTGACCTTTTAAAACAGTCCGGAAGTAGAACCCTGAGAACAGATCAAGTAGGGGATATTGAGGTCATTTCGGACGGAAACAGCTTTTCAACAAAGAATTAATTAACTGTTTGGGAAAATTGCGCAGCAGGAGCTGTAGTAGGTTTTGGGACGTCATGTGATTCTTTTGCGGTGTCTGTAGCAGGTAAGGAGAAGGAGAACGTTGTCCCTTGTCCTGCAGCGGATTTTACCCATACCCGTCCCTCATGTGAATCAATAATTCCCTTGACAAGATAAAGTCCCAATCCTGTTCCTAAAGTTGAAAGTTTTTCAGGGGTATTTTTTGCCTGTGTATATTTGGAGAAGAGAGTTTTTTGTTGTTCAGGCGTGATCCCGGGCCCATCGTCCGAAACGGAAACAACAACGTATTTATCAAGGCTCAAAAATTCCTTCATCGGCGATGATCCATCCAGAACCGGCGGAATGACTTTATAATCCAATTGAACTTTTATTTTTCCGTTTTCAGGCGTAAATTTGAGGCCATTTGAAAGAAGGTTGTCAATTACCTGCTCAATTCTTAATTGATCGAAGGAAATCTCAGGGATTGAGCTTGATAGACTCTCATAGCTTATGGAGATATTTTTTCGTTGTGCCTGAGGCATAAAGGTCTGAATTTCTTCCTCAATTAATTTTGCAATATCGCCTTTTGTTTTCTGCAGAACCAGTTTTCCCGCGTCAATTTTGGCTGTGTCCAAAATAGAGCCGATTTGTCCTAAAACTTTCTTTGCCTGAGTATGAATGATTTCCAAAAATTTCATTTTCCTATCTTCGGCAAAGCTATTTTGGCTTGTGATTAAAAGTTCCGCCGAGTCTTTAATGGTTGTAGTGGGCGCCCTGAGCTCATGAACCATAATATGAATCAAGTCCTCTTTTTGCAACTCTCTCTTTTTATTGTCCGATATGTCATGCAGAAGAACAGACGCCTTATCCAGTCCTACTGGATTGATGAAAATATTCAGGGATTTATCGTTAATTTGAATTTCTTTTTCAAAATATGGATTTTCTCGTAAAATAACCTTATTTATTTTTTGGGCCAAATCGAAATCTTGTCCAAAGGCATTCATCAAGCCGAAAAAATCAACATTTGGCTGAAGTCCCAGAAGCTTGTTCGCAGAGGGATTAATTGTTAATAAATTATTTTTGTTATCTACCAAAAAAATTCCATCCGGAATACTGGAAATAAGTGAAGAAAATATTTCTGTCTTCAAGCCAATGACCTGGCTAAAGTGCGTCAATGCCGATGAAACCGCATTAATGAAGTCATGAAAATCTTCCATATTAAGATAAGCGTTTTGTCTAAGTGAGGATAAGTGAATCAAAGCGAGAATCTTATTATTGGCAATAAGGGGCATATGATAGGAAGATGAATAGACTGATTTGACAGCCTCATCTATGGATTTACCGTATATCTTACTTTCAAATGTGGGAGGGAGTTTGCCGATGAGTCTTTCGAAGGAAGAAAGCATGTCTTCTTGTATTTTTTTTATGTATTCCGGTCCTACGTTTTCTTCAACGTAAGTTTTAAAAATAATGTGTCCGTCTTTTGCTATCATCGATGAGGCTGCAGAATAGTTAATAATATTTCGTAAAGAAGCCATGATAATGTCGACAACTTTTTCAGGATCAGTCAGGTATGCAATTTTTTCCTGAACCTCTTTAATTACAGATAATTTATAAATCCTGTCTTCCTCTGCTCTTTTTGTCTCAATAGTGTTTTTATGAAGGGAATCATTCTCTAGAGATAAAAGGACACAGGATAATCCCAGAACTATGGTGATTGCCGACATAACAAATATCATATGTTTAATGATCTTAGGTAGCTATTAAAAGTGTCGCAAATACTCTGTAAGATTGCAAGCGTTTTTGTCTTAGCAGCTTCAGGAGGATTTATGTTTTGACAGTTCTGAGAGTCTGTTTCCCATATTTTTACTTCCGATAATGATGACATAAGTTCCAAGCACAAAGAAGATTTGCCGTACAATTAACAGAAGGCTCAGGGCTGAAGAGTTGCTTGCAATCTGGATATATATTTGAATAGTATCGATAACAATTCCTAAAGCAATAATGCCTATTCCGATTCCGATTGTTTTAAATCCCATGGCCAGGATGCCTGTTGCAAATTTGTTCAAGAATTGGGACGTGATTATTGTGGCTATAATTGCAGCGAGAGCGGCTACAAGTGAGACTACCTCAATAAAAGTGCTTGTAATAGCTTGATTATCCATTCTAGCTACATTTTAAGGGCTTGCTTTACCTTGTTAACAAGGTCCTGCGGTTCGACTTGGTATTTAAAGATGTAATCCATGGCCCCATTATTTATAGCTTCTTTTACCAGTTCTTCCTGGCTAAAATTTGAAAGTATAATAATTGGAGTTTGTTGCATCTGAGGGTCTGCTTTTAATGTTTTTAAAACTTCATTTCCAGAGATGTCGGGAAGAACCTGGTCTAACAGTATAAGGTCCGGCTTTTCCTGCTTGGCCCTATCAATGCCGCTTTTTCCATTCAAGGCGAAGGATGTTTCTAAGCCATTTTTTTGAAAAGCAGCTTCAAAAACTGCACCCAAATTTTCGTCATCATCAACGATCAGAATCTTCATTATTTGCTTATTGCTTATTGCTTATGGCTAATGGCTAATGATCGCTGTGTACTATACGCCATCTGCCATACGCCATTCGCTAATTAAAGGCTACCAGTTGTTGCAAGTATTGTCAATGGGTTCTTGTTGAGTTTGTGATAAAATAAAATTGTGATTGTCGTAAGAAAAGAAATATATTCGGCTATCAAGCAAGTTTTGGTAGGGCTTATCAGCGAGAAAATTAATTTTTTGGTAGAAAAGCCGGAAAATGAAGGTTTTGGTGATTATTCTTCCAACGTGGCGTTGGTTGCCTCGAAAATCCTTAAAAAAAACCCCTTTGAGCTCGCGCAGAAATTGACAAAGGAAATAAATAGTTCGCCTCTAATTCTGCCAAATATCGACAAAGTTGAGGTAGTGAAGCCGGGGTTCATAAATTTTTGGGTTTCTAAAGAATATTTACTTTCACAACTAAAACAAGTTTTGGAACAGGAAGAAAAATTTGGCTCCAAAAATGAAGATTTGAGCAAAAAAGTTGTTGTTGAATATTCCTCGCCAAATATAGCCAAACCATTCACTGTTGGTCATCTTAGGTCAACAATTATCGGAGATGCTATTGCGAATCTCCTGCAAGCAAATGGGCGGAAAGTTTACCGCGATAATCACTTGGGGGATTGGGGCACACAATTCGGAAAACAGATTTACGCAATAAAAACTTGGGGAGATGAGGAAAAAATTGAAAAATCGGAGAATCCCGTAAAGGAATTGGTTGCCTTGTACATTAAGTTCCATGAGGAGGCGGAAAAAAATTCGGAATTGGAAGAAAAAGCCAGAGTTTGGTTTAAGAGACTTGAGGACGGAGATTCTGAAGCGAGAAGGCTTTGGAAAAAATGTGTTGATTGGTCATTGGCGGAATTCAGGAAAATATATCAAGACCTTGGAGTTGAGTTTACGGAAAATGAAGGATTAGGATATGGTGAATCTTTCTTTGAAGACAAGATACAGCCTGTCATTGAAGAGTTAAGAACAAAAAAGTTGCTGAAAGAGGGAGAGGGAGGAGCAAGATTAGTATTTTTTGAAAAAGATAAATATCCGCCCCTTATGATTCTGAAACAGGATGGGGCGACTCTTTATGCGACACGTGATTTGGCAACTGATAAATTCCGACTGGAAAAATATGGCAAAGATGTTTTGATCATAAATGAGGTTGGGAATGAACAGTCATTGTATTTTAGGCAGCTTTTTGAGACAGAAAAAATGCTGGGGTGGGTTAAGGAGGGTCAGAGAATTCACATCAAACATGGCTTGTATAGATTTAAAGACGCAAAAATGTCAACCCGAAAAGGGAATACGATTTGGTTAGAGGAGGTGCTGAGGGAAGCAGAAAAAAGAGCATTGGACTTGAGTTCGGAAAAAAATGTTGAGATTGCAAGAAAGGTTGCCATAGGCGCAATCAAGTGGAACGACCTGAAGCGAAATTCTAACTCAGATATCGTTTTTGATTGGGATGAAATTTTGAATATGCAGGGAGATTCAGGACCCTATATTCAATACGGATTTGTGAGAACCCAAAGCGTACTTTTCAAGGCTAAATGTCCAAGTTTGCCGGGGGTTTTTGAAGATAGAAAAAAGCTAAAATTTGAACCCGAAGAAATTTCTTTGTTGCGCGCAATCACCAGATTTCCCGAAGTTGTTTTGCAGGCAGGAGAAAACTTTGCGCCGAATATTCTGTGCAATTATCTTTTTGATTTAACACAAAAATTTAATCTGTTCTATCAAAAACACAAAGTAATTGGAAGTGATCAAGAAGACTTCCGTCTGGTATTAACTGCGGGAGTCGGGCAAGTCATTAAAAACGGCCTCAACCTGCTCGGAATTTCTGCCCCGGAGAAAATGTAGGAGTTGCGTTTGACTTCAAAATGGGTTTTTGTTATAAGAAAATAACAAAAATATATGCCAAAACCAGAAATAATATCGTCGAAGTTGGGGGAATTGCCAATTTTTGGAGAAGAGTGTCATCGTCTAAACAAGAAAGATCCCGCAAAGAAAAATAAATTGTGGGAGGCCAATGAACAAGGAGGACATTTTCAGATATTTAAGTTTGAAGTTAGGCGCATGGCATACACTCCTGCAGAATATGTTGTTGATAGATACAAACTTACTATTTCCGGTACATCGCGAAGTAGAGTTCGTATTGCCGCAGATTTCAAAAAGGTTTTGGGAGAACCCGTTTCAGTTAGGGAAAGCGGTAACAAGAGGACTATTGAGACCATTGTTTGGGAAAAAGGGCCAAAAAGGCCAAGATGGGGACAAAGGAATAAAGTTTAATCACATGATTCTTGAAAACTGCTTTGATCTTCTCGGAATTTTTGCCCCGGAGAGAATGTAATTTCTTAGCCGGAGTTTACACAATTTGCGTGGCGTATTTTCTTGCCTCTTGAGCGTGATGCGCAACATTAAGTAAATCCGTGTACTTTTCATATGCTTTCCTAGCGTTATCTAACAGTTCTTTCGCCAAGTCTGTAGAGACATCAATATTTTCTTCGATTCTATTTGCGAACTGCATAATATGTTTTTTTGAACTATCTGTTTCAGTTATATCAAGTACAATTAATTTGCCAGATGTTGTTTCTTCCCCAAAACGAGTAGTTGCTTCTCCAATAGTTATTTCTGTAGTTCTGCCTTGTTTATTCTTAATGGTTAAGCTAGAACATTCAATATCACCTTCAGCACCTATGTTTTTGCTCCGATAATTAATATTTTTATGAAGAATAAGATCACTTAAGGCAAGTGGTACGATTACCAGTTGGTATTTTCCGTAAATACTAAGTTTGACTATCTTCTTTGAATTATAATCTACATGATTACCTTCAATGTCTGCCGATAAAACAAATGTTCCATCCGGTTTATAACTAGCAGCAACATCAATAGGAGACTTTTTTTCGCTTGCATCAGGTTGTTGGCCCTTATCTTTTTCTATCATAAAGTTTTCCTATTTTACCACATCTTTCACAAATTACAACAACAAGATTAGGTCATGTCTTAGATTAAATCGAAATTTTATTCTAGGTGGGTAGCATTAAAAACTACTTCTTAACTTTCAACGCTTGCATTAATTATTTACCATTGACGTTATAACATGTTATAACGTGTTATAACATCATGCAATTTAGTAGCTACGTTTAGTTTGAAATGGCAGAAAATTAGCAATACAAATTTGAAAATGGTAGAATTGTTTCACTTCTATGAATTTTAAGAGAACTGTTTTAAAGAATGGTCTTCGGGTTTTGACAATTCCCATGCCCTCATTTGAATCGGCAACGGTAATGGTGATGGTGGGTGCGGGCAGCCGCTATGAAACGCGGCTCAACAGCGGAATTTCCCATTTCTTGGAACACATGGCCTTCAAGGGTACTCAAAAACGTCCTTCCGCAATGGAGATATCCAGCCTTATCGACGGAATGGGCGGAGAATTTAATGCCTCAACCGGTAAAGAAGTCACTGCTTTTTATATTAAATCCGCCTCAAATAAGGTAGAACTTTCCCTGGATGTGTTATCAGACATGCTGACGCATTCCAAGTTTGACTCAGCAGAAATTGAAAAAGAAAAGGGTGTAATTATAGAGGAAATAAATATGATCGAAGATAATCCGATGAGAAGTATCGGGGATGTTTACGAACGCCTGATATATGGAGATACGCCATTGGGGTGGAATATTTCAGGAGAAAAAGACATTATCAGAAAAACAACCAGAGAAGATTTTTTAAATTATATTAAAAGCCTTTACAGTCCCCATAATATAACTGTTGTTTTTGCCGGAGGAATTGAAAATAAAAAAGCAATTGAACTTGCGGAAAAATATCTAGGGGATATGCAACATTTTGATACATTAAGATATAAAAAGTATGAGGAAAAGCAAGAAAAGCCGAGATTATTCATTAAGACCAAAAAGACAGAACAGGCTCATATCGCAATTGGCTTTAGAACCGTGAAAATTGACAATCCTGATAAATATCCGTTGGAAGTTTTGGCGACAGTACTTGGTGGAGGAATGAGCTCAAGACTTTTCCATGAGGTTAGGGAAAAAAGAGGCTTAGGGTACTATATTTCCACAAGTCAGGATAGCTATCAGGATGCAGGAAGCTTGGTTACTGTGTGCGGAGTTGATCCCAAGAGGGCTCAGGAAGCAATTTCCGTAATCCTTGAAGAATACAAGAAAATTCGAAATTCAATCCCGATTAAATCGGGATCAAAATTCAAAATTCGAAATTCTGAGCTGAAGAAGGCCAAGGAATACATGAAGGGACACATGGTCTTGGGACTCGAGAATAGCCGGTCGGTTGCATATTATTATGCTTCACAGGAGCTTTTGGAAAAAAGAATCGACAATCCCGACCAAACAATGAAGAAGATTGATGCTGTAACTGTCCAGCAGATTGAAAATGTAAGCAAAAAATATTTTGTTGAGAAAGGATTGAATATGGCAATCATCGGAAACTTTGAGGATAGACAAAGTTTTGAAAATCTGCTACATTTATGATTAGCGTATAGCGTATTGCTTATAGCTTATGGTTTTAACCATATGCTATTTGCTATATGCCATATGCCAAGAGTATGGAAAGATCTGTAGTTTTAGTCAAACCAGATGGTGTACAAAGAGGTCTTATCGGAGAGGTAATCCATCGATTTGAAAGAAAAGGATTAAAACTCGTTGGTTTGAAAATGATTTCTCTCACTGATGCGATTTTGGAGGAGTGGTATGCGCATCACAAAGATAAACCCTTCTTCGGGAGTTTAAAAAACTACATGAAATCATATCCGGTGATCGCAATCCTTCTGGAGGGGAAAGATGTGGTTGCAACGGTCAGGAAAATGATCGGCATAACTCGCGCCCGCGATGCGGAACCCGGGACTGTCAGGGGGGATTTTGCCATGAGCCAGCAATATAATCTGGTTCACGCTTCAGAAAACGTTGAAATAGCGAAAAAAGAAGAAATGCTGGTTTTTAGCAGGGATGAGATTTGCGAGTGGGATAAGAAGGATCTGCAGAATATTTACCTCAAAGACGAATTAGCTTAGTTTCGCTTCGCTTGAATTATTTTCCGCTTTATTCAGGAAAGTATTTATGATAAATATGGTCAAGACAATAGCTTCGACCAGAAGACAGTATTGGCAAAAAGCATGTAATACAAATGCCTGGAGATAAAGAAGGACGAAGGAGACTGCGACGCCGCCATAAAGCCATAATTTAAAATAATTAGGCAATCTCAAAAGCAGAAGAACGATAAGGACCAGGAAAAAAAGAACTCCGGAAAGAGCAATGGGAATACCCATTATTGTTGCAAACCTGCTGGTAAGGACGGTTTCGCAGCCGTGGGTAATTGTGCAAGGAGGGACGATATGCTTGTAATGCAGTATGGTTAAATAGCTGCTGTCGAAAAATCCGGCAAGAGAAAATATTAATATGGCTATCTTACTTTTTGTTAATTTCATCTTGAATAATTTTTTTGAAAGCTTCGTAGCCTTGGGGGTTCTGGATATGCGTTCCGTTTACGAAAAATGTCGGAGTGGAATTTAGCCCAAGAGCAACAACTTTGTCCAGTTGGTTAGTTACGAATTCCTTTGTTGATACGGCGTCAAGATCGGTTTTAAATTTATCCAGATTCATCCCCAAACCTTTTGCGTAGCCGATAAAAATATCCCTGGCAGATTTACTATCGGACCAGTCGCTTTGGTTCTCAAAAAGAAGGTCGTGCATTTCCCAAAATTTGCCCTGAAGATTTGCGGCATAAGCTGTTTGGGAGGCAATCATTGAGTTCTGATGAGTTTGAATTAGAGGAAAAATTCTGAAAACAACAAAAAGTTTGTTTCCGAAATCCTTTTCCAGCTGTTTGACGTCGGGGAAGTAGAGTCTGCATGCCGGACACTGAAAGTCAGAATATTCAACAAGAGTAACCCTTGCTTTGGGATCGCCTTTGACAAAATCTTCTTTGGAAACTTCTGGAAGATTTACTTGGGCGGGCTCAGAAGGGGATGGGGAATTGTTAACAGCGGTAATTAAAAGCCATAGGCCCCCTATCAATATCGCAATTATTACTATCCAAATTCCTAATTCCTTTGTTTTCATACGTTCGGCTTTGCTCATTCTTCGATTTCACTCAGAATCCTGAGCGTATCGAAGGAGTATGATCCTTTAATGGGCTCAGGATCATGTAATGTATTTTGACACAAATTCCGGGGAAAATAAAGAGTTAACAACATCTTTGGGAGATAATTAGTTTCAATAAATTGACGTTAAGTTTTAGGAAGAAGTCTAACTTTATTTTTTCTTAAAAGCTGCAATTGCCTTTCTGTAAGCCTACGATCTATGAAAGGATCTCTAAATTTTTTAGGTCGGTCATTTAAATCCAGCCATGCTAAATCAACAACCTGCTCACCAGGAAAAATTACAATTGTAGTACCCAACCTTTTAATTTCCACAATTGATTTCTGATCCGGTTGATTTTTTGGTTCAGTACAGTCGTCCATTAAAACCTCAGCCTGTTTGGTATAAGTGATTCTTCTAAGAGTTTCACCCGGATAGGAAATAAAGGGATATTTTATGCCGCCTTTTTTATCTGCTTTTTCTGCAAAGGCTATTTTCACAGGAGCTACATTAATTCCTCCAACCCTTAATCTTTCAAGAAGTAATTTGAGAGCCTGATTGAGCTGATCTGCATTTCCTAATAACCCCCAAGAGCTTACGAATACGTCTATTCTTGCTTCTTCAGGAAAACTCCACTCTTCAGTGATTCTATTTGGTCCTCTTGATGTTGGTCCTTCATAACTCTTTATCTTTCCTACAACGAAAGCTGGCCAGCTCTCAACCCTCTGATCTCTCTCCAAGATATCCTTAACTTGCTTTAAGAGAGTTGGTGGCCTTGAATTAACTTGTTCAGGGCTTCCGGGCCGTTCAATCATAAGTTGTTCAATAATTTATGAGGCTGATAATACCATCGCTATAAGGCGTTTGTCAAGGCGCAAATACAAAAAATAAAAAGTAAATATTAACTATTTCAGGGCCGGGGTTGGCTGTGGCGGTTGCGGCGTGAGAATTTCTTCTGTTTTGGAAAATTTGTTTATCAAAACTACTGCCAGCGAAATTAGAGTAAACATGAACGAAAAACCTGTAAGTTTGAAAAACCCCAAAAGTGCCTCTGCGAAAAGCCCCAGAGTCATGGCGTATAAGCCGGTTTTATATGAATTGCCATAAGACAACGGTTTCTTAAGGAGTTTGGTGAGAATCCATATTAGTGCGGCAAGGAAAAATAAATAGACAAGTCTGAAGACGTGAAGCAGATAAATTCCCAGTAATATTCCGATTATTGCAAGAGGAGTAATAAGATTCACCCAGGGTGAAAATCGGTTAATTAGCGATGATACAAGTACCTTGTCGATTGTTACGTTGGAAGTTTTGGATAGATCATTTGCTTTTATTTGATTGTCACTCTTGGTAAAGACAGAATCTTCCGTTATCCAGGCGAAAGTCCTATACTGATTGAATTGATTAACTGAAAATGGAGTTTTTGTATCAATGACGACCAAGTTAAAATTGTCCGCAGCGCTCTTGTTTTTATTTCCGGGCAAATGAATAAAGTAAGGCTCTTGTGCGTTGGTTGAAACTTTGCCTTTTTGGATCTTGATCACCAATGCGGAAGGATAAATATTCTTTACCTCGTTGACGAATTTTTTGATCTCTGTTTGACCGACTGTCAAAAAACTCCAGACAGGAAAAATGGACTGAATAGCGGTTACGAACAATATAAGCAGAAAAAAGTACCCGATAGCCGAACCAAGTTTCTTTTGAGGAATGGAGGCATAAAAGTCAGGAGAATAAATACTGTTCCGAATTGTCTTTAAGAATCCCATATCTAATCCTTGAGTAAAATGATTTTTCAATTTTACCCACCTAAGTTAGACTACACTGTTTTCCAAATTAATGTCAATAGGTTTAATCTGTCGGGGTGCTGGCCTGCCCGCCATTGGCTTCGCCGTCAGGCGATGGCAGGCGGGGAATTGTCCATCCAAATTTTAGCATTCGCCTTTGGCGGAAACCCAGCGTTTTTGAGTCGAGATTTGCGAAAAAGTTAGAGCCGAATTTCGCTTCCGTTATTTTTTGCACGCGCGATTTCTGTTCTCGGCTTCGCCGAGCACTTTAAAAACTAATCAAAAAG